>Ga0316189_10001074_pt1 | contig 27145 bp, 26 predicted proteins | sample LowCovwburrow_MG_FD_204930 | JGI IMG/M metagenome (GOLD analysis project Ga0316189, IMG submission 204930) | Coastal sediment microbial communities from Maine, United States - Lowes Cove worm burrow | ecosystem: Environmental > Aquatic > Marine > Coastal > Sediment | place: USA: Maine...
TCCAGGGGACTACCATTCAGATGGCGTGTCTTTAATCCATCCACCAAAGAGACCAATTCTTCATCGGTAACACTTTCGTATTCGGTCTCAAGATTATTAATTGATTCTACTAATGGTCGCAGGGCCAACAATTCCTTCTCGTAGGAAGGTCCAAAAAAACGGTCTAAAAATGACATAATGTCGCTATCATACCATGAATATTACCCTGACTACACTTGACGAGATGCTAAAAACTGCGGAAACATACATATAAGTAACATATACTCGCCTACACAATAAAAATCGCCGGGGAGGGCGATTTGTATTGTGTCTATCGTTCTCAAAGAGAACTTATTTTCTTTTTTTCTTTGCTGCTGCTTTCTTCTTAGCAGGAGCTTTCTTTGCTGCTTTTTTAACGACCTTCTTTACAGCCTTCTTCTTAGCAGGAGCTTTCTTCTTAGCTACTGGCTTCTTTTTTGCTACTGCCTTCTTCTTAGCAGGAGCTTTCTTTGCTGCTTTTTTAACGACCTTCTTTACAGCCTTCTTCTTAGCAGGAGCTTTCTTAGCCACCTTACGAACTACTTTCTTAACAACCTTCTTTTTCGCAGGAGCTTTTTTCACTGCTTTCTTTTTTGCTGCCATATAAATATTTTGTGATGAGAGTTAGTGAATAAAGTTCGACCGGTGACCTCTCATTTCAAAGAACAAATGGTAAGAGAATGTCGCTTACCTATATTATTACGCTGTCTGCAAAGTATTACAATGGATTTTAAAAAAAATTTGGGGACAAGAAAAACAACCGTCGACGACGGTTGTTTTTCTTGTCCCCAAATTTACACCCCCACCCTGGTCACTTCCCAATCAATAGAAACCCCTGTAGCATCAAAAACTTTCTGAGTAATATCATTTGCGAAGAAAATAAAATCATCAGAGTCAGCAATACCTTTGTTAATCAACACCAGTGCCTGCCCTTGGTATGTTCCCACCTTATCATTTCCTTCCCCCCTGAGATGGAGAGCCTTATCCAGAATCCACCCAAGTGGAATTTTTACCTCATGTGGTCCAACAGCAAAACCTGGGAGCTCCGGATACGTAGTGCAAAGTTCCTCGTACTTTGCACTACGTATTATAGGATTTTTAAAAAATGATCCTGCGGTGCCTACAACTTTCCAGTTTGGAAATTTTGTTGCTCGTATTTCTATAACAGCAGCTCGAATGTCCATAAGCGACGGAGAGCTCTCACTAAAGCGATTCTGTAAATCTTTATACGAAAGCTGGGGTGTCGGACTAATGGTCAACATGAAGGTTACTGACACCACTATATACTTTTTCCCTTCTGGTTTTTTAAAAAATGAATCCCTGTAGCCAAAACCACATTCTGCTGCTGTTAAAACCTCAAACTGCTGTATCTCGGTATTGTATACACGCACTGATTGAATAATATCTTTCACCTCCACGCCATACGCTCCTACGTTTTGTACTGGTGCTGCACCCACTGTTCCGGGTATGTGTGATAAATTCTCCAGTCCCCAGTACCCTTGCGTACCCGCATACAGCACCACATCATCAAGCAGCTCACCCGCTGCGGCGGTGAGCGCCACCGAGGTCCCCTCGGCAACTTCATCAATTCCTTTAAGTGCCATATGCGCAACAATCCCTGCAGTTCCTTTAGAAGAAACCAGCACGTTTGAGCCCTCCCCTAGTACCGTAATAGGAAGTTCGTTCTCTTGTGCATGTGCAACCACCTGCACCAAAGTTTCTTCTGAATCAACATCAATAAAATACTCCGCAGGCCCGCCTACTTGTAATGTAGTGTACGACTTCAGGGATACGTTATTTTGTATATTCAGTGACATAGTGACTATTGGCAGCCTTCACTTGGCTCATTTCCATTCTTCAGGTTCCCCGCATAACACTGCGCTGTAGATCTAAAGTCTGGAATAGCTTCTCCAGCTTTATTGAGAACCTCAATTGATTTTTCAACATCCCCTAACTGGTAGTAGATGTACGAAAGGCTCGCACGATACTGGGTATTTGCTGGCTGACTTTCAATGCGCGCTTCAAACAATGTTGCTAAGTACTCAAGGTCACCACTTGCTTCCACTGCAGATAAAGCATAGTCGTTCAGTGCAAACTCATTCCTATATTCATCTCCAATAAGTTCTTTTGCAAACTCTACGTCACCAGTACGCATGAGTACTGACGCATACAGCACCCTGGCCTGTATATTTTTTTCTTCTAGTTCAAATGCTTGCTTTAGGAATACTAGTGCGTCAGCATTTTTTGAATCCTGTAACTCTACAACTGCTTGCTCTATGATAAGTGCTGGTTTATTTGGGGAAAGTGACACCGCGATAGCTGCATGTTCTCGCGACTCTTTCATTGCACCAATTGCTCGATAGAAGGACGATAGGAAATTATGCAGTCGTGCATCTCCAGGCTTTTCTTCAATAAGCTTTAATAATTCCAACTCAGAACGTTGCACCATGTTCAATCTATCTTGCTCTGCAATATTTTGATTCCGTGAAATGGACATAGCATTCTGCGCGAGCTGTTCCACGATTTCCTGATTAGCAAAAGAATCTCTTTCGAGGGCAGTATGAAAGGCCAATAAACGCGTTTGAGGAGTTTGCGCAACAAGCGCATCAATGACATCATTTGCAGCGAGAATACCCGGTACATTTACCATATAAATCCCAAAACCAGTAATTAGAATCACCACAGGCATCGCAAATTGCGTAATCATAATTGGTGCAACTTTATATGCTTCAATAGTCTTAATTGGTGTCGCCACTCTTGAGTGGATCAATGCAAGCATCGTCCCGTAGAAAATATAACTAATGATATTATCGAACACTACTAAGTTATGCATCAGATATCCTATAAGGAGACCAACCAAAACAGCGCGTTCTAACACACTGAACTTAGATTCTTTCTTGAGAATAACTGGCTCAATAAAAATATAATAGATAACGGCGAGCATAATGGAGAAGTACGCAATGAAGCCCAATACTCCACCAGCAGTCAACCAGTCAAAGAAAATATTGTGTACGCGGTCGAACCATTGTTCTTGTCCATAGAGCGAGGCGTCGTACTGTTCATTAAACACGTAGTTGAAGTTACCCTGCCCCCATCCAAGGAGAGGACGTTCTTTTACCCCTTCCCATGCCATGCCCCAGATAGTTCCTCGAACCACAAGGTCCGACTTGAGGTCAATATTTGCAATACGCGCAAGAGGTCCTGTGTTCTGCACAAAGTCCATATCTTTCACAGCTACAAATGACAGCCCAGCAATAATCATTACCAACAAACTACTAATAGCATACTTACGTAGCTGTGGTGTCTTGCGACCAAATAACGCTAAGTACGACACTGCTGCAAGAGACCCTCCTATAAGTCCAAGAAATGTCCCGCGCGTTCCAGTAAGGAGTAGTGTGTACACGAAGATAAGCCCCACAATTCCATAGAGAACCCTGTGCACTGTAAACTTTGACTTCAACATCACGAACCCTAAGAAGAACAAGTGGAACAACATATATACTGCCATGTACGCAGCATTTCCTAGACGCGAATCAATACGGCCTCGGCCTCCTTCAATCATTCCATTATGTTGTGCGAGTCCATACACTGCAACAATAAGTGCCACAGCAAGCGATGTGTGCAAGAAATAGGACCAGAGTTTTTGTGTAGTCAATACACTTCCTAAAACAATGGTGTACATAAATAGGTGCACCAATGTTACATACCCATCCATACGTTCGAAGTTACTCCAAAAGCTTTTTAGAGGGTATTCCCCAAAAAGATTTGCAAAAAACATAACCACTAGTAGACCAGCAAATGCAGGCAATATCCAAGAAAATCTTGGTCGATACTTCACATCATATAATGCGAGCAATATCCATGAAGCAAAAACTATCTCTACTATTATTCTAAATGCGAAGTTTTTACCAGTAATAAACGGGAAGAAAAAGTCATTTTCTACATACAATGGAAGGAAAAGTACTAAAAACAATCCTCCAAACACCAGCGCCTGTAACATATCTTTCATATGCGTAGCATAGTACCATATTGCCCAAGCGCTGCATCTGGGTAAAACTTCACAGACGTCAAATATAGTTTTGTGTCAAACAAACCTCAATAACGCATCGAAGTACAACAACCTACGGTTACTGCGCTTCGATGCTTCAAATTCTCTCCCTAAAATACCTAAACGCCTCAAATGGGGGCCATTTGAGGCGTTTAGGTATTTTACTCATCCTCCAGAGAAACTGTGTAATACACTCCTCTGCCTGTCTTCCCTACTTTAACAAGCTTTCCTTCATTTACTAACTGACGTAAATACCTCCCAGCAGTAGCATCGCCAATACAAAACATATCTTCCACTCCATCATTGGTAATCCTCCCATCTTTCCTTGCGACTCCTACAATTCTCTCTTTTCGTTTTTCAATCCGCACATGAACTGCGTTAGTAGCTTCAGTTCGTAATTCTTCCGCCTCATCACTATCTTCACTAAATACAGATGCCGGCAACGTGCGCTTGGCCCACCATGCACCGCCAAAGCCTCCAAGTACAATTCCTATGAGAAATATTATAATTACAAAATACATACACTAAACAAGATTACTATATATTGACTATACATCATCGTCTTACCGAATACTGAGCCCATGTGTATGAGGAGTACAGTCCTATACTTCCGGCATTTTTATTTCAATCCCGTTGACGGATTTCGCATCATCAGTCTCAGCGAGAATCCAATTTTTATTTTTTGAAGTATTTTTCTTCTTTTTATTTTTCACTTTTATTTTCTTGGTTGTGGTATCTTCAAGATACAAAACGCTTTCTATAGCGTCGCGGATGGCCAATACATGTGTATGAGGATCTTCTTCAATACGTGTACGCACGACATCTTGAGCATTTTTGGAAAACTGGGTTCTCATCGCACCATTATTGAGGAACTTTAATAGTTTCTGTGAAAATTCTTGGGTGTCCTCAGGGTCACACAGAAAAGAATCTACCCCATCTGTAAACAAATCTTCTCGTAATGCAGTGCGGGACATAACAACCGGCAGTCCTACGGAAGCTGCTTTTATCACGATTTCTTCGCTCCCACTGGTGGTATCTGTATTCAAAAGCACGTTTGCGGAATGCATATGATCCACAAGGTTATCTACACGAGGTGTGAAAATAATCTGGGAATCGATTCCTAATATCCGTGCACGTTCCTGAAATTCTTTTCTTTCGGGTCCTTCACCAATTACCACAAAGCCAATACTCGGTGTTCGCAATAGCGTGCGCACTGCATCAATAGCCCGGAAAAGAGTACTGTTTTGATTAAGGGTACCAATGTAGAGTATTGTAAATGCAAATTGTGGATACAATTTCCTATCCGGTAAGGAACCCGAGCTTGCAATAGTTTCCTGTATATTAAAATAGCGAGGAAGCAAGCTTACTTCTTTTATTTTTTTATATTGTGTTGTGATGTTTTGTTTTAGTAATTCGGTACTCACAAACACACTGCTCACTCGCTTCAGGACATAGCGTGAAAAGCGTAACCGCCATGGATTATGTTTGTTAGCGTCTTTAAACGCGGGCGTGTAAAAATTTTCTGTAATCTGAAGTTGGAATGCCCGCTTAAATTTCTTTGCTATAAAATAGCCAGCAATTCCAGATTCAAATGGATCCAAGGCTACGACGATATCGGCGCGAAAACCGTCAGTAAATTGAAGTTGTTGTCTGGCGGTGGTTATCGCTGTGAAAGGTTGCCTGAGGAAAGATTTGGCTGTTGTTGGGTACACCCACACCTTAGAGTCAAGCCGTAACGTATCAGTTTTTCTTTTGGTAAAACCGAGTACAATCACATGCACCTCATCAAAAACTTCCGCTAAATTTTTAAAATACTCCTGTGCATCAGCACCCTCTTCAAGGGCCTGTGTATCTTTGGTTATAAAAAGAACGCGAGAGCGAACACGTTTGGACTCTTCACGTACAAGACGTTTTTTATGTAGAGCGTCTTTAATGGAAATTTCATTTGCCCGTTGCTCTATGGTCACTTCAGAAGTTTCGTCTAGTAGGTGATCAAGAACACCCTCAGCACGTTCTGAAGGATCAAACTTAGCTTCTTCTGTAAAGAACTTTGCCATAAGTATATTGCTACAGTATACCGCCTTGTCTGTGACAGTACTCACTCTTTTCCCAAAAATTATTTCTTTAAAGAATCTACCCACTGTGCAAATTCTGCAAAACTACCTATACATGGAAAGTTTTGTGATGGAGCATCTATGGGGCATGTCCGGTCAATCAGGATACTCGTAATCCCCAGCTCAAGTGCCTGAGTCACATATACTTGTCTATCATCCATAAACACAACATCTTCTCCTACAGCCTCTGCCTGTTCTTTTATCTTAAAAAGTATTTCACTCTTAGAGACGTTTACCACATGCACTGCGCTAACTAAATCAGACACACCCGAAAGATCAATTTTTTTTGTTTGGTACGCAAGCTGTTTAGTAAGATCGGTATTATTTTCTGTAGTGGAACTGGTGGCGGAAGATACCACAATGCAATCATCACCATGTTCAGTAAGAAATTTGAGTGCCCCTGGGAAAACTAAGGAAGTAAAATCAAAATCGTGGTCACACTCTTGAATACGGTCAAACACCTCAAGACTTCGTTCTGCTTCAGAGCAGCCAGCCTCAGCAAGTTTCGCCTTTAATGCAGTTGTATTGAAAAGTACTTCATCAAAATCGAGAATATATTTCATATGTTTTATTGTAGCAGACTATATAGAGTCTTTCCCATCTTTATGGCATCCCCGCGGACAAGACTTCTTTGCAATACATCTCCTTCTTTTTTCTCGACAGGTGTATCATCCAAGAGATCCGCATGTACTACAGTACACGCTACCCTGACAGCATCATCGACTACTGGGAACTGGTGTGCCTCTGCATATTTTTTTAATAACTCATCGGACACCTTGGTGGTATTTACCACTACCGTATCTGGAGCACGACCAACATATTTAAATACTTCTTCGACATGGTCCTTTGTAGTCATTTCCTGAGTCTGCCCTTGCTTAGTCATCAGGTTAGTCACAAAAATAAATTTTGCTTTAGACGACTGGATAGCCTCAGCCATACCCCCAACTACACAATTGGCCATAAGACTTGTATATAAATCGCCAGGTCCGAGCACTATCATATCTGCTGCTTCGATAGCTTTTTGTACATCACTAGCAATTTTTGCAGGAGGATTTGTACAAAGATTTGTAATACGGTGACTATGTCGCTCCTTCGGTGGCTCATCGATATCATGCTCTCCTTCCACAGTCACTCCATCATCGTATGTGGCAACGATATGTACCTTATCGTCTGTAACTGGAAGTACCGTCCCCCGCACACGTAAAATACGTGATGCGCTTTTTACTGCTTCAGTTTCCGAACCAAGCATATCAGTAAGCGCTACAAGCAATAAATTGCCTAGGTTGTGTCCATTAAGACCTTCCCCTTTGGCAAATCTATACAAAAACAATTCACGTAAAAGCTCGTCGTGGTTATCTACGTCTGCTGATAGTGCGGCCAAAGCCATGCGAACATCCCCCACCGGCAACTGACCAAACTCATCGCGAAGTCTTCCCGTTGAACCTCCTGAGTCTGCCATGGTTATAACTGCAGTTACATCAACATCTTTATATTTTTTCAATCCACGAAGAACCGGGTAAATACCCGTTCCCCCTCCAATAACAACGATCTTTTTTTTATTCATACAAATTCTTTTCATTGCCTCGATGTGCGATACAAATGTACCTATATATGTACCACACAATTCCGCGTACCTCCACTAGTATGAGAGAGTACACGTTCTTCTAATGATTTATATCAATTTTACGATTTTTTTCGTTAGCAAACTCATCTGAGGTTTCTGAAATCTTTTCAATATCTTCTTCTTCCGACTCCCCTATTTGCACCTCAAGTATATCGAGGTCTCGGTCTGAGGGAGCACTTGGTGCATGCCATACACCCGGAAGGTTCATCTGCACTTCGCCATTTGGCATAAAAAAGAATTCGCTGCGCTTATCGTGCCGCTGTAATGATAATTCTTTCCCTGCGTCGATGTGCAACATTTTTACCTTCAATTTTGGCATATCGAGAATCACGTCGTACCATCCCCACCGGGTTGCCACACGTTGTTTTGCATTAAGCGCCGAGCTTGAAGAGTACTTTCCTCCTCCAAGTTCGAAAACTGGTTCGATATCTAGCTCCTCACACACATCAAGTTCTGGAGTATTGTCCTTGCCACGGTCACCGCCGTTACCAAAGTACGTCGGCTTAATACGACGCAATGCTTCACACACCGTCCCATCAGCATCATCTACTGCATGCACATGTGGAGTATATGCCTCCAAAATTTTCTTTCGGTCAACAAACGGCTGGAAGAAGAAACCTTTTTTACGAATGAGCCACTCATCACTGTTGGCTATAATATGCACCTCGCCATGAGCGGCCGCGTCCTCAATCATTGCGATATGGCCAGGATGGATTGGATCAAACCCCCCTGAGATTACAATCGTTTTTTTAGTTTTTGCTTCTGTGTTCATAGTTATAGATATTTAAAGGCCCAGTATGATTGTATAGTGGTATCGTTTGTAACCTCGTCAACTCTCTTTGAGTTACAAGACTATATTAACAACGTATCATTGCGTATAGAGTTTAGAATACACAAATGTTAGTATACCAAAATATGAAAAAAGCACTCATCACAGGAATCACCGGACAAGACGGTTCATACCTTGCAGAATTACTTTTAGAGAAGGGGTATGAGGTGCACGGTATCATTCGTCAAAGCAGTTCAATTCGATCGTGGCGTATTGATCATCTGTACAATGATTCATCAGTTCTCGATAAGAAATTATTTCTCCACTATGGTGATCTTACCGATGCCATAAGTTTGGTTAATCTCATTGGTCAGATTAAACCCGACGAAATATACAATCTTGCTGCACAGAGCCATGTGAAAATCTCTTTTGAAATTCCTGAAATTACCGCAGAAACTGACGCACTTGGTACATTAAAAATTCTTGAAGCAATCCGCACACAAGGACTCACCGAGAAAACAAGGCTCTACCAAGCCTCTACTTCAGAACTGTACGGGAAAGTACTCGAGACTCCTCAGTCAGAGACAACCCCCTTCTATCCACGAAGTCCTTATGCTGTTGCAAAAATGTACAGTTACTGGATTATCAAGAACTACCGTGAAGCATACGGGATGTTTGCTTGTAACGGTATCCTGTTCAACCATGAAAGTGAGCGGCGTGGATATAACTTCGTAACCAGAAAAATTACTATTGGTCTTTCCAAAATCAAACTTGGTCAGCAAGAAGTACTTGAGCTGGGAAACATTGATTCCAAACGTGACTGGGGGCATGCAAGAGAATACGTAGAGGCGATGTGGAGAATGCTCCAGCAGGATACTGCTGATGATTTTGTTATTGCGACAGGAGAAACACACACCGTACGTGAGTTTATCGAAGCAGCGTGTGAGGAACTTGATATTGAACTAGAGTGGAAAGGTACCGGTGTAGAAGAAGTTGGTATCGATACAGCCACGGGGAAAGAAATTATTAAAATCAATCCACGCTACTTCCGACCAACTGAAGTAGATCTTCTTCTAGGTGACCCAAGCAAGGCAAAAGAAAAACTTGACTGGGAAGCAGAAATTAAATTTGCCGACCTTGCAAAACTGATGACTAAAAGTGACTATGCGTTACTCAAATCAGGAGGATCAATTTTATATTAAGCAAAAATGAATACAGACTCAAAAATATTTGTTGCAGGCCACCGAGGATTAGTAGGTTCAGCAATTGTGCGACAACTTGAAAAAGACGGTTTTACAAATATCATCACTCGTACACGAGCTGAGCTAGATTTAACCGACCAAAAAGCTGTTGCTGATTTTTTTGCATCTGAAAAACCTGAGTACGTATTTGATGCTGCTGCGAAAGTGGGAGGTATCCTTGCAAACGATACCTGTCCTGCTGACTTCTTGGTACAAAACCTAACGATTCAAAACAACATTATTAGTAGCGCGCATGACAGCGGCGTAACTAAACTACTTTTCTTAGGCAGTTCGTGTATCTACCCAAAGCTTGCAGAACAACCAATCAAAGAAGACTCACTTCTAACTGGACCACTTGAACCAACCAACGACGCATACGCGGTTGCAAAAATCGCGGGTATCAAACTCTGTCAGTCATACCGAAAACAGTATGGTGATAATTTCATCAGCGTCATGCCAACAAATCTCTACGGAGAAAATGACAATTTCGATTTAGAAACGTCACACGTCCTTCCAGCACTAATACGAAAATTCCACGAAGCAAAAGAATCAAACTCCCCTACTGTTTCAGCTTGGGGCACTGGTTCACCGATGCGTGAATTCCTGTATGTGGACGATCTTGCAGACGCGTGCATTCACTTGATGCAAACATACAATGAAGGAGAGGTTATAAATGTTGGTACTGGAGAGGATGTAACTATCAAGGAGTTAACCGAACTCGTACAAGAGGTAACGGGATACAAAGGAGAAGTTGTCTGGGACACCACCAAACCCGACGGCACACCACGCAAACTACTTGATGTCTCACAACTGCATTCTCTAGGATTCAAACACAAAACCGACCTCGAAGAAGGAGTTAAAAAGACATATGCTTGGTACCTTTCCAAGCACTAATAGTACCTAACTATAAAGTAAAGGATATTTCTACCGAAAGACACCTCCGATAATTGTGTCTTTGACCTTCTTTTTTGTATTTTGTACAGCAAATTTTACATCTTGCTGCAGCAAAGCATATCGCAGGGTAAAACTCACTGTAACTGGCCTTTTTGCTTTTCTCATTTCTGTTACCTTTTGGTATATATCGTTGTATGTTTCAGGCAGGAGTTCTTGCAAGTACTCAAGAGATTCTTTCGTGTTGTCGGTTGAATGAACAGGGCTCACGTCATCAACAGTAAACTGCGCGCGTAATAAGTACTTCAGTTCTCGAAGTCGCATTGCATAGCGCGGTTTCTCTCGTGCGATCATAACAGCATCAACAACCACCAGCGCAGCTGCTGGGAATTCAAGCGGATTAACCGTATCTCCAACTGCCCACACCCCTCCACGTAAATGTTCTTTAGCAATACGTTTTTGTGCTTCGGAAAGTATTTTTTGTTCCAAGACAAGAAATCCTTGTCCTTCAATCACCTGTATCATGTCGGCCATTTTTCCTGACTGCACAATTGCTTCACGACACAGAAACATACCTAACCCCATTTCATCAGGGTTTTCAGTATTAGAAAAGAAGTAATTTTTAATCCATGTATTTCCACCGCCTAACTTTACAAGCGTATCTAACTTGGGTCGCCAATTCTCTTGCTCCAAATACGCGTCAATTTCTTCCATGGTTTCACCTACATGAACACCTGCTTCTTGGGCAAATGCTTGCACGTCACCTAAATAATCATTTTCTGGCAATGAGGTGAAGTGGACCCCCGGGGTAGTTGCAGGTATCCCTGCAAGGGCACCCTTGTGGTATACGGCATGGTACGCGAAACTACACAGCAGTTCTTGTACACCGGGAATCTTTGCTCCTGAACTATGGTCTCTGGCACTATCAAGTATGGCTTGTGCTAAATGTGGTGGATAGTATGGAACATCCCGATACAACGGGAGACTCACTGGCCATACGTCAATTGGTATATCTCCTGCGTGTTTTTGGATAAAGGCAACGATTTTTTTCGTGTCAAAATCACTTGCTAAAATATCAAGGTCCCCTCTCTTGCGGTGTAACTCCGGCAAATTTTGGAAGTTACGTAACACAACGTACTCCAGTTTTTCGGTATTGCAAAAATCAATTAATCCTTGTATTCCAACGTCTTCTGAAATACCTAATTTAGGTTTTTGCGTATCAAGAATTAATGTCTTTTCTAAGAGCACCCACCGCTGTGTCACGGTGCCTGCTTCTGTGGTAATTATCCCTCTGAAACCAACGGTGCCTTTTATTATTCTTCTGAGCAAACCAATTATTCCGAAAAACCAGACCAAGCTCAAACGCAAGCGCACCAGATAGTATTGTGGGTACGAAGGAAAACCTACAAACAGCGTTTTAATTGCTTCATTATCAAAAAAACAAACCTCACATTCGCTGTGTCGTATATCATAATAATTTACATAGCCTTTTAGTTCACCTAAATCATTGTATTGCTTACCCGCTTCATCTTTTATAAAAAAGTCGACCTTGCCGGCTTTTTTTTCTTTCAGAAGTTCGATATCTCGACTGTCATGATAGTCAAAAAAGATGATGTCTCCATTTTGAAGTTCAGTGGTGAGTTGTGGTGTAATTTTCATAATCTCAGTAGCTATAGAAGTCGGCGTTGTATAAAAATGTAATCGTATAATGGCATTACTTTACCATGCACAGTGTGCCACACCAAAAAAAATAACAATATATATGTGCAACTAATGCGATTTGGATAGTGTACTATGATCTATACAAAACACATGAATTTTATACTTGGTATCACAAAAAAAATGCTTCCCAGTTGGGCATACCGACGCCTCGTTGATGACTGGGATCAAGGCGGGTTAAAAAAGTATTTCATCAATACTGGCTGGATGCTCTCAGCACGAATTGCTACTTTTTTCACCTCCTTTCTAACAATGGCGATTGTGGCACGGTATCTTGGGCCAGAAAATCTCGGTAAGCTCAGCTATGCACAAAGCTTTGTTGCCATTCTTTCAGTCTTTGCTTCCTTGGGTATCGATCAAATTATTTATCGAGACCTTGTCTCTCATCCGGACAAAAAAGATGAGATACTCGGGACGGCTATTTTTTCAAAATTTGTATTTGGTACAATCACGTTCTTTGGAACCATCGGTATATCAGTATTACTTGGGACCGAGACACTGATCACTGTCTTGGTTGGTATTATTGCGTTCACGTTTGTTATTGGACCTATTGGTACCTTGGGGGTACTTTTCCAAGCACAGGTACAAGCGAAATATTTGGCGCGTTGGACTATTTTCATCGCGTTTTTTATGCCTGCGCTTAAATTACTTATCGTCTACTACGACAAGGGGCTTCTGTATTTTGCGTCGTTAGTCATACTCGAAGCACTCCTTTCTGGCATCTACTCAATCTACATATACCGTACCCATTTTGCAGGAAAAATATCCCTACTACACTTTGACCTAAGTATCTTCACACGCCTCATGAAAGATGCATGGCCACTTTTGTTCGCCAGTGTTTCTGCGTATATTTACGCAAAAATAGACCAAGTTATGATACTGCACTACATGGACGCAACTGCTGTTGGTTTCTACAGCGCAGCCGTGCGGATCAAAGAAGTGTGGATATTCATTCCGAGCATCATCATCGCTTCCCTTTTTCCTGCGCTTGTTAATGCACGAGAAAAAGATCGCGGCACCTACATACAGCGATTGCGTTCATTATCGATATTAACGCTTGTTATAACTTTTGCTCTGACGCTACCCTTATTCATATTTTCAGCTCAGGTGATTCACCTCATTTTTGGGACTGCATTTCTTCCGGCTTCATCAATATTAAAAATTTATATCTGGACTGCTGTTGGAAATGTGCTGCTTATGCTTATAAAGCACTACCTTATTGCTGAAAACCTAACCAAGATTATTCTCATTAGTACCACCGTTGGTGCTACTGTTAATATAGCGCTCAATAGCTTACTCATACCTCTGTACGGAGCTCAGGGTGCTGCGTATGCAACTCTCGTAACACTTGGGCTCGTTTTTATTACGAACCTCTTTTTCAAAAGAGTCCGCACGACACTATTGTCAGTATGTTGTATTTCACGAACGTAAACCATCAACAGATAGTCTTTCAAGAATTTTTTCTACATTACTTGCAATAGGATCGGTGGGAGAAAGAAAGACATAGGGTATAGAAGATGATTTTATGAATCTGGCCATTTCTGGAATACGCTGAGCGAGTATTTCAATTGGGACTTTACGTTCCTCCATGGGTTTTTTATCATTAACGTAGTAATTTCGGTCCCCCGTGCGTTTGATTGACAGTTCTAAATCTGCATCAAAAACAACGAGAAGTGGCTGTAACGGATACTTAATTTGAGCCAAGCTGTGTTGAAATTCACTTTTTGAGAGCATGAAGTTTCCCGCGTATATTGCAGATCGATTAAAATTTGACTCATCAAAAATAAAAAAATCGACCTCTGGGTTTTGTGAAAAAAATCGTTGTGTATCACAGATTTCTTTCCCAGGTTCTAACCAAAGACGTACGTTATGACTTGATGTCAATTGCTCAACTGCGAAGACGCTGCGCAGTAGGTTTCGAAACCCATACCAAAAGAAAAGCCAGTTCGGTGAAAAAGTAAGATATCGTGTCCATCTATACACTTTTGAAACTTTCGTGACTGATTGCACATACTCAGAATGAAGGCGAACATGAAACCCTTTTGCTTCTAAAACAACTTTCAGTTCATGGGCCGTCACTGTCTTTCCTGAGCCATACAAACCCACAAATTCAATGACCAGCGGTGGCGTGTATTTTTTTTCTTGATTCATACTCTATATGCCTATATTATAGCCTACATAGTAACTTCAAAAAATATTAATGACTCCACTACATACTGCAGCGATACAATTGGTCCGAAATCCAAGAAAAAACATCTCCAAAATTACCCCCTACGCCACCAGCTATTTCCGAGACCGGAGAAGGAGGATTGCTGAATTTTTTAATATTGACACCTATTCAAAACCGTATCTAGGGCATCACGAACTGATGGAAATTTTTGACTACCAGAACGGTTTTTTTGTCGAATGCGGCGCTAACAACGGAGAAATGGTTGATCCTACTTACTACCTTGAAAAATTTCGTGGATGGAAAGGAGTACTTATCGAACCACTACCAAAAGCTGCTGCTGCGTGTCGGAAAAATCGACCTGCATCAACAGTCGTTGAAACTGCCCTTGTTGATAGATTTTTTAAAGACGACCATATTAAAATCATTGACTGTAACGCAATGTCGGTGACTGACAATACCCGTTACAACAAAGAGGAGTGGGTCAGTACTGGCGAAAAAGCAGAAAAAGTCACTCGAACTGAAAGAATAGTCCCCGCGACAACACTCGACAATGTATTGCGCGAGCAAGACATACATCAAAAAATTGATTTACTAGTAATTGATGTGGAAGGGTCAGAAGAATCGGTTCTCAATGGATTTTCTTTGGATAAGTACCAGCCAGAATATATTCTAATAGAGATACATGGCGATGAAATGAAAAAATCTATCGAACAAATATTATCTCCGCTGTACACATGTATTGCCAACCTAGCTATTAACGACTACCTCTATCAGAAGTTATAAAGCTAATTACTAACGCATAATGAATGAATAATTTTCACATCTAAGAGCAACTAAAACAATTATTCTTTTGTTATGTAATATACAACCCATGAAACCCTTAAATTATTTTTACCGATTTTATCGCATTGTAGGAAGAGTCATAATTAAGCATTCAAAAGATTCTCGTCCATCAAGCGCGCCCTATATAAGTGGCGACGGCTTTCGTAAAATGGCTGATCATCTGCATGATGCAACTGGCAACTGTAATCCAGACGCAGTCAATGAAAATGATGTGATTTTCATTGGTGACGCACGGTCCAAACAGTTCCTTACCGAAATCAATCCCAGTATTAAGGTTAACTACACTCTAATTTCACACAACAGCGATGAACTTATAGACGGTTCTTACCTACCTCTGTTAACTCCCAATATAAAACGTTGGTATTCATATAACGTAGACGTTCAAGATGAGCGTATCATACCAATACCCCTTGGTCTTGAAAATAAACATTATTTCGTCACAGGAAACACAAGTGTTTTCAACTGGGTAAAACGTCTAAAAATAGAGAAAAGCAGTGTTATTTTTTATGGGTACTCAATGTCAACTAATCTAAAAGCTCGAAAAAAAGCACACGCTGTAGTTAGTGAACATCCACTAGCGCAACCGCTCTCTGCCTGGAGAGAATTTGGGCCATATTTAAAAGAGGTTGCGGGATGTAAGTTTGTACAATCTCCTAGAGGATCGTCAATTGAAGGGTGTCGCACCTGGGAAGCTATGTACATTGGATCAGTTCCTATCGTAATTTCTAATGTAACAAACGATTACTTTTCTACACTTGGTGCACCTATGTTAGTTCTTAAAAACTGGAACGAGATGACACTGCTAAACAAGGAAAACATCGACTACGTCTACGCTGACATCCTTCAGAAGGCGAACATGGAAATGCTACACATGGAATACTGGATAAATAAAATTAATAAATCTGGCAGATAGACTAGATTAGGAAAAATACACTCCTTTACTACCCTACAATTCAAGTATCCGCGCACCTCCGCTGCATATATTTTTTATGATACAATTGCAAATAATTCGCCCCTTAATCAACAAGATATGCCCAGTAAAGGAACTATATACCGTATTGTAGAAAATATAACACCTCCATTTATTTTTAAATGGTTCCGTAATAGCATCGTTTATAGTTTTGTAATAAAGATACTACGTAAATATTCTACTGATGCACCTACTGAAATACTTGAGGTACCTAAAGGGGACATAGCAGGATTTAAACTTAAATTTGATCCTACGGGAGTATGGCAACAGGAAATGTTACAGGGTACCTACGATTCTGAACTTTTTACCTATCTAAAAAGAGAGAACCTTACTGGAAAAACTGTCTATGACATTGGTGCGCACATTGGATACCATTCTTTATTATTTTCAACGTATGTTGGAGATACCGGTAAAGTATTCACCTTCGAGCCAAATCCTGCAAACGTTACACGTATCAAAGAAATTATTTCGTTAAACCCGAAGATAGAAAAAAGCATAACGGTACTAGACATGGCTCTTTCTGACACGAACGGAACCACACCTTTCTTAAGTACCAATAATATTGAAAATGGCACCAGTTCGGGGGGATTCATCGACGAGGCGAGTACCATCTGGACTCGCGAAACATACACCAAGAAAGTAGGATTTAAAACAACCGACGTGCAAATAAAGACAATTGACACTCTCGTACATCAGGCAACTATCTTACCTCCAGATGTGTTAAAAATAGACGTAGAGGGTGCTGAACAACTTGTACTAAAGGGTGCTGAGGCAACTATAAAAATGCATCATCCGATTATTTTGATTGAATTCCATTCAATTTATTCAACTTTCATGTGCATGCAAATACTTTCTCAATATAACTACACCTTCACTGTACTCAAAAAAGAACAGGACGGTAGACTCCTCATTGCAGCACGATAATTCTAATATGTTTTCAATCTACTTCATTGCTTTACAAAAGTGTGTACCATCCTAAAATCTGTTGTCACTACTTCTCAATATATATGCCTCAAAAGTCATTGAAACTCAGTATAGTAATCCCCTGCTATAACTGCCAAGATACGCTACGTGAAGCAGTAGACTCTTGTTACACACAGGGCTTTTTAGATACGGAATTCGAAATTATCATGGTCGACGATGGTTCTACTGATACAACGCCCGATATCCTTGCTAAACTACAACACACGCACGCAAATATTCGTGTCATTGCACACGAGCAAAATAAGGGTGGTGGTGCAACACGAAATACTGCAGTGGCACATACACAAAGCGATCTTATTTTCTGTTTAGACAGCGACGACATACTTCCTCCCACAGTGCTTCCTCGCATGGTTGCACAAATAAAAGAAGAACGCGTAGATGGTGTGTTATTTGAAGCAACGAGGTATTTTACGAAGAATACAGAAACGACAACTAACGTCCCAAATACTATAAGTACTGAACCCATAATCCTACAAAATCTTTTTGAGAAAGATGCGGGATACCTTACACAAGTTAACTTTTTGTATACCAAAAATGCGTTCGAGATAATAGGTGGGTATCCTACTAACCACGGATTTGATACGCAAACGTTTGGTCTCCTATTCCTCGCACGTGGTTTAGATGCACGTATTTGCCCAGACACATTTTACTATCACCGTCAAAGTCAATCAGGATCTGAGTCCTATTATGAACGTGAGTACGGGCAAGGACTGATTTCAATCAATACCTACCTTGCCATAGAGTCAATTATTGATACGTTGGACGATCCTCTAGTTGAGCAAATAATTCTGTTTGATATATTTAAAAAAAATACACACGGGGAAGGAAAACAGTTACGTTCTATCATTGCGCAGTATGTGGAAAATGGCAACCAGCTACAAAAAACTTTAGATAAAAAACGCTCTGAATTAACAGAAACATACGTTACAATGATTGCGTATCTACAGGAAAAGAAATATAAGCAGGCGCAAGCCTCACTGGAAGCATGCATTACTCTTGTAGGAAAAGAAACACCATTATTGCAGTACATGCGACAGCGAATTTTATACAGTACAGGAGGCATAAGTCCTGTAGAGACAAACAAAAAAGTAATTCGGTATCTACAAGATACACATCTCTTGAATATACCCAAGCGCACGAGGATGCCAAAATTGGTACGAATCTTACGACACCTCTATCTACGACTAAAAAATATTTATGGAAATAAACCGAACACTTAAAAAAATAGTACTCACGATCCCCTTTTCTGTACCAACATATATGCTTGCCCGTAAGGTTATTGCCTACCCTGGTTACATTGGTGATTATTTTCGTTTTGTTGCACAATCTAAGAAAAATAGTCGTTTCAATGTTTCACTTAAGGACTTACATCCTTGCCTTATAGACAAAACAACTACAACACATTTTGAACCACATTATATTTACCATCCCGCCTGGGCTGCCCGTATCGTGGCAAATAGTAACCCCACTGTGCACATTGATATTGGTTCGACACTTACATTTAGTTCGATTGTTTCAGCCTTTATTCCTGTAGATTTTTATGATTACCGACCTGCTGAATTAAAACTTTCAAATCTTAATTCAAAACATGCCGACCTTACCAAGCTTCACTTTGAGAATAATAGTATCAAGTCACTCTCATGTATGCACACATTGGAACACATTGGACTTGGTAGGTATGGTGATCCAATTGATCCTAGTGGAGATAAAAAAGCAGCGTTAGAACTTGCACGGGTGCTCGCTGTTGGTGGTACATTTATTTTTGTAACACCTATGGGTAAACCAAAGATCGCTTTTAATGCCCACCGTGTCTACTCGTATCAACAAGTGCTTGATTTATTCCCCACCTTAAAAGTAGTCGAATTTTCCATGGTCCCAGATAATTATAAAGAAGATGGCCTAATAATTAATGCGGATTCATGCGAAGTAGACAAACAAGAATGGGCTTGCGGTTGTTTTGTCTTTACAAAATAAACAATATTCACTATAAAATATGAAAATTACAACACCTAACTCATATAAAGATTTATTAATTAGAAAACTCCAAGGGCTGGTTTGGCGGTTGGAAAACACAGGTAACGGGGACTTTAAAAAGAATGGTGAACTTTCTTTTATACAAGACGTAGGAAAACACTTTTCCGGTAAATCATTTGTTGCCTTCGACATTGGTGCAAATGTTGGTGAATACACAGATATGATTTTAAAATATGTACCCGCTCAGAATATTGAGCTTCACTTATTTGAACCGCAAAAAACCTGTTTTGATACAATAACAACTAAATTTTCTGATAATCAAAAAATACATCTAAATAGTTTTGGTCTCTCAGATACTCAACACGATACGTTAATATACAAAGATTTTGACCAAAGTGGCTTAGCTTCTGTCCATAAAAGAAATCTTGCTCACTACGATATGGAGATGGACAAAACGGAAAATATATCACTACAGAAAGCATCAGAGTATCTCAAAGGTAGTCAAGTCGCAAAAATAAACCTCATTAAGATTGACATCGAGGGACACGAGTTAGCTGCTCTTTCTGGTTTTGGTGATTTCTTAAGTCCAAGAAATGTTGACTTAATTCAATTTGAATATGGCGGTGCGAATCTTGACTCACATACAAGTCTTCTTGATTTATTTACATTTTTTGAAGCAAAAGGTTTTAGTGTTTGTAAAATGATGAAAACAGGATTGGAAATACAGTCATACAAACCACGTTTTGAGAACTTTATGTATCAAAACTGGGTGGCAGTGGCACCTCAATTCATAAAAAGCGACTAAGGAAAGATGTAACTAAACAGTGAATGAGTTGCGTTATACTAAGTACACAATACTCATGACTGATTTTGAAACACCTGTATTACTCCTTATTTTCAACCGTCCGCGAAAGACGCAGTATCTTATTGATGCTCTAGAAAAAGTGCGCCCAAAACATATCTTCATCATGGCTGATGGCCCTCGGAAAACGGTACTCACAGACCAGCAAGACTGCAAGTCTGCACGGGACATTGCCACTCACATTCCTTGGGAATGTGAAGTACATACAAATTTTCTAGAAGACAATATTGGTTGTGACCAAGCAGTACCTTTAGGTATTGATTGGTTTTTTGAAAATGTTGAAGAAGGAATCATACTGGAAGATGACTGTATACCCGACCCTACATTCTTTAGTTTTTGTGAAGAACTTCTTGAGCACTACCGCAGCAATAAGCGTGTGATGCACATTAGCGGTAACAACTTTCAAAATGGTCAAACATACGGAGATGGAAGTTACTACTTTTCGCTATACAGTCATAGCTGGGGTTGGGCGACATGGAAGCGTGCATGGACAAAATTTCATCCCGCTGTGTCCAATCTTGTTAATTATAAAAAAGAGAATCGGGTTGCGACACTCCCTCTCTCGGCTCCTGCTCAGAAGTTCTGGATGAAACAATATCTCTATCGACAAAACTGGGACAGTCTCTGGCAATACACTATTTGGTACGAAAATGGAGCCAGTATTCTTCCCAATAAAAATCTCGTGACCAACATCGGATTCGATAATGAAGCAACTCATACTAGACACGACGATACCCTTGCAAACCTTCATGCTAATGCAATTGCCGAAATACACCATCCATCTTCTTTAGAAATAAACAAAGAGGCAGACAACAATATTTTTGACAAAATTTTTCATGTGTCTTTTTTAAAGAAGGTATTTTTTCGTATACGCAAAGAGTATAACCGTATATAATGAACACATCGAAGAAGGAATCTAACTGTTACTGATTATGATATTCACTCCAGAAAATTTTATAAAAATACTCAAAAATCCCGGGTACCTCAAAACGTATTATCATATTCGTAAGCTCTATGCAGCTCCTCGGTACCAAGAGATACGGACCAATCTATTGACACCAGCAATTGATGCGGTAGACCCTCTTTCATGTGTGTTTATGTATAAAGAAATTTTTGAGAAAGAAATATATACATTCAAGTCTAAAACTGACGCGCCGGTAATCATCGATTGTGGAGCGAATATTGGCCTACCTATCATCTATTGGAAGCGCCACTTCCCTAATGCACAGATTACTGCGTTTGAACCGGACCAAAAGGTTTTTGACGTACTCCAAAAAAATATGACTGCTCACGGTCTTACTGACGTACAGCTATTGAAGTACGGTCTATGGAGTGAAGAAACGACACTTACCTTCTTTAGCGAAGGTGCTGATGGTGGCCGTATTGCAAATAATGAAACCGGGACTAAAGAAGAAATTAAAACTAAACGTTTGAGTACCTACTTAGACACAAAAGTAGATTTCCTCAAGATAGACATCGAAGGAGCTGAGTGTACCGTACTTACTGAATGTAAAGACCAGCTTACTAACGTAGAAAATATTTTTGTTGAGTATCATTCATTTGTTGATCAAGAACAGAATCTTGATACGGTGTTATTAATCTTACGAGAGGCTGGATTCCGTGTATACCTTGAACATGTAGGTATCCGTTCAGAATTCCCGTACATCAAACGCGAAAGTACACTCGGGATGGACTTACAACTTAACATCTACGGATACAGAGAATAAGTTACATGCGTATGATACAAAACCTCAAAAACAAAATGCTTGATGAACACTTCTTTCGACCACGGTGGTACTCGATTTTTGTTAATCCCTACTTCACCAATCGGTATAGTCTCTACCGTGCAATACGCGCGTTTGCAGTGGATACGCATGAAACAGCGAAGATTTTAGACGTAGGATGCGGTCTTAAGCCGTATCGGAGTCTCTTTAGCTCACCACACTATACGGGAATTGATATTGCAGGGGGTGGCCATACTGATGATGCAAAAGTTGTAGATGCATTTTACGATGGGCATATTATTCCCTTCGAAGATAATTCTTTTGACACGGTTATCTGCACACAAGTACTTGAGCATGCCGATGATCCTGAAATTGTTGCGTCAGAATGTGCACGTGTGCTCAAGGATGGCGGCACTGCTTTTTTCTCAATGCCCTTTACGTATCCTGAACATGAAATCCCTTACGATTTCCGAAGGTTCACTCGATTTGAACATCAACGACTTTTTGAAAAGAATGGTTTTACAGACATCACTATTACCCAAACTACAGGAATCTTTGGGACCTTTGGACAGCTTTTTGTTATCTGGGCATTTGAAACCATTCCCTTTCGTGCGTCAATATTAAAAGGTTTGTTAACACTTCTTATTTTTGCACCAATACAAATCATAGGCCGTGTACTTGATGTGATTACAGGAAAATCAGGTCTGACAATGGACTATATAATTACGCTGAAAAAATGAACGTCTTAATTATCGGTACAACAGACATTCTTGGAGGAGCAGCGAAAGTCTCGTGGGATATTAAAAGCTCGTTAGAGGCCGACGGTCACCACGTCTCTATGTTTGTCGCTGATAAACGAAGTGACGATCCTGATGTGCACGTAATCCCGCGCCCATGGTACCGGAAGTATCTGAGCATTTTTCTTGCTTCGGAAAAATATCTGAATACTGATTGGATTCTTGATACTCCCGCATTTAAAAATGCAGACGTTATTCATTGCCACAATCTACACGGGCGTTTCTTTAACTTAGAGACCTTGCAGAAAATGTCTCTGTTAAAACCAGTAGTATGGACACTACACGATGAATGGGCGCTCACACCACACTGCGCGTATACGCTAGAAGGGACGCAGATGGAAAATGGACTCTATGTGTGCCCAAGTATCGATGTACAGCCGCGTATTCTTTGGAATAACACCAAGGCACTTTCAGACTGGAAAAATACTATTTACAAAAATGCAAAACTTACCATTGTCACGCCATCGTTGTGGTTATTCAAACGTACACAGCAATCAACGCTAGGCACACAACAGATCAACCACATTCCAAACGGAATTGATACTAATAAGTTTATACAAACCAATAGAGCAGAAGCTCGGGAAAAACTACATCTCCCCCAAGATAAAAAGATCGTTCTCTTTCTTGCAACTGCTGGCAAGGCGAATACTTGGAAGGGCTGGAAACACGTAGAGAAAATTATAAGCAATTATAAAAATAGGAACGACGTCCTGTTCCTTAATGTAGGAAATCTTTCTACTGAAACCCCTGAACAAAATGTGGAGTACCGTATGCAGGTGAGTGATCCTGCTGAACTTGCGCTCTACTACAGTGCAGCTGATACATTACTGTTTACCTCAATTGCTGAAAATTTCCCGTTGGTGGTGCTTGAAGCAATGAGTTGTGGGCTCCCTATTGTATCGTTTGATGTGGGTGGTGTCGCTGAAGTACTTGCACACAAAGAACACGGGTACATAGTGCCCTATCAAGACACACAAGCCTTGCAAGAAGGTCTTACATGGACACTGGAACGCTCTGCAGAAGAAACTACGGCAATCAGTTACAGCGCACGAAAAACTATACAAGAGAAATATACTACACAACACATGACTGACGCGTACAAAAAGCAGTATACTGACGCAATACATACGTATGACAAAAGATAAACGAAAGCAGATAATAGACATAGTCACACAGCGTGAGAAGTTGCGACAACTTCCTCGTCTACAGCGGCTTTTTGCTGATCCCGCGAGAGCACTTCCCTACTATCTACTTGCCCTACGCGCGCGCATAGTTCCCTTCCCCAAAAGCTTTGATACGCTATGGGACACACGCATGACCTGTTATCTGCCAGAAGGTAATACTTTTTTGTATTATGGATATTGTGAAGCTAACCTAACCAACTTCTTTTTACGATACGTGAAGGAAGGTATGACGTGTGTAGACGTTGGTGCACATGTTGGTATTTACTCGATGCTTTTTTCTGAACTGGTGGGGGAAACAGGAGTAGTACACAGCTTTGAACCAACACCGTGGACATTCAAAATACTTACAAGCAATACTGAATCACTACACAATGTAGAAGCCAACAACATTGCTGTGGCAGAAACAAAACGAACACTGCAGTTTGCAGATTACGGGCCAGGGTACGGTGCATACAACAGCGCTCACAAAGCTGGTGCGCCTGCACTATCATCTACGCCGACAATGCGTGAAATACAGAGTGTTGCACTTGATACCTATTGCACAGAAAAAAATATTGCGCCTGACATCATCAAAATTGATTCCGAAGGATTTGAATTTGAAGTACTCAGTGGGTCATCTATGTTACTGAGCAAAAAAGAAAACCGGCCATTACTTACTATTGAGGTGGCTAACGGTACTGATTGGTCTGAAAATAGAGAGTCTGCGTTTGCACTTTTAAAAGAATCGCAATACTCCGCATACGCTATTACCACAGAGGGCCGCCTTACCCCACAAACTAAAGATCAATCATACGAATATGACAATCTTTTGTTTGTCCCAATCGAACGTCTTGATACAATTACGTCACTTATCATATGATCATTGTTAATTTAAAAGGAGGTATCGGGAATCAAATGTTCCAGTATGCGCTTGGGAAGAAGCTTGCTCTAAAAAACAACGATACGCTTAAACTTGAAACATCGGGGCTTGAAAGAGCCAACGCGGTGGGTGATATCTATCGCCCTTTTTCCATTGGGGCTTTTGCTATTTCTGCAGATGTGGCTAGCGTGGAAGAAGTGCAACAATTAAAATATCCCTATGGAATTATTTCCAAAGGATTACGGTGGATTAATGCGCGTATACTTAAGAAGACCCACACTCTATTTGAATCCGCAGTATTGCAGTGGACTGGAGATATTTTTCTTGATGGGTACTGGCAATCTCCTGATTACTTTACTGATATACGAGATATCCTCCTGCAAGAATTTTCTTTACAAACACCGCTTTCATCAGTTGCTACAAACTACAAAGAACAAATCGAAACAACAACAAGTGTATCCATGCACATACGTCGCGCTGATTATATAAAAAATCCACGTGTATTGCAGGAGTTTGGCATCTGTGAAGCCTCATACTATCAAAGTGCAATACAGCATATTGAAACAACCGTCAAAAATCCTACGTTCTTTATTTTCTCAGATGACATACAGTGGGTAAAAGACAACCTTCCGGTACCTGGATCAACGGTGTTTGTAAAAAATCCTGATTTGAAGGACGTTGAAGAACTTGCATTGATGAGCATGTGCACGCACAATATAATTGCAAATAGCACATTCAGTTGGTGGGGCGCTTGGTTAAACGACAATACAGACAAAGTTGTTGTTGCTCCTACTCCATGGTTTGAACGGCAACCATTTGATAAAAACCTTATTTCTAAATCATGGATACTCCTTCCAAAAGCATAAATAAAAAAACCTTGATAAGCATCCTTATGCTTACCCACAATCGTGCGAAGTATATTGCAACGGCTATTGAGAGTGTACTTGCGCAAACCTACACCCAATTTGAACTCATTATTATTGATGACGGGTCTACTGATGAAACGGGTATCATTCTCTCCCAATATACTGACAAAAGAATAACTATCATCACACACGAAAAAAATGAAGGACTACATGTACGGCGTGCTGAGTCACTTACCTATACAAAAGGAGAATACGTTGCAGTTTTGGATAGTGACGATGTCTGGATGTCTCCTACAAAACTAGAGGCACAAGTGGCATACATGGAGACAAATAAAGAGTGCGCCGCTATTGGCACCTTTCTCACCCTTATAGACGCACAAGGCGTAAATATTGGCAATAATGCGTATTATTCCACCGACAAGGACATCCGTGCGCACATCTTGAAAAGAAATCAGTTCACTCATTCTAGTGTCCTTATGCGAATGGAAATGCTTACTAAAGTACCTGGATATCGGGATACGGGATTGGCTGAAGATCTTGACCTCTTTCTTCAGCTTGGGACCATTGGTACGTTTGCAAATATTCCAGAATATATGACGTCCTATCGTGTGCATACAGAGAGCTTCAATCCACAACGAGTTGCTATGGCAAAAGCGGTTATGGGTATCATACGAATACACAAAAATAAGTATCCACATTATTACCAGGCAATTATAAAAGCATACGCTCGCATATTTGTTGCCATATTAAGAGAGTGGTAAAAGAGACACAAGAAAAACCACTGCACTTTGTGCAATGGTTTTTCTTATATCTCTTTTTGATGCCAATGCCAGGCGTCGGTGATCATGGTGTGCATATTTGATCTTTTTGGTTCCCATTGTAAATCAGTACACGCTTTTTTATTACTGCTTACCAGGTGAGATGGATCGCCCATTCTACGTGCACCTACCTTATACATAACTGGAGCTCCCGTTACCTGCTCTACAGCATCAAGAATTTCCTTTACAGAAAATCCGTGGTTCGTACCTAAGTTGAATACACCACTTTTTCCCTGTTCGAGTAAAGTAACACCTTTTATGTGAGCATCTACTAAGTCGGACACATGGATATAATCCCTGACGCACGTTCCGTCAGCTGTATCATAATCTTCTCCAAATACTGTAAACATCTTCCCTTCTTGTACCGACTGCAACAGAAGTGGTACTAGGTGTGTTTCAGGATCGTGGTGTTCACCAATCTCCCCTTCTGCATCCGCCCCGGCGACATTAAAGTATCGGAAAATTATGTGACGTATCCCGTAGGCTTGTTCATAGTCATGCAGCATGTTCTCGATTGCTTGCTTTGTTGCGCCGTAGGGATTAGTTGGGCTCAGAGGAGTATTTTCAGAAATAGTTTCAATCTTTGGGTCTCCGTATACTGCGGCAGTCGAGGAAAATACAATGTCTGTTACACCTGCACTACGCATTGCTTCAAGTAAGTTCATTGTCC
>Ga0316189_10001075_pt1 | contig 27143 bp, 23 predicted proteins | sample LowCovwburrow_MG_FD_204930 | JGI IMG/M metagenome (GOLD analysis project Ga0316189, IMG submission 204930) | Coastal sediment microbial communities from Maine, United States - Lowes Cove worm burrow | ecosystem: Environmental > Aquatic > Marine > Coastal > Sediment | place: USA: Maine...
ATGATCGCTTTGTCAAGTATCCCCGGTCAGGCCGTATTCAAAATATTTTTCAGGGTACCATATTCCTACGAGATCGGCTTGACTTTTCCAGGGTAAATGCATTAAGTTTGAAATTTTTCCTTCCTTCTTCAGTTGAAAGGAAAGATTGCGCCGATTGCACCCTGAAACGGATAACTTGAGGAGTACACGTTGAAAATCAAGGCGATTAACGGAGTAAAAGATATTCTGTCAGATGAAATTGTTTACTGGCAAAAAATCGAAAAAACAGCTCGCGATATTTTTCGCCGTTTCGGCATTGATGAAATTCGTTTGCCGATTCTGGAAAAAACCGAGCTTTTTGCTCGTTCCATTGGTGAGGCCACGGATATTGTTGAAAAGGAGATGTATACCTTTGTCGACAAGGGGATTACCCTGCGCCCGGAGATTACAGCCTCACTGCTGCGTGCCTATGTTGAGCATGGCCTCCAGGTGCGGCAGCCGATACAGCGACTTTTTAGTATCGGGCCTGTATTTCGTCACGAACGTCCGCAGAAGGGTCGGCAGCGCCAGTTTCATCAGATTGACGTAGAGGTCATCGGAGCGCAGGAGCCGCAGGTTGATGCCGAGTTGATGGCAATGGGACAAATGCTGCTGAATGAGCTGAAGCTGGATGTCAGTCTTGAAATCAACTCCCTTGGTTGCCCGGAGTGCAGACCTGATTTTCGCAAAAAGCTGATTGCCTATCTCCATGAGCGTCACGACAGCTTGTGTGATGATTGCAAACGGCGGATTGAAAAAAATCCTCTCCGCGTGCTGGATTGTAAGCAGCAGGGATGTCAGGCAATGGTGCAGGAGGCCCCCTCTATCGTCGATAATCTCTGCTCTGCCTGTGAAGAGCATTTCGCGGCAGTACGGAAGCAGTTGGACCGACTTGAGGTCTCGTACACCCTGAATCGTTTTATGGTGCGTGGCCTGGATTACTATAACCGCACCACCTTTGAGTTTTTGACAACAGATCTTGGTGCCCAGGCCGCAGTGGCGGCGGGCGGCCGTTATGACGGTCTGGTTGAGCAGCTCGGCGGGCCGAAAAACACTCCCGGCATCGGTTTTGCAATGGGGATGGAGCGACTCTGTCTCCTGATGCAGCAGCAGGAAGGACAGCAGGAAGAGCAGAGCGGTGCAGATGTTTTTATTGCCGCGCTCGGTGAGCAGGCTATAGAGTTCGCCGCGCCCCTTGTTCATCAGCTGCGCAAGCTCGGACTGCAAGCGGCTATGGACTACAGTAACCGCAGCCTCAAGGCTCAGATGAAGCAGGCCGGTCGACTTAAAGCAGGTTTTACCCTGATCATCGGTGAGCAGGAATTGGAACAGGGCAAGGGAATTCTGCGGAATATGAACACCCAGAAGCAGAACGAATTTTCCCTTCAGGAAGGGGCGGCTGCGTTAGCAGAGGTGATTGCCCCGGATAAGGATTGATCCTTAAACGATTATCAGCAAAAGTGCTAACATGCTAATAAGACGAGAGGAAAAATATGGACGAGCAAATTGAAAAACGGCAACGCATCAGGGTGAAACTGGAAGGATACATTGCTGATGTTGCCGACGGATATTTTGTCTATGCCGGAAGGGTGGAGGATGTGTCGTTAGGCGGCCTTCGGCTCAGTGAGCTGCCGATAAAATTTTCCGTGGAAGGCAAAAAATATACTCTCGTGGTTTCCGGAGGACCGAATTTTGATTGCTATAAGCTGAAAGTCGTTCCGCGCTGGCGGAAAAAGGATGACGTTTTATTGGTTGCAGGATTCAAGGTCGTTGAAGCACCTGATGAATGGAGGGCGTTTGTGCGGAAAGTGCTCATATCTTCTTGAAAAACCCATATTACCAAAAAAATAAATTTTGACTTGTTATGAAACCGTCAATAATTGAACTGTAATATATTGCTGTAGGGGCGGGCCCCGTGTCTGCCTAGAATGATTCATAATCAACCCGGATAGGTCCGGGAAACCACAGGGGGTTGCCCCTACAATTTTTTTGTAAAAAGAGAAACACATGGAATCAATGGGAGCGCTGCGGCGCACACATGACTGTAATACACTGGGCCTTGATCAGTTGGATGAGGACGTTGTCCTGATGGGCTGGGTTCTTCGTCGCCGTGACCACGGCGGTGTTATTTTTATCGACCTGCGCGACCGCTACGGCATTACCCAGGTTGTTTTTAATCCAGAGATCAATCCCGAAGTCCATGCCAAGGCGCATCAGTTGCGCTCTGAGTGGGTCTTGGCGATCAAAGGAAAGGTGGAGCGGCGTCCGGGCGATATGGCTAATACTAAGCTAAAAACCGGTGATATCGAGGTGCTGGTCAGCGAGCTGACCATCCTCAACACCAGTAAGACCCCGCCGTTCCCCTTGGATGAGATCAGCGAGATCTCGGATAATCTCCGTCTTCAGTACCGCTATCTTGACCTGCGACGACCGGAAATCGCCAATAACCTGATCATGCGTCATAAGGCAGTCCAGACCGTCCGTAATTATCTTACGGAAGGCGATTTTTTGGAGATCGAGACGCCGATGCTCACTCGCTCTACTCCGGAAGGGGCTCGTGATTACTTGGTACCCAGCCGAGTGAATGCGGGCAAATTTTACGCTCTTCCCCAGTCTCCGCAGCTGTTTAAGCAGATGCTGATGATTGCCGGGATGGAACGCTATTTTCAGGTCGTCAAGTGTTTCCGAGATGAGGACTTGCGTGCTGATCGCCAGCCGGAATTCACCCAGATCGATATGGAGCTGAGTTTTGTTGGTGAGGATGATATCATCGGCATCAGCGAAGGCATGGTCAAGGCCGTTTTTAAGGCGACTCGGGATATAGATCTGGAACCTCCTTTTCGTCGGATGAAATACGACGAGGCTGTTGCCCGCTACGGAACAGATCGCCCGGATACCCGCTTCGGCCTGGAGCTGACCGACCTGACCGAGACCCTGCGCGGTTGCGGCTTTAAGGTGTTTAATTCCATCATTGAAAAGGGCGGGGCCGTCAAGGCGATCAATGCCAAGGGTTGTGGAACCTTCTCCCGTAAGGATCTGGACGATTTGACCAACTTTGCCGGTACCTTCGGGGCCAAGGGAATGGCTTGGATCAAGATAAAAGAGGGAGAGTGGCAGTCGCCCATTACTAAGTTCTTTAACGAGGACGAGCTGGCCGCTATGGGCAAGGCCCTGGATGCTGAGCCGGGCGATCTGATCCTGTTCGGTGCGGACGATGCATCCACGGTCAATCAGGTTTTGGCCGAGTTACGCCTGGAGCTGGCCCGTCGGCTTGATCTGCTGGATGAGAATACCTTTGATTTCCTCTGGATCACCGACTTCCCCTTAGTGGAGTATGATGCCGATCGGAAACGGTATTCTTCCGTACATCATCCCTTTACCGCTCCTTTTGAAGAGCAGCTTGATATGCTGGAAAGCGATCCGGGTAAGGTCAAGAGTCGCGCCTACGATCTGGTGCTGAACGGCAATGAGATCGGCGGCGGTTCCATCCGTATTCATGATCCGCAGGTGCAGGAACGGGTGCTCAAGGTGCTGGGTATTGATGCGAAAGAGGCTGAGGATAAATTCGGTTTTCTGTTGAATGCCTTGGAGTTCGGGGCACCGCCCCACGGCGGTATCGCATTCGGTGTGGACCGCCTGATGATGATCCTGACCGGTTCTGATTCCATCCGGGACGTGATTGCCTTTCCGAAGACTCAGAAGGCCACCTGTCCGCTCACCGAGGCACCTTCTTCGGTGGCCCGGAAGCAGCTTACTGAGTTGCATCTCCGACCGGACTGGAAAGAGGATTAAGCCTCACTCCCTCCTTTATGCCTCCCGGTTCCGGTGTTCATGCCGAGACCGGGAGAGTTTCTTTTTTTTCCGCCGCTCTTGAACTCTTCCTTCCGGAAAGGAAAATATTAGATTTTACAGACGGAACAGGATAGACTGAATAAAGGATAAAGAAAACGTGGAATAAATCACCGGAGGAATCGCTTAACTTTTGGGCGTAAAATTATCGCATCCCCTTGACCCCTCGGAAATATGTTCATTCAAACGAGGAAATAAATGAAAAAAAATAAAGAACAGCATACAACATCGCTGGCAAGGATTCTTCCGCTTGTTGAATCGTTGCCGCAGGCGGATAAATTCCAGCTCATGCAGTCGTTGCTCACCCAACTTGCTTGGGAGCAGGGGCTTTCTCTGCAAAGGCGGAACAAAGTCAAGAGCAGTCAGGGGAAGCGCATGGCGGCTGTTTTGCAACGGATGGCGGACAGACACGCTTTGTCGCATATTGATGATCCGGCAGCTTGGCAGCGGGAAATCCGAAAAGACCGGCCATTGCCGGGCAGGGAGTAAGTTATGCTCCTAGACAGCAATGCGATCATCTATTCCATCAAACCTGAATCTGATGCATTGCGTCAACTGATAGCGGAACATAATCCTTCGGTATCGGCTGTCAGTTATGTGGAGGTGCTGGGGTATCATCAATTGACGGTATCGGATAGAGAAGACTTTATTGAATTTTTCAAGACAGCGCAGATTATTTCTGTTTCACAGCCGGTTTTGGAGCAGGCGGTGGCGTTACGACAGCAGCGCAAAATATCTTTGGGAGATTCCATTATTGCGGCAACCGCACTCTTGAACGATTTGACTTTGGTGACGGCAAATGTCTCTGACTTTCGTTGGATTGACAATATCAAGCTGAAGAACCCGTTGACTGAATTGTAAATTTGACAGATTAAGGCAAGGGAGCCATGCCGCAAAATAACATCCCCGAACAAATCGTCCAACTTCTGGGCGTGGAATTCCTCCCCAATAACATCTTACCCCGACACGACATAAAGGAGAGATGCGAAAATTACCCATAGGTATTCAAACCTTCAGCGAAATCCGTGAAGAGGAATACCGCTACGTTGATAAAACAAAAATCGCTTTTGAGCTGATCAACAACGGGAAATACTATTTCCTCTCTCGCCCCCGCCGTTTCGGCAAGAGCCTTTTTCTTTCCACCTTACAGGCTATATTTGAAGGCCGAAAAGACCTGTTCCACAATCTATACATCCATGATGCCTGGGATTGGCAGACAACCTATCCGGTGGTCAAAATTAGCTTTGCCGGAGTGGCCCGCAATGTTGCTGCCATGCAGCAGGATATCAGAAATATCCTCAAGGATAACCAGGAGCGACTGAACATTGACTGCCTGCACGAAGAAGATACAGGCGGGTGCTTGAGGGAGCTTATCAGGAAGTCATGTGAGAAATATCAGCAGAAAGTTGTTATCCTTGTGGATGAGTACGACAAGCTGATACTTGATAATCTGGATCAGATGGAAGTCGCCAGAGAGGCAAGGGAAATACTCAAAGATCTGTACACGATTATCAAGGACTGCGACGAGTATATCAAATTCGCCTTTTTTACCGGCGTCAGTAAATTTGCCAAGGTCTCTGTGTTCAGCGGCCTGAACAACCTTTCGGATATCTCCCTTGACAGCCGTTACGCCACGATCTGCGGCTACACCCAGGATGATCTGGCAACGGTTTTCGCCGATCTCCTGCAAGACGCTGATATGGACAGGGTGCGGGACTGGTACAACGGCTATAATTTTCTCGGAGAAAAAGTTTATAATCCCTTTGATATCCTGCTGTTCCTTGATAAGGGCCTTGTCTTTAATAATTATTGGTTCGCAACCGGTACACCCACCTTTCTGCTGAAACTTATCCAACAGAACAATTATTTCCTCCCCCGTCTGTCCGACCTGCGAGTTGACAGCTCACTTCTCGACGGTTTTGATATCGACCATATCAGGCTTGAATCTATCCTGTTTCAGGCCGGTTATCTGACGATCAAAGAGGTTCATGAATTGGAGTTCGGAGGGTTTGAATATACCCTGCATTACCCGAACAGAGAGGTCGCCCTTTCCTTTAATGACGCGCTTATCCGCTTTCTGACGGACGCGACAACATACACGTCCACCAAAACCGGCTTATTTTCCGCATTAAAATCCGGGGATGTCGAAGCATTGAAAGATGTGCTCATCTCCCTGTTCGCCTCGATTCCGTATAATAATTATGTCAAAAACACACTTGCCGAGTATGAGGGCTATTATGCCAGTGTGATTTATGCCTATCTCGCAAGCCTGGGCATACGCATCATTGCGGAGGATGTGACCAATACCGGGCGTATCGATTTAACCCTTTTCTTGAGTGATAACATATATATTGTCGAGTTTAAAGTTGACGGCAATGCTGATCCCCTTGAGCAGATTAAAGAACGAAAGTATGCGCAGAAGTATACGGGTCAGGGGACAGTGTATTTGGTTGGTATCCTTTTCAGCAGTACAAAGAAAAATATTGCGGCGTTTTCTTGGGAAAGGGTATGATGAACAGTTTTTGTCAAATTATACAGTATGATATTGTTGAGGTGCCTTGTTGAGTGTGAATAATCAAGTAATGCGCTGCCAAATACTTTATGAGAATCAGTATAGTAAAATGGTGCAAAGTGGCAGTTCTGAAGCCGAAGCCGCTAAGGAATGCGCTCATCAATATCTGGATGGAAAGCCATTTATCAAAGGGTTAACGTCTCTCGACCGTTCCACAGCACTATGGAATTGTAATTTTTGGCTGACCGTCCCGAAAAAATGCTTTGAGTCAAATACGGTAGCAGTCTCACTTGGTCGTGCAGTTTATTTTGGTTTGTCAGATATTCCTTCCCTGGAACGGATAATTCAACTGTCTCCAGAAATCCTTAAACGTGCTGTACGTTATTCTCAGGTGTTTCTCAGGCCAAAATCGCCAGAATGGCTTCAAGTCGTCCAGTTATTTACAAATTCATCAGATGATGTCAAAACTTTTTTGAAAGTTTGCGATTGTCTTCGTGAGAATCTCATAAAATACGATGAGATTATTGAAAATCTGAAAGCGCAACTTTCTGATTTGACTATTTTTGAATTTCTCTTGTATGGTAGCCTTTTTACCTTTCAAAATCTTGCTTCAGAAAGTTCCGAGAAAATTGTTTCTGACGATGATAACTACAGAAAATTTTATTATATTTTTGAAAACTTAAATACGCTTCTTCAATGGAAACTGACAACACGACCTGAAAATGATTTCCGATTGAATGAGCGTTTTTTATCTAAGTCTTTGAAGAACCACCTCATTCCTCTTGTTCTTCCAACAGGCAGTCCGCCATCGTTTTGCCTGCGTAATCTTAATAAATTCAATTTATTGATGGAAGCGATGGACAACCGCAGTAATTATTGGAATCGGATGATCATGCGGTTCTGTTTTGATGACGATTGTATTTACAAATTGGATGGTGATCATCTCGCTTTTTATCCGCTTGATATTTCTGCGGAGTCGGAATGGGATAAGAATGGTAGAAAACTGAAGATGCTCCAGCAATATTGGTTTAATCGTTCTCTGGTTGAATATACTATATTGGAGCTTGATGATATATCTTTTGGTTTTCCTGAAAATGATGCAGGCAATCGCGAGGCATACATAAAAGCAACTCAGGTATATTTGAAATTAAGTGAAATATATGGCTTGGGCAAGGAGGTTGAGGTAGCCAATGGGACACGAGTTGATCTTTTTCAAGTTCTCCATTCACTTGAACTGATGACTGCTTTTTTTAAAACTTGTTATATTGACCAATTTATAGATTATTACCATCAAACGACCGGCAATTGGCTCAATGCACTCGGACAGCTCTTGATTGTTGGCATTGCCGAAGGTGAGAATCGTTTTCCACTGACTTGGGCAGAACCTGCTGAAAAAGCACAACGTATTAAATCATGGACGGTTTCTGACGCTCACCCCAAAGGCGATATCAAAGCAGCAGAAGCTATTCTATCGTTCTGGACTAATGACCTTTATTCAGTTGCTGTTCGCTTGAAAAAGCATCCGAGTATGCCTGTGCCTGAATTTCATGAACGTCCGATCTTGCAACTTGGTAATTACGGATTCCAGCTTCCATGGTTAATGGCCCTCCAGAATAATGCAACAGCGGCTGTAAATAATTTACGTCGAATTGGCTGTCGCCGTATTGACCGCAATGATGAAACCCACCGCATTGAGCATCGATTAGGGGAGTTATTTAAGAGTAAAGGTTTCAACGTTGTTGTAGGGTATAATCCGCCAAAATCACTTGATGCAGACCCAGGAGAGATGGATCTGATTTGTCATTTAGAAAGACATATATTTCTTATAGAAGTTAAATCGACCTATATCAGGAAAACATTACAAGATGCCTGGATTTACTACACTACGACATTACGTAAAGCTGCCCGACAACTCAGGAGGAAGCGTAAAGCACTTTTGTCGGCGATAGAAGATGATGGAGAACTTCGTGGCAATCTTTGTATTTCAGGACAGGCGAAAGATATCGTACTTCATTCCTGGATTGTTGACACTTCGCTTGAGTATGACCAAACAGTTATTGATGGGTTTCTCAAAGTTTCTCTGGAAGGATTAACGGTGATTTTACGCGATGAACGATATTTATTAAAAGGACTTCTGCATGAGAATGATAACCTTTTGGAAGATAATTTGTTTGAAGGTGGCTTTTCAGCAAAACATTTTGCTGAAATTGTAGAGGAAGGAAGGGTGTGGTCCGGATTGGAAAGATAAGTGTCCACGGCAAACGCATGACTTTTGCTCTAAATTTGGCATATTGTTACCGTCCCGTTGCCGACGATGCCACCCTTGCATGAGGATGGCCGGGAGTCGGACGCGGAAAGAAGCAAAGTATTTTTTTCGACAGTAAATTATCAGGCAATTTTGCCTGATAAAAAGCAGTATGACGAAAGGAGCACGCAATGGGTGATAAAGGCGGCAGAAAAGATAAAGATAAAAATAAGAAGCAGGCGGCCAATAAACATGACCAAAAGGCTAAAAATATGAAGGCAAAACAGCCAAAGAAGTTAGAAAAGTAAAGGAAGATAAGTAGCTGGGCTTCTGTCTGGAAGTTCAGCGGATGGGTACCGCCCTGCAATAAAGTAAAAAGGCCGCTTTCATTCTCTGTGAAAGCGGCCTTTTTTTATTGGCCAGAGTAATTTTCCTGGTAACCCTCCTCCATGTGCTTGAAACGATTTGTTCTGTTTTCTGGGTGAAAAAATATGCGACGTATACCCCGTTGAGGTACTGTTTACTTTTTGATATCAACGTGGTAAAGTCCGCTTCAATTCTGGCGATATCCCTCAGATAAAAAAGCAGTAAGTTGGAGTTCAGCAGGTGAAAAATATAAAGATTTTTGTAGGAGCAACTCTGCTCTTTATAGTCGTGTTGTTCGGCATCACGGTTGCCGTAATTCCCCTTCTCCTTTCTTCGGACTGGGTCAAGGACACCATTGTCAGTAAGGTAAACAGCAGTTCTTCTGCCGAGCTTGCGCTGGGCGATTGTGCCATCGGTTGGCGTGAGGGCCTCAAATGTACCGAGGTTTCCTATCAGGATCAGGGCTATCAGGTCGATGCGGCTCGTCTGACCGGGACCCAGGGTCTGTTTTCCCTGCTGATGGCACCCAAGAATCTTGGGACCATCACGGTGGATGACCCTGTGGTGGTTATCACACAATCCCAAGCGCAGCCTGGAATTACTGACATTGAAGGCGAGACCGTTGCTTCCGCAATAACCGAGGACAGCGGCAAGAAATCGTCGAACGCTGAGGGAAAAGCGAGTAAGCCCGAGACCTGGTTCTGGCATAAGATGAGCGGGAAGGTGCTGTTCAACCGAGCTGTTGTCAAGCTGCAACAGGGAGAGCAGGAGCCGCAAATATTGTTGCGGCAAGGGGCCTTGGATCTGACCCTTGCCTCTGACATCCTCAATCTTAATCTTTCACTGACAACTGGTGCTGAGCAGGCAGAAGGACAAATAAAGGCGATCGGTTCTGCTCATTTGCCCTCGGTGAAAGGTAATCTGTTGGATCTCATGACCGCTGATATGCAGGTGACTTTTACGGATGTACAGGTTGCGCCCTTTCTGGCCCTGGCCCCTGCTGAGAGCAGTGTTCCTCAAGGGCAGGCAATCCTGGTCTCCGAGCTGACAGTCAAGAATACCGAGGGCGGTAATCTGGTGCTGCGCGGCCCGATCACCCTGAAGGAGGTTGATCTGACCGGCGGCTTTTTGGCCGAGGATCATCCCCGGCTTGAACAGCTTGCCTTTGAACTGCATCTCCAGCGTGATGAACAGAAAGAATGGCGACTGCCGGAGTTGAAGATGCTTTCGGACTTCGGCACAGTGGATCTCCAATCCAGCTACGGCAAACAGGGATTGCAGGCCGCAGGCAAGGGTACGTTTGACCTGCCGGTTCTGCTCGCCCAGTTGCCCGGCCTGTTCAAAGTGCAGGAGAATCTCCGGTTGGAGAACGGGACAGCCTCGCTTGCTTTTGAGCTGACAGAGCAGGACAAGGTGATACATATTAATGGCGATGCCACTGTTGAGGACCTTGCAGGTCGACAAAACCAACAGTCCTTTGTCTGGAAGAGTCCTCTGAGTTTGAGCTTAAACGGCAGCATGGCAGGCAAGGAGCCCGAGGTAGAGAAACTTGCCCTCAAGGCTGATTTTCTGGATATAGAGGGGCAGGGGAATCTGCAGCATTTTACGCTCAAAGGCTCGGCGGATCTTGACAAGGCAGTGAAAGAGATCGGCCGGATCATCCGCTTTGACTGGGATGCGGGGGGGCGTTTGAATCTGGATCTGGAAACAGCAAAAGACAGCGAGGAACGGTATACGGTAACAGCAAAGGTTGATATTGCCGATTATCGCCTCTCCATGAAGAACAAGGAGGTTTTGCCGATTCATCAGCTCCGTTTTAACGGCAAGCTGGTCGCACCCGGACATTTTCCCGAAGCAAAAGCCGAAGCTGCGGATTTGACCTTTGATCTGTCCTCCTGGGCCGGCGAACTCAAGGGCAGCCTGACCGGTGTGTATCGCGATCAGGGGCAGGTCATGGCCCATTATCAACTGGATTCGGATGTGCTTTTGGCCCGGGTGACGGAATTGCTCCACCGTTTTGATGCCTTGGATCAAGAAACCAGCATTGCCGGAGACATGAAGTTGCGGACCTCCGGGTATACAGAGAAAGACAAGCTGGTGGTCAGCACCCTGGACAGCAGGATCAAGGATTTTATCCTCTATCGCCAAGGCAAAATTTTGCAGGATCCTAATCTCTCGCTTTTCACTACAAAACCTGAACCGACCCCCAATGTGGAAGAGGCGGTGCGACCGCTTGAAAAGGCGGACAGCAAAGATGCGTTTTTTGCCCAGGGCGGAGGGTATAATCTGATTGACACCAAGAATCATCGTTTGGTTCTTCGCAATTTATCGCTTAATTCCGGGTTTGCTGATATCAGGGCCGAGAAAATTTTTCTTGATGACTGGCAGCAGAAACCTGCCCCGGCAATCAAGGCCTTACAGGTCAACGGCAGGTCGGATCTTGCTCAGCTGACCACCCTCCTGCAGCAGTTGGGCGCGATGAAGCCTGAGCAGAAGTTCGGTGGTGATGCTGTATTCTCCCTTGATCTGGCAGAGAAAAAAGAAGACATAAAGATAGCCGGTACAACTGGCAAGGGCAATTCCGGCACGGTCAAGCTTGATATCGACCAATTCTCCTACCGTAAAATCGGGGAAAAAGTTCGAGGAAAAAAGGCCAAGGAGGAGCTGCTCATAGAGCGCCAGAAACTGGTCTTCAGGAGCCGCCTGCATGGTGATCTTATGGCCGGTGATGTTCAATTTACCACCTTTGATATTGAATCCGCCCCGCTGAGTCTCCAGGCTGACGGTGAATTCCAGCTAACCGGAAAGAAGCCGCATTTTTCTTTGGACGGGCATTCAACGCCTGATCTGGCCTCCTTGGTCGCCGTTATTAACGGGATGTATCCTCTCGGCATTGAGGCAACCGGGAAAAAGAAAGAGAAATTTTCGCTTTATTATCCCCTGTCGCCGGAAGAAAAAGAAAACGCCAAGATCAATCTTCGTTTCGCCACAACGGTCTACGCGGATTCCTTTTCCAAATCAGGCATTGATGTCAGCGGGCTCACCCTGGACACGGATATGAAGGAAGGGGTGATGGCGAGTATCCTGAAAGGAACTCTGAATGAAGGTTGGTTGCAGCTTTCTCCCCGCATTGATTATACGAAAACGCCGCCCCTCCTGACGATGCCTGAGGGAGAGCAGGTACTGACAAATGTGCATCTTGATGAAGCCCTGACCGAGGGAGTCCTGAAAGGAATACACCCTGTCTTCGGTTCGTTGGCTAATCCGGTGGGCGTCATAAATGTTCGTTTGGACCGTTTTTCTCTGCCCCTTGCTGAGAAGGGAATGGAAAAAATTGATTTTAAAGTTTTTCTTGATCTTACCGGAGTAGCTTTGGAGCCCAAGGGTGTTTTGAGCAGTATTCTGGATGTAGCAGGCTATGTGGACAGGACTTTGAGCATGAAGGATAAAAGCATGACCTGCGAGGGCGTGCAGGGGCAGGTCAGCTGTACACCGATCAAGATGAGCATTGCTGATTCGGAAATGGTCATCAGCGGTTCCGCTGGAATGGACGGCAGCCTGGATTATGTTGTCGAGGTGCCGGTGACCCAAAGGTTACTGGGGAAAAAGGGCTATGAGCTGCTTAAAGGAACTACCCTGAAGGTCCCAATTAAAGGCACCAGGGATAAACCGGTATACAGCCGCGATGCCCTGATGCAGGCATCGTCGGATCTGCTCAAGCAGGCTGCCGGTCAGGCGACCAAAAATGTCCTCAGAGAACAGGTTGATAAGGTTGTGCCTGATCTCCTGGATGGTCTGTTCGGCAAGTAACAGGCTCTTTTTGCAAGATATGGACTCCCTGCTCAGGCTTTCACTCATCGGTGCCGGCGGTTTCACCGGGGCTGTGCTCCGTTTTCTGGTCAGTTCCTGGGTGCAGGGACGTTCCGGCTCTATAGTGTTTCCTTTTGGCACCCTGGCCGTGAATATGATCGGTTGTCTGCTCATCGGTTTTCTGAGTGCTTTGGTTGAAATCAGAGCCATGTTTTCACCGGAAACCCGAAGTTTTATTCTCATCGGTCTGCTGGGCGCTTTCACCACCTTTTCCACCTTTGGCAACGAAACCCTGCATCTGATTCGGGAAAGCCGAATAGAACTGGCCCTGCTCAATGCAGGAGGGCAGGTGCTTGTCGGTGTGTTCCTGGTGTGGTTAGGGCGGATTTTTGCGGGATTGCTTTAAAACGGGTTATCTTTTTAAGATATAACACCCGTCCCGCCCCTCTGGGGCGGGATAAAAAATAAAAGTTGCTTGGTGAGTCGAACAAACCATCCGATACTTTCATATAAACACCCCACCCCACCGGGCTGGGACAACAAAAAATGAAAGTTTATCGAGCAGCTCAAATGAGTTTTCTCCGACACTTTCATAGACAAAGAGTCATCTTGAAGAGGCGAGGCATCTTGTATCAACAATCATTGATTAATCCTGTAAGCGATATTGTTACTATCCAAGGAGCCTTTTTAAACTCTAAGGCATTAGAAGATCGGCAAAGTCTGGGGCAATTTTTTACAGGTCTGGTCGTCTCTGATTACATGGCCTCGCTTATAGAGCTGCCTGATGAGAAAACAGTTCGTATTTTAGACGCCGGTGCCGGAACAGGTATTCTGACAGCGTCTGCGGCCTTGCATTGCTTGAAGTTAGGATGTAAATCCGTCCATGCAGTGCTGTATGAGCTGGATGAAAAAGCTCTTCCTGCTCTTGAACAGACATTACATATCATCAGAAAGATATTTCAGAGCCGCCAAGCATCCTTTACCTGTGAGGTTTATTGCGAAGACTTTGTTCTTGCAAGATCTGATAAGAATGCCAATATTCAACCGTTTGATGTGGCGGTAATAAATCCCCCATATTTTAAATACAATGTAAAATCTTCACCGTATGCCAAGGCGACAGCTGATCTGTATTATGGTGACCCGAATATTTACGCTTCATTTATGGCAGTCGTCATGGCCTGCCTGAAGAGTAGCGGACAAATGATTACAATTACTCCGCGAAGCTTCACAAACGGTCTCTATTTCAGGGGATTCAGGTCATACCTGCTGACTGAATCTTCCTTGGAATACGTCCATATTTTTAAACATCGAGATAAAATTTTTAAAGATACTGCCTCAGCAGTGCTGCAAGAGAATATCATTTGTCGTTTTAAAAAAGGTGGCCGGACGAAAAGCGTTACTGTGAGCTCAAGTAACTGTGATGCCGATATTCAGCATGGGACCAAAGAAATGTATCCTGCTGCCTTGATTATTGATGCGTCCAATGAGCAGAAAATGATCAGAATTCCGGAATCAGCTTATGAGGCAGAGATACTTCAGCAGGCTGAAATGTTTGAAAGCACCTTTCAGGATGCCGGTTATTTTATTTCAACAGGTCGTATTGTTGAATATCGCACTCGGGAGTATATCACGGAAAATACGGGTGCAGCGAATGCGGTTCCTCTTTATCGGCCTCATAATGTAACTCCGCTACTCGCAACCTGGACTGGAAGGCATAAAAAAGATGTATCCTTTATGCTGAGTAACGGGCATGAAAAACACACTATGAAGAACGGAACATATGTTCTTCTGAAGCGTCTTACATCAAAAGACGAGAAACGCCGACTCGTTGCTGCTGTTCATCTTGCGGAGATGCATGATTGTCACCTGATTGGCTTTGGTAATAAAACAAATTATATCGGTTTGAGGGGTGAGGTTTTGTCCTCAGAAGAGGCCTATGGGCTTGCAGCTGTTTTTAACTCTTCATTTATGGATAGGTATTTCAGGTCTATTTCGGGAAACACCCAAGTAAATGCCACAGAGATTCGAGTGATGAAATTTCCGTCACGTAAGCAGGTGAAAGAAATAGGCGAACGACTACAAAGAATGACCTTAGTTAAAACGGATGAGTTTGATAGTATTGTTCATCCTATTCTCGGGGGTAACAAATGGTCAGGCGGGTAACTCCAGGACTTCATAATTAAATTGAAATTCACAAAAGAAAATCAATAGATATGAGCAGTAATTTAGCTATAAGAAAAGAATATGCAAACCGGTGAAAGCCCAGTGCGGGATATCCTGCGCCTGATCGTCTGGTATCCTCTACGTTGGTTCCTGCTTGCTGTGCCCCCTAAGATCGCCTTGGCAACATTACGGTTTATGGGTGATCTGCATTATGGAGCTGCCAAGGGAAAGCGTCGAATGCTGGCAGAGAACCTGCAACGGATGGGCATTGCCCCCCCTCAGCATGAAGAGAACATTCGTCTCTATTTTCGTAACCATTATCAGGATCAGCTTTTTCCTCTTGTCTTTCCTCGGTTCAATAAGGAGAACATCGCTGATTATGTTAGCTTTCAGGGGCTGTCTCACCTAGACAAAGCCTTGGCAAAAGAGAAGGGTACCGTTTTAGTGCATGGTCATTTCGGCCCGGTTCATCTCCCCCTGGTATCCCTTGCCCTGATGGGATATCCGATGAAACAGATCGGCAATCCTTCTGATAAGGGCTTGAGCTGGATAGGTCGTCATGTGGCCTTTCGTTTGCGCATGCATTATGAGAGCCGCATTCCTGCTGATATTATTCAAGCTGCCTCCTTTCTTCGCCCGATTTTTCAGGCGCTCCGCAGTAATCAGGTTATCATGACAACCGGTGATGGCTCTGGAACAGAGGAAACTTTTGGCAAGCAGGCATGTTTTCAATTTCTCGGCCAACAGGTCGTGCTGCCTCTTGGTCCGGCGATTCTTTCCCAAAAGACTGGTGCCTCTCTGCTGCCTCTTTTTATCCTGCCCGGTGACCAGACCTTATTTACTGTGATCATTGAACCGGAAATCACCTCTGACTTGTCAGGAGAGCAGGGGATTCTTGACTGCACCAAGCAATTCCTTGCTCGTTTGCAAGGGTATATCCGTACTTCTCCGGGGCACATGCATTTCCTTGATCGTTTTGTTCCAGGGCAGTTCATTTGTGCAGAACAAGGCGAGGAAAAGAAATAGAAAGGTAATAGGTCTGCATGTATAAAATCATTAATCGAAAAAAACGCATTGCCACGTTCATTGCGGATATTTTTGGCAATCTTCTCTTTTTCCCGTTGCGCCTCATTCGGAAACAGGAAGCTATCACCCCGGACCGGGTGAAAACGATCTGTATTATACGGACTGCCTACATCGGCGACGTTGTCATGACCTTGCCGATCCTGCCTGCTTTGCAGAAAAGATATCCCGAGGCCAAGATTACCTTTCTGACCTCAACCGCCTCGGCGGCAGTATTACAGCATAATAAATATATCGTTAAGATATTAACCTTTAATCCTTTCTGGTTCTATCCCGGATCCATCAGGAACTGGTTTGCCTTTATCAGAAAATTGCGCTCGCTCCGTTTTGATCTCCTGATTGAAACCAGGGCTGATATACGGGAGCTTGCCCTGCTGGCTTTCTGGATTCCGGCCCGATTCAAGGTGAGTTATGATGTGGGTGGGGGAGGGTACCTGCTGACCCACAGAGTGCCTTACCCGGGACTTTGCCATAAGGTCGATTACCATCTCCAGTTGGCCCAATATCTCGACTGTCCTACTGAGGGTGCAAAGGCCGAGCTTTTTTTGACGGCTGAAGAAGAGCAGGATATTGTTTCCATATTGCGTGCCCAAGGGATAACAGGCCCTTTTATCGCTGTTCATCCCGGTTCTCGTCTGGTCCTGAAACGTTGGTTCCCGGAGCGTTTTGCGCAGGTTTGCGAAAATCTCTTTCAGCAATATGGACTGCCGGTTGTGCTTGTAGGGGAAGCGGATGAGTCTCCGTTGACTCAAGGTATTCAGACCACTCTTGAAAGTCAGCAATGTCAGGCTGTTTCGCTGGCAGGAGTGCTGGATATTCGACAGTTAGCCGCACTGTTGGGTCGAGCTGCCCTTTTTCTCTGCAATGACAGTGCGCCCATGCATATTGCTGCGGCAATGAAAACACCGACTCTTGCCATTTTCGGTCCTTCGAAATCCGTGGAAACGGCCCCGTATAGCCCGGTGGGTCAGGTGGTGGAGAAAGACTTTTCTTGCCGTTTCACCTGTGATGAGAGTCGATGTCGCTATCCCAAACACGACTCTGGATACCACGCCTGCCTGCAAGGAATCACTGTGCAAGATGTGCAACAGGCCGCAGAAGAAATTCTTAACCGTTCATATCAGCCCATCCTATCATGATAAAAAAATATCACGCAGACATTATCTCGTGTCGATCGTTTCAGGAAATCAAAACCCGCCTTGCTGAAGTCTTGGCAGGATACACTTCCATCCTGCCTACTGATCGGAATGCACGCATCCTGATCAAGCCGAACTTGAACAGCAATATGAATGCGCTGACCGGTAACACCACCGACCTGCGTTTGCTGGCCGCTGTTATCCTTTTTCTGAAAGAATCAGGCTACCGAAACATTACAATCGGAGAAGGGACAAACAGCGGTTTTTACCGGAGTAATATCAGTGTGATCACTCGGCTCCGGGTGGATGAGTTGGCAAAATATTACGGCGTTAACTGCATTGATCTGAATTATTCCGAGCCCTTCCTTATCCCCTTTGAAGACGGGGTGCAGGCGGGAATTGCCCGAGAATGCAAGGAGGCTGATCTGCTGATCAACATGCCCAAGCTTAAAACCCATTTTGAAGCCGGCATGACTGTTTGTCTGAAAAACTTGATCGGCAGTTTAGTAGGGCAGGAAAACAAGAAAAAGACCCATCTCTCTCTTGCAGCGAATATTGTCAATATAACGGAAAATTGTCGCCCTCATCTCCATATTGTGGACGCGCTTTTTGCAATGGAAGGGCTGGGGCCGACCAAGGGGACCCCGGTGAAAACTGATACTGTCTTTATCGGCACCGATCCATATTTTCTTGACCTCCTGGCGGCCCGATTCGCCTCCTGTGACCCTGATAAGATAACACCCTTGCGGATTGCCCGCCAACGAGGCATTATTAATCAGGAGCTGTTCGCGGCAGCACAAGATTTTTTGCTCACTCCGTATGATCGCCCCTTTGCTCCCCCAAAAGCCGGGCCGATCGCCACCTTTATCCATCATCCCAAACGACAGAAATACTTTCTTGCTGTCCGGAACACGGCATTTTTTAATTATCTCTGTAATACAGACTTGTTTGCCAAGCTCCTTTTTTTCACCGATCTGCGACAGGATGTCTTTTTGGAGACAGAGATGGAATGGGAAGGGCTCAGCCTTGCAGAGGAGCAATGCAATAATTGCGGGAAATGCGGCGAGTATTGTCCGGTTGATCTTGCCTTACCCCGTGCTTTGTCTGAGCAGGATATGCAACAATGTATTCATTGTCTTTATTGCTTTTGTGTCTGCCCGCAGGATGCTATTCAATTTCAAGGAAAGTTGGGCTTTATGGAAGAACAGATAAAGCAGTACGACACAATCATCCGCAGTATAGCCTAAGATCCTAAGATACATAGATAAGAATAACCGGAGCATATTATGCGCGTCACCTTTCTCAACCCACCTTTTTTAAAGAATTTTTCTCGCCCTCAACGCAGTCCGGCTGTTACCAAGAGCGGTACCCTGTACTATCCCATGTGGCTGGCCTACGCCGCAGGCTATACTGAAGCGGGTGGGCATGCAATTGATCTTATTGATGCTCCAGCAGCTGATATATCCGAAGATGTCGTCATTGAGCGTATAAAAAAAAATGGTAGTCGATTGGTGGTTGTAGAAACCAGTACCCCGAGCATTTATAATGACGTGAACTTTTCTGGAAAGCTTAAGGAAAAGCTCGGCAGGGAAGGGGAGGAGGCCTTTATCGTCTTGGTCGGAACCCATGTTTCCGCCCTGCCTGAGGAGAGCCTGCGCCTGAACGCAGCCGTGGATGCGGTTGCCCAGGGAGAGTTTGATGTCACGGTCAGGGAGCTGGCTGATGCGATGGAAGCCGGGCGGGAACTGGGAACCGTTGCCGGGCTTTGGCTGCGGAATGGGGATGAGATCCGTCATACCGGTGAACGGGCTCCTCTTTCCGATGTTGATCAAATTCCCTTTGTCAGCTCGGTGTATAAGAGATTTCTTGATCCGCACCATTATTTCAATCCGAACGCCCTGTTTCCTATGGTGACGATCACCACCACCAGAGGCTGCCCGCATCGCTGTTTCTTTTGCGTCTACCCACAGACCATGATGGGACACGCATTGCGCAATCGCAGTGTGGACAATGTCGTGGATGAGCTGGAATATATCATTGCCAATTTTCCGGAGGTCAAGGCGATCTTTTTTGAGGACGATACCTTTCCGGCTAATAAACAACGCTGTATTGCTATCTGCGAAGAAATGATCCGCCGCAAAATTAAAATATCCTGGACAGCCAATGCTCGGGTTGACTTGGATCAGGAAACCATGCGCGTTATGAAAAAGGCAGGGTGTCGCTGTCTCTGTGTCGGTTTTGAGAGCGGCAATCAGCAACTTCTGGATACAATGAAGAAAGGCATCACCCTGGAGCAGTCCCGTACCTTTATGGAGGCGGCAAGAAAGACAGGTATTCTGATCCACGGTTGTTTTATGGTGGGCCTGCCCGGAGAAACTCAAGAAACTATGCAGGAAACTCTGGACCTTGCTATTAGTCTTCAGCCTGACGCGATCCAGGTGTATCCGGTCATGGTCTATCCCGGTACCGCCGCCTATGCCTGGTACAAGCAAAAGAATCTGATCACTTCAAAGGATTTCTCTCAATGGCTGACCCCGTCCGGTCTCCATAATACGGTCATTCAGGGGGAAGAACTCTCAGCAGAAGAGCTGGTGCGATTCTGCGATCGGGCCCGGAAAAAGTTTTATTTGCGCCCCGGATATATCCTGTATAAACTCGTTCAGATGTTTCGCCATCCCGCTGAAATCCGGCGAACGCTTAAATCCGTTCGTACTTTTGCAAAATATCTTTTCTTCGGCTCTGATGTCCAAAAAGAGTCCGTAGTACAGGGCTCCTGAGCATGGTCTATCTCTCCGTTATTGTCCCGGCCTGGAATGCGGAAAAAAATCTTGTCCTCTGTCTCGAAAGCCTCACTCAACAGGCCCTTTCCAAAATTCCCAAAGACAGCTATGAGGTTATTTTGGTGGATGACGGTTCAACTGATCAGACTGCCGAGATCGCCCGCCGATTCCCGGTGGTTTATCATTACCAGGAAAATCAAGGGCCGGCAAAAGCGCGTAATGCCGGGGTCTTCCTGGCAAGAGGGGATTTGATTTTCTTCACTGATGCGGATTGCATACCTGATCCGAATTGGTTGGAAGAGATGGCGGCCCCTTTTGCACAACCTGAGGTCACAGCTGTTAAAGGGGCCTATCGTACGGAGCAAAAGGATCTTGTCGCCCGTTTTGCTCAGGTTGAGTTTGAGGAGCGTTTCAGTATGCTGAAGCAGAGGGACTCTATTGATATGGTAGATACCTATTCTGCCGGTTTTAGAAAAGAAATATTCCTTGCTTTAGGCGGATTTGATACTCGTTTTCCAAAGGCTGATAATGAGGACACAGAGTTTTCCTATCGGATGGCTGCGCAAGGCTATATGATGGTTTTCGCCCCCCGTGCAGTGGTGCGGCATCTCAATCACCCGGATTCGGTTCTCCGCTATTTTCGACTTAAATTCGGCAGAGGATTCTGGAGGCTCATGGTCTACCGGATGCATCCAGAGAGAATGGTCAAGGACTCCTATACCCCACAGACCCTCAAGTTACAGATAATCCTTCTGTTCCTGGGGTTGATCGGGGTATTCGTCCTTTTTGCCTCACTTTTTTTGGGTACCATCTTGTTGGTGGGTTCCTCTCTTTTTTTCTTGGCTCTTACTTTTCCTTTTTTTCGTATAGCCTGCCGGCATGATAGGAGTGTGGCTTTCCTTTCTCCCCTCTTGCTGGCGCTCCGGGCCGTGGCCATTGGAAGCGGTGTCGCGTGGGGGGGGATTCAGCTTTGGTTAGGACGTGATGTCTTTGAGTCCCGGGAAAAATAGACGCATCTTAGGGTAAGAGTGGAAGCATACCACGAGGTCTTCAGGCGTATTTGACGAGACAGTTGTTATTTTTTGGCAGATCTGTCGGACAGATTTGTCGAGCGGATTTCTTCGGGGCGATTGCTCTTCTTTATCCGCCTTGTTTTTCTTTACCCTGAGAGATAAATGGGCTATGCTCAAGCGTGCTTCAGGGGATTCCGGTTGTTTTTCGCAGATGACTCCACAGGTGATTCTCTATGGTGCCCGGAGCGTTGCCGGATGAAGCAGGGTTGAATAACATGCAATGATAATGAGAAAAGGAGAAGAGCTGAATGGGTGAGGACAACAAGGTGCAGCTGCCTATGGGGATCAAGGAAATACTTGACCTCTTGCCGCACCGATATCCTTTTATTATGCTGGATCGGGTGCTGGAGTTTGAACCTGACAGGACCATAACCGGCTTGAAAAATGTATCCATGGGAGAGCCTTTTTTTCAGGGACATTTTCCCGGCGAACCTGTTATGCCCGGAGTCCTGATTCTTGAGGGCATGGCCCAGGCCGGAGCCGTGCTGGCCTATCTTTCCACAGAGGACATTGCCGGGAAACTGGTCTATTTTGCCGGGATGGACAAGGTCCGTTTTCGCAAGGTGGTACGACCGGGTGATCAGCTCATCTATAAGGTGGAAATGGTTCGTCGAAAAAGCAAACTCATCAAGGTACAGTGTAAGGCTTATGTTGATGATATACTGGTGACCGAAGCTGAGCAGCTGGCCACCTTTTCTTGATGGTGTTCCGTCGTTGTCATAGAGGACAAGGATGTAGCTCACACGCACATGATGCTGCTTATTAGACTGTCGGCCTGCACAGAGGCTGACAAAGGAACAGTATAAATGACTATACATGCTACTGCCGTGGTCGACCCGCAGGCGGAAGTTCATGAAACCGCTTCAGTCGGTGCATACAGCGTTGTCGGGGCCAATGTCTCCATCGGCTCAAACACGGTCATCGATGCGCATGCAGTGATTTCTGGGCATACCCGTATCGGAGCTGATAATCATATCGGTTCCTTTTCTTCTCTTGGTACCCCGCCACAGGATAGCCATTATCAGGACGAACCGACAGAATTGATAATCGGAGATGGGAACAGGATTCGCGAGTATGTCTCTATTCACCGTGGGACGGTCTCCGGGGGAGGCAAGACGATCATCGGAAATAATAATATGCTGATGGCCTATTGTCATGTAGCCCATGATTGTGTTCTCCATGACCATGTAATTATGTCCAATGTGGCAACGTTGGGTGGACATGTGGAGGTGGGCAGTTATGCCAATCTCGGTGGTTTAGTGGCTGTGCATCAGTTTTGTCGGATAGGAGCATATACCTATGTCGGCGGCATGTCAGGGATATCTCTGGATGTGCCGCCCTATGTTATTCTGACCGGCACCAGAAATCGGATGCGTATTGCCGGTGTCAACAAGATCGGTATGCGACGTAACGGCATGGCCCGAGAGGCGATCAGCGATATTGATCGGGCCTTTAAAATAATTTTTCGCTCCTCACCGCAGGTTCTGGTCAAGGAGGCTCTGGCTCAGGCAACCCAGGAATTCCCTCATTCTAAAGAGGTTCGCATCTTGGTTGATTTTTTTCGAGAAAGCAAACGTGGTGTGGTGAAACGCACTGAAGACAGCTGAAACGTACTGGGCATGTCAATACCGATCGGACTTATTGCCGGAGGCGGGCAGTTTCCTCTGCTTTTTACCGAGGCGGCCCAGGAACGCAACCGTAGCGTTGTTGCGGTTTGCCACCAGAATGAGACCCAAGCGGAGCTTGAGCAACGCGCTGATATTGCCTGTTGGGTAAAGCTGGGCCAGTTAGGTAAGATCATCCGTTTCTTTCATGAGCAGAGTGTTCGTGAGGCTGTCTTCTGCGGCACCATCACCAAAACCCGGATGTTCAGAGATATTCTCCCGGATTTTAAAGGGCTGAGTCTGTGGAATAAAATCGACAGGCGGCTGGATGATGCTATCCTGCGGGCGGTTGCCGGAGCACTTGAGAAGGAAGGGGTCAAAGTGCTGGCCTCAACCTGTTATCTTGAGCATCTCTTTTTCCCGAAAGGAATTTTAGGAAAGAGAAAACCCAGTCAGGAACAGTTGGCAGATATTCGTTTTGGCTGGCGGATTGCCCGTGAGATAGGACGATTGGATATCGGCCAATGTGTTGTAGTTCGAGAAGGGGCTGTGCTGGCTGTTGAGGCCATAGAGGGGACAGATGCCGCAATTCGTCGGGGCGGGGAACTCTCAGGCTCAGGGGCTGTGGTTGTCAAGATGAAGAAACCGGGTCAGGATTTTCGTTTTGATCTGCCTGCCACCGGGACCAAGACCATTGAGACCTTGGCTTCGGTGAAAGGTTCTGTGCTGGCGGTCGAGGCAGGCCAGTCTCTTCTCTTTGACCGCGAGGCCATGATTGCCGCTGCTGATCAAGCCGGTATCGTGGTGGTCGGGGTGCAGGAGGATGAGGCCGGGGAATTGATTTTCTGAAGGTCACCTGAAGGGTAATATCTTACCCCATTATTCAATCCGGCTGTGCTGTGACAGCGGCAATGAGCTTCTTCAGTTTCCGGACGATCTGTACTGTTCCCTCAAAATCGTCCTGCTCTTCGATCATAACCTGCTCGTAAAACTCGCAGTCGTAACAGCTGATGTTTAGGAGGCGAGCAAAGCTTCCCTGCACTTTTTCAGCGGGGCCGGACATGGTTCCGGTCAGCGCCCAACAGGCCCGTCCTCCGTTTATCCCGTTATTAATACCGCTGACCGCCATTATTGTGGATGCCGGACAGATCCCCAGCTTGTTTACCTGATTTCCGCCGGGTTGCCGACCGCATTTTTTCACTTCCCAGCAATTTTTTCTTCGCACCCGGACCCTCCCTGCTGTTCGGAGTTATTTGTTAACTCAAGTGAGCAGATTATCAAACGCATTATCTATGTTTTCATTATCCAAGGACTCATTGAGTTCCTTCAGGTTTTTCGGTTTTCCTGTGTCCTCTTTCTTCACTCCGTCATCATGATCATCATGACGGCGGCTCGCATCTGATTCCGCATCGGGTGTTCGAAAGTCTTCCGCCAGTGATTCTATAACCTTGGTGATTTCAAGCTTTGCTATACCGAAACTGCTTGGGTTATCAATAAGAAGAACCAGATGAATATGACATTTGCCCGGCTCGTGCCCGAGAGGATTTTTCCCCTCATTCAGACAACGCATGAGGACCAATGCCTTTTCTGTATGCATGAAGGTGAAATGACTGCGTCCGAAGCCCATGTCGCGGGAGGCCTTTTCCGCCGTTCGCAGCACGTTATTGGCAAGGGCGCTGATCAGCTTGATGTTGATACCTGTGGGTTCGCATTTCAGCAGGACGCGACCGTCCGGTGTCAATACGGCTGCTCCGGCAAAGCCGTCAATTTTCGCAAGCCGAGAGAGTTTTTCCTGAATGTTCATAGCGGTGTTTTTGTGCTGCATAGGTTCGTCCGTTTCTCAGGAAACAGTATCGTAAGAATCGGCAACTGCGTGTTCAGGCAAGAGCCTCGGCCGGATAGACCTTCAGCATTATGTCAAGAAGTTCTGTTTCAAAGGATTGCATCACCATCTTGGTCCTGCCGAGCCATTCGTCACGGTCGGTCATAACAAAAAGGAAAAAGGGGAGGTTGCTCAGGTCTCTGATAATAAAATGATATTGTCCTGTACTGACGATGATGTCGTCTGTCACCTCATTATTGGCAAGCAGTTTGATCGCCTTGCGGTTTGATTTCACGATGGAGGAGAGATAGGCTGCCGCCGCACCCGCTTCAATCTCGGGTTTCACGCTGAGTTCGGACAGCGACAGGCCGTCGTCGCAGTTCACAACCGCAGCTGTTAAAAAACCGGGAAGTTCCTTTTTCAGTCGCTCCAGTAAGGGAGGAAGTTGATTTATCATCGGGCAGGTCCAGTCAAAAAATTAAATCTATATTAAGGTGATACTGAGGCTGTACTGATATATTGATTGCGAAGTGCCGGAAAATTTCCTGTTGCCGGCACTGTACGTTAATAAACTGTTCCGTTTTTCCTCGCATGGTCATCAGCATTCACTTCTGTGATGCGGGGAAATTCATTCTTCCGCATTGCTGAAATTACTGAACAGAGAGAACAGCCGGACAGGGTGTTCTTTAAGTTTGCTGAGCATTCTGGCATCAAACATGAAACCGGTCCTTCCCGGAAGTCCGTCCGTAATGGCTGATCTCCCGAAGGTTTTACGCAGGAAAAGGTAACGAGATGAAAAAAACAGGGTACCCAGTTCGCTGTCCCAATGCACGGAAACAGGATTTTTGTACTTTAACAGAAAAACAGAGTACGGCAAAGCAGGATTCACATAAAGAATGACGTAGGAACCGATAACCGCCTTGGAAACCCGGTAGAGTTTCTTGCCGTATAAGGGGTGTTCCATATCCGCTGAAATGCTGTCGAGCAGGGCTATAACAGCCTCGCTGTCCACTGAACCGATTCGGTCCCCGCTGATTGTTTGCTGAGCAAAGATGAGGTCGTCATTGGTGATTGTGCCGTTATGCACGCCGATAATATTACCTCGAATAATTGGATGGTTATTGGCGTTTTTTTGAGGAGAGCCCTTGGTCGGTTCCCTGGTATGCCCCAGCATAACCGTTGTGTTTTCGGAGAGCGAATCCAGCACCCGGAGATACCCCGGGGAATGAATGAATCGGCTCGCTGTTATCGGCGCCTTATGCACCCGTACGTCGGAATCCTTGTTCAGGAGAGCAACACCGGTGGCCTCCCGCCCCCTTTGTTCATTGGCTATCAGGTTCGCGGTGAACAGCTCCCTGATACGGCGGAGTTGAGAAGGCGTTCTGCCGGGGCTGATCAGTATGCCGTTAATTCCGCACATTGGACGATATCGTTTCTATGATCAACGAAGAAAAACTATGCTGCCCAGTTCTTCCTGCCAGACCGGAGACCGGTTTTTATAGCTCTGTAAGCGCTTGCTGATCTCTTTTTTCGGGAGGTGCAGAAATTGCGCTGCCGCCTCAAGCCAGCAGTTCTTATTGCCGATGCTCGGCAACAGCCCCAATTCAATAATTTTGATCAGCTCATAATCCGAGCTGTCCAAAGCCGGCTGGGGATGTATATGGCTGAGAAGGTCGTCCTCGATCTCCTCCCAGCTTTTCCCCTGACTTCTTCGAAGGGAAATCGGCTCCGAGGCCAGTTGTCGCAGCACCGTTTCACCGGGGTTGTCCAGAAGGAGGAAAATGGACTTGAGGAAGAATAGTAACCCTTGAGCATTGTTGCGATATTTCTCAAGAGCCGTATCGTCGACAGCAGCGGTGTCGCTGGTGGCCAGTTTGCCGTTGTTATTACTGATCATATCAATCAGCTTGTTGTTGGTCTTCATAAGAGGGCCGCTGTCAACCTTGAGAAGGCCGAATTTGGAGATCTCAACAGCCTTGAGCATCATGGTCATGAACAGAAAGGTCTTGGCGGTGATTGATACCGGACAGAGGTCGCCGTCCGGAAAACGAAATTCCAAGTGAAAATTTGCAATATTGCCGGATTCACTGAAGCGAATATGCTCGATATTGAAGAAATTTTGATGTTCCGGTACATCCATGCTTTTTTTCAGTACATCCTGGATTTCCGACATGGATTGTTTTTCCGGAGACAGGCGCATAAATTCCTGATGGGCATTATGCTGCCGCCGTCGACAAAGCGCCTGCCGATTTTTACCGGCCGAGGTTATAAATTTGAGGCCGGGAGCAAAAAGCCGAGCCATATTCCAGAGGTTCGCCAGAATGATTTCAGGAACCTCTTCGGCCAGTCCTGTTCCGAGGATATGGAAATGGAGGCCGCAGGTGGGCCGCATCCTGATTTTTTCCGCCAGCAAAGGGAGGATGATCCGGTTATACTGATTGAGCAGGGCATCCCAGTGGGGATGTCGACCGATCACCAGGATCTCGATGCCGCAATGTTCTCTGATGACATCATAGACCCCCAGCTCGCCCAGTTGATTCATATCTCCGGAGGGTTGCAGGGCCTCTTCGATACGAGGTTGAAATTCCTCGCGCAGAACTCCTTTGGGCAGGGCGAATTCCAATTCGGTGCCGATTTTGACGGCTCTGTACAGGAGATCCTGAAAATAACGGGCATCCGGTA
>Ga0316189_10001076_pt1 | contig 27137 bp, 4 predicted proteins | sample LowCovwburrow_MG_FD_204930 | JGI IMG/M metagenome (GOLD analysis project Ga0316189, IMG submission 204930) | Coastal sediment microbial communities from Maine, United States - Lowes Cove worm burrow | ecosystem: Environmental > Aquatic > Marine > Coastal > Sediment | place: USA: Maine...
TTGCTCCCGGGCTCGATGTGTCACCTGAGGATAACCGGGTAGTGGGGGTACGGGTTGATACGGGTGAATTACGCGATTTTCGTGCCGCAGCATTCACTTATGTTGCCGATCCACAAATTACAGCAATTGGTCAATATCTTAAGGAAGTGGGTGTATTCGATTTCAGCGATCATTTATTTGGTTACAACAAGAATGAATATATCGGGCTAACTGGTAAAGGCATCAGTGCTGCCACTCAGGTATTTGTTAATGACAAAAAACATGCTTCAGTTGAGCTAATAGGCCAGGATCGTCTCGTGTTCCCAGTACCTGGTAATGCGCTAGGATCGCTTAAGATATCTCTGAGCAATCATCCTCAGGGTATTGACCGTATCGACAACAATGACCTCAAAGTGTTGCTGCGTGCCACCATGCAACAGGAAAATATTGCTACCATCACACGTCACAAGGGCCTGTTGTTAACTACTCGTCGTCTTGATAAGGAAACAAAAGATACGATAGTAACCTTGAATTCAACGCGTGATTCCGCGACACCCGTATTTTTATCATCAATTATTGTTACCGAAGAGATAACGGCTTCGGCAATGAGTGATCAGTATTTTATGCTGCTTGGCAAAGACTCTAAAGAGTTATTTGTGTACGACATTAGTAATCTCTACGCGCCAAAGCTAATTAATCGAATCCTGAATCCGGCTAATGTCGATCACATGCAATTGCAATTACACGGACAGGTATTCGTCAGTCGAAGCGATCTAACGGTTCGTATCGGTTATGTACGGGGCAGTAACTGGCAGGAATTTAACCTGGCTTCTAGTCCTGTCGATATGCAAATCAACGACGGGTTTATTTATTTACTACAGCCTGACCGGTTGGAAATTCGTTCTATTATTAACCCGAATCTGGATGTGTTGACTACTTATTTCCATAGCCTGCTAAATCCAAAATCAATGCTATTCGATGCTCAGCGGCTGTTGCTGGTAGGTGACAATAGAGTAGAACTTGCGCATACCGGATATTTGCACGATGAGTCACGGTTGCATTTTCTGGGTAGTAGTAGCAAACCAGAAGGATTTGATTTATTAGCTCTGAATGGCGAATTACTGGTTACCAGTCGTGAAGGGGACGATACCAATATTTCTCTTCATGAGATCAGCCTGAATAATCAGTTTACTACTAGTTTGGAGTTTGAACTTCTGACCGAGATTGACCGAAGTGAAACCGCAGAAGATGTAATTTTTGAACTAGATCTGGTCGAGTGGATAAACAATGCTAAATATTATTCGGTTGAAGTACCCGTAATCAATATACACAGTATGGAACCCGGTATTAACCTGAGTGATGATGTGCAGTCGATTAACCTTGGTGTCACAGGTAGTCATCAGGAGTGGGGTTCGGTAATCGTAGATGTGCGCGAAGCATCGACCAGCAAGCTAATGTCAGGTGTTAGTCGGTTGTTAGGCGATAATATTACCTTTACACCGTTCGGTGATCGTTATCAGGTGGGCGAACAGTATAATATTGACTTGTTTAATCAGCCCCAGCCCGTTATCGATTTCGGTACTGAAATCGACATGCCCTGGCGCTTGAGTACGCCATCTCTATTCGGCTTTGAAGTCTTTTCGGTTGAGGCCTTATCACCTTCAACCACGATAACCAATAAGCTGACTACTTTTACCGTACATGGGCACGCACTAGATCAGGTTATGGAAATTCAGCTTAACGATATCGATATTCCGAAATCAAGCTGGACACTGAATGCCGATGCCGGACAGATAAGCTTTGATACGCAGATAGCGAATCCTGGTGTTTATAGCTTGCTGGTGGGGCAGCAGGCCCAGCAGGAAGTACTACCCGCCGCTTTACTGGTTCAACAGGCACTGGCTGTGAGTGCCATTAGCACCAATAACTCGGTCGGTCCCAATCAACTCAGCGATTCAGGTGGTACATTGGTCGCCATCGATGGACTCGGCTTTGCAGGTAAACTCGACGTTCACATTTTCGAAGCCAATGCCGGATTCCAACCTGGGTTTACTAACCGGGTTATCTATTCGCTTCAAGGCAGTCAATTACTATTTAGAGCGCCGCCGGTTCGACACGGTATTGATTATCAGGTTGTGCTGATACGTGAAGAGACCAGTGAACGGATAGATGTAATAGACCTGTTAACCGGTGTTGACGACACGCGACCAACTATTACCAATATAAAAGGACTTGGTCGGATAACACCTGTTTCGATTACTGCGAACGAAACGATAGTAGCGGGATCGTTTAGTGTTATTGAAATGTTCCGCGACTATTCGGGGGCTGTCGATGCCGATATCAGCAATCAATTCGAACTGGTTTCGTTGAATAATGAAATTCAATTACGTTTGAAAGTCGGCAATGCTTTGACTAATAATCGAACCTACAAGGTTGTGATTTCTGGCATTCGTGACACGAACAACAATCTCGTCAGTGACTACAGGCAAGTTCTCAACGGCGGAAACTATTCAGGCAGTTTCACCAGTGCCGACTTACTCGCCCCACGCGATTTAGAAATCCGTCGTGCAAGTGATAATCAATTGGTAGATGCAGCGATGACGCTGACTCGAGGACGTAGTTACAAGTTTAATGTTTCTGCCAACGATAATATTTCGAATGAATTAGTGTATGAAACCAGAATATCAGTCAATTCGGGTGTTAGTTTTGGTCCCTGGAAAAAGTTCGATTTAAATAAAACCCCGCTGAATATTCTGACTTCGTTCGGGGATATTCGAATACGTTTGAAAGTAACTGACAGTGAGGGCAACTTCCAGCAACAGGATTACGATTTGCGGGTTATCGATCCCATAATTAACGTGTCGCCTGTTGTTACGCAACCAGTACAGGTCGATGAATTAAGTCGAGCCGATATCATGTTCAGTCTGGATGGCGATGCGGATTTGATTCAATCTGCAACTATGAAAGTGCTGGATAATACTTTCCCGGCTAACATCGTAAATAGTGGCACTAATGAACGTACGATTAAACTGAGTTATGTACACCCACGATTGTCACAAATCGCACCAAGCGATCAAATAACGGTATCTCTCAATATCGTATTCGGTTTAGCGGGTGACGAACAACGCCGTTCATTCGATGATCAATACACCTTGTTACTCGACGTGACGCCACCGACATTACAAATAGTTTCACCTGGAGATGGTGATCGAATCATTCTGGGTGAGCCGACCGACGTACTATTTAAGGTATTTGACCGTTTTGCGATTGAGAAAGTCGAAGCGCGTGTTAATGGTGGTGCGTTTATCGAAACCCAATTCCCCAATCGTTATAGCTTTACGCCTTTGACTCTGGACCCCGTAACCATAGATGTTCGTGCAACCGATGCCAATGGCAACCAAAGTACAACTGAATCGATTACAGTGCAGCCATTTGATCAAACGCTGGGTGAGCCCAGAGTCGATATACTCGCTCCGGCTAATGGCGCTCAGTTCCACGAGGGTGAAGATATTGAACTCGAAATCGAAATGCAGAATGTAACCGATGCAATTTTGTACTTCGATGTCGGCGGTATCGAAAATGATGCCCGTAATCCCGCGCCAGTTAATTTAAGTCGTAGCGCCGATACGGCCAGCCGTTTCTCCCATATGGCCCAGTTACCTCTGACGGGTGAAAATATTGCTCTGGTCGTGCGCCTGGAATCAGGTAGTTTGAAATCACGTACGTTTATAAATTTAATCAAGGACGATGGTATTGATGAAGCAGCCCATGTCGATTCACTGCCATTGAATAATGTTCTGGGCGGATCCGAAATATTATTGTCAGCCAGTAAGCCGGCAACAATGAGTGATTTCTCAGGCGATTCAGAAATCAGGATTATCGACCCTGTTGGTTCGTCTAATGTGGCGTCTTTCCCGTACGACGATGAAACTCATATCCAACAGCTGTCTGCGGTTGGTGACTCGGTGCAACTGGTAGCAGTTTTGAAAGATCGTTCTGGCCACGAAAAACAGGCTCAACGTGATTTGATTAAACTGCCTTATTTTTCTGGCAATGAATCTCCAGTTAGAACGTTGAATGATAATGAGTTATTTGTTGGTATGCAGGTAATACCCGGTCTAAACGGTGCAAATGACAATCTTTATATGGCCATTAATGATCGCGATGGTGGTTATACTATTGAAAACTCTATTGGCACATTGGTAACAGAGTCTGAGGGAGAAGTCCTGAACCTGCATTGGAGTGGGTCATTATTACTAGCCGAAATAAATATGGGTGGACAGCATCAGTTACGTCAATGGCGCTTAAATTCTGGCATTCTGGTAGAAGCAAGTTCTTTTGATCTGAATGGCGATTTCGTGTCGGCTAACGGCGATATCGCTTACGTCTTAAATGGTCAATCAGTATTTGCCTATGTACTTGAGGAGAATTCGAGGTTATCGCTTCTGGGTGTGGCTGTGAACGAGGCCATTCTTCAGGTCAGAATAGATCAGGGCCGCCTGTTTATATTGTCTGAATCGGGCTTATATATTTACCAGATAACAGTTGATCAGTCACCGAAGCTGAAAAAGGAAACCTTTATTGCCATGCCTGACCACACGGACTTTTTCGTGGATGGCGATCAACTCTTTAGCTGGAATAGTGCAGAACTGCATCAGTATCAACTGCTGGCTGACAATAGTTTAACGTTGTCAAATCAATCAACGATTAACGGTCGAGTATCGAGTCAGGCATTTGTAGATGGCAACTTGTTATGGCTACAGGTTGATTATCAGAATGCACAACGTTGGCAGGCATATCGGGATACCGAATTGGTAGGTATTCTAAGCGCTGATACGATCGCAATTGATTTTGAAGCTGGTGTCACTTACCAATACAAGTCGACCAGTAGTAATAGGCAAGTAACCCAGCAGAGCATGCAGGCCGATGCGGTTACATCGGTCTTTCAGCCTCAATTGTCCGAAACCTCTCTGGGTGTTTTTGTCTCGGGTCTGGCGAGCGACGAAACCCTGGGTGGTGAAGAAATTATTTTTACCGATGCAAATGGACAGTTATTGCCATCACAAGCTGTTTGGCGTGAAAGCAGCCGACAATGGTTTATCAAGCGCGCAAATCTGCCAACAGGTGTGATCAATATTGCCCGAGTCAATCGTGCTGGTTCTCGCGACGAGGCCATACTGCTTCGAAACGAAACCACATTTTCATTAGTAGACAGCCTGCATCCTGCAGATGGTAGTTCTCTAACTCAGGGCGCCAGTATTCCGTTAAGCCAAGTTCTGGCGGATACTGCGCGAATTGAACAATCTTCGATTGCTATTGCTGGTGTTGAACAACTTGCATTAGGCGCTAATGACCGAGCTGCAGCACTATGGATTGATTTACCTGAAGCCGATGGTTCGCTCGTTTACGAACACCGACTCGATTCTGCACTGGCATCTAGCGCAACGATAAGCTTGCAGGCAAACCAACCTGACCTCGATGCGGTTACTATCATTAAGCCTCAAAACAATCAGGGCTTCTCTGAAGGACAAATGCTCGACATACGCTATCGGGCATCTGAAAATACTAATAACATACATAAGTATTCGCAAATCAGACTGTTTGATTTCAATCGTAATTTGATTCAGGAATTACGCAGTGGTGAGGTTGAATCTGCATTACAAATACGTCTGCCAGAAGTCACCGAGCAGAGTAACTACTTTGTCAACATACGAGCCTATTACGGCGATAGTTATCGGTTTAGCGAAAAAGAAGTCGGTATAAGAGTTTCACCAAAAATATCGATTCCGCCGGTTAAGCTCGCGACTATTAGCCGTCGGCAAATGCCAGGGTCAACGCTGAAACTGGGTCTTGATCGTGTAGTTTCGACAGACTTAAGTAGTTCGGTTCAGGTCTTTGACGATAATAATCAATTGTTATCCGCGGGCACGACGGAAGCTTCTTTGCTGGTTCCAGAGAATATTCAATCACTACGAGTTGTTGCTACCGTGCAGGATGACTTTGGCAACCAGGTTAGCGATACAAAGACCGTTAATATTGTTGATCATTTCCGACTCGAGGCTAGCAACAGTGCGATGTCATTTAATGCGCTTTTGCCGACTGTTGGCGGTAGTTATATCGCCCAGGGTCGCCGAATTCTGGATAACCAGGGTAATCAGCTTGCAGAGTTTAACTCTTCAATTAGTGCGCTCGCGCATCTGGGTGATCGAGTAGTTATAGCACTGGATGGTATTGGCTTAATTGTCGCTGATCCGTTTAATCAGCTACGCCCCTTCAGACAGTTGAGCATCGAGCCTCTAAGTACTGTCGTTAGTCATTTATTGGTCAATAACGACCGGTTATTGGTGATCACTGAAGGCCAGTTCAAGCTATATTCAATTGACGGTAATGCGATTGAATTGCTGCGTGATATCGATTTGAATGGTCCGGCTATAGCTGCATTGAACTATGGCGATGACTTTATCCTGATGTCAGAGAATATGCTGTCCTCGATTGATCATGATGGCAACAGACGTAAGACCGTATTGAACCAGACAGGTTTGAGCGCAATGTTGCCGGTTAACGGGAATATCCTCATTGCTTCACGTGATTCCAATTTACAGTATTTAGATGCTGGTGGAAGGATTCATCGACTGCCAGTCAAATTGGCGGCCAGTCAACTTGTTTCGTTGGGTGGCGATGTATTGATACTCGATGACCAGAGTCATATTCAGGTTCTGGATGTGCGTGAAATCAAACAGTCTGAAGTTATAGGTGATTTCGAGATTGATGCCGATCTCGATGCACCGATTGCTATCGCACAGGGGCAGCTATGGATTGGTGGTAGCCAACCGGCACGATTTGATCTTCGTCGTCAGAATAATCAGGCAGCATTGTTATATGCCGATATCCAGCCTAGAGGCCTGGTTGAATCAGTCGCATTAATTGATGGCATTGCACTTGGAACCACGGATTATTATGGGTTGCAAACCGTGGAGTACCAGCAGGGCCGGTACGAGCGCAAGTTTATTCCGGGGCCTCGCGCAGAACCTTCACATCAAATCGTCAGGCAGCGTGGCATCGCTTATGTCAGGCAAGACGATGACCTGCGCGTAAAAGCAATCGACGTCCACAACAATTTTGAAGCACGTGATCTTCTCAACGGGGAAAGCGTTGGCCATATAGCGGCAGCAACAGATTATTTAGTAGCCAGTCAATTGGGAGATTTAATTCTCACCTCTTACGATGGTCAACAGACCGATCGGGTCTCGGTTGAAGTTGGTGGTGAAATTGTAGCGCTCACCGCGCGTGGCAATACGATCTATGCAGGTACGCAATCTGGTGCGGTGTATCGTGTGCAAATCGACGGCTTGCCACTACTCAATGTAAAGCCCAATCTATTATTTGCCGCCAATGCCGCTGTTCGGCAACTGACTGTTACCGGTGATTATCTGGTTTATGTGCAAGGTAGTGATTTGCACCGCTTGCGCCTCGATGACCTTGAAGACAGGGTTATAACGCTAGCCGACCCCGTCGGTAGTATGGCTAGTGAACAAGGTGTGATTTTTGTTAGCACGGGCTCTACGTTAAATACAGTCGATCTGGAAAACTGGTCGCTAATGCCCAATCAGATAACCGCTTCTGCGGCAATCGAATCGATCGCCCTCGAACACAACCGCCTGTTGCTAGGCCTCGGTGGTAGTGGCATGGCACTTTATGAATTACCGCTCAACTGGCTAATGGTCAATCCGGCACTGGCGATGCCGCATTTTGCCGCCAACTTTGAACAAATCGATTTACTCAATTTATCGATGTATAACGCCAGTAATTTGAATGCGGTGCAGTTCGATATCAATGGCATTTACAATGCGACCCAGTTGCAACAGCCTTTTGCGGATAATCTGCGCATCCCCGCGCTATTGCGTAATGGCCAACCTTTCGATATTCAGACCCAGGTCGAGTCGGTCTGGGGTGATATCGCAGTTTCCAGGAATCGAAATGTAAACCTGCAAAGCCTCAACCAGGTCGTGAATCATTTCGATGTCAAACTGGTGCAGGATGATATTTACCTACCGTTACCACTGGAGATGAGAGCCACAATCGTCAATAGCGGTCAGCCAATAGAGCAGGTTGAATTTTATTATTCAGTAAGTAATGCTGGTCCATGGGAAATCATAGGTAAGCACTTTGGCCCGGATTATGTGGTTTATCGTAATTTCAGGCTCGACCAGAATGGGCACTATATTAAAGCTCGCGCAATAGATATCTTCGGTAATGTCCAGGAGACTGCACCGCTACAGATACAGAGACTCGAAGACAATAATCTACCATCGGCCGATTTCTCGCTTCTGGGTACCATGATAAACGGTAGCCCAGTTGGCGGACATCCGTTTGAAATTAATGTTGCACTAAACGACGATGAAAGTGGCATTGACTTCGCATTGTTGCGCCGCGAAGGCGTACTGATTGCCGCTGAATTTGGTGAAGGTACTCTGCAGTTTAATGAGGCGCCTGCGATAGCTGGTCAGGTTTACAACTATGAAATTACGGTGGTGGATCATAGTGGCAATCAAACAGTTAAATCGCAGAGCTATACAGCGATTCCAGATATGCTACCAATCATCAGTCAAGTTATCCTACCTGGCTCGGTCAGGGAGCAATCGAGTTTTAGCGGTACTGTCAGGGCATCGGATGACCTTGCCATCAAATCGATATCTGTTGAATGGACAGGCCATGTCGAAAAAATCGAATTTGAAAATCCTTCTTCTCCTGAAGTTTTTGAATTCTCACTAAATGATCTCCGAACAGCTAGAGTGATTAGCGACAAGGTTGAGCAATTACGCGTTCGAGTTACCGACAGCCTCGACCAGGTTAGTGAGTCACTGGTTGATATAATAGTGGTGCCTGATCAGGTACCCGACGCTTCTTTAGTTCAATTAGACGTACCGCAAAGTGCATTCTTTGACGAGTTAATTCGCATAGAGGCAGCGATGCTTAAAGCAGCTGATGATGGCGAGAAGTTGACGGTAGAAGTTTTCGAGTTGACTGGTAGCAATAGAAAGCTACTCAAAAGAGTCAATAGTACAGCCCGTGATTTCGTGAAGACGACCGGTCGTAGAAATTTTATCGAAAACAGCGATACCGATTACAGTGTCGTTGTCAGAATCACCGATGAACTCGGCCAATCGGCAGAAACTGTGCCCGTGTCAGTTGTTTTAACTCAGCTACCGAATTATCTTGAGTACGTCAGGCCTTTTAATAGCGATATTAATCCGTCGTTTATTGAGGCAGGCGAGACTATTACCTTGAATACGCGCGTTACTGATATAGCCAACCGTCCGGTACCTAATCAGGAAATCAAATGGACTTTCGTCAATTTACAAAACGGCGACAGAACCGAAGCTGATACCACTGGATTCACCGACCTTGATGGTATATCCGAGCTGAATCAGGTAATTCGCTTGAAGACGGGCAATTACCGGGTATTTGCGAAACTCGCTGACAGCCGGTTTGATGCAATCGCTGAAGCTATCCACGTATTGCAGGTTATGCCGGGCGCGCCTGCTCAAGTTGTCATAGAACAAATTAAGCCTGTAGTAGCAGGCAGCGCTTTTGATATCAATGTCGAAGTGCAGGATGCGGGTGGCAATCAGGTTAATGTCGGTAGTGCCAGCCAGGTTCAATTTTCGATTAACGAGCCACGTTATCAGGTAGGCTTTTCGAACGATCTTGATATCACATATTTTGTCGATCATGTCGAAATATTGGCGAATATTTCAGGTGGTCAGCAATTGGTAGAAATGATTGCCAGTACCGTCACTGGTACTTACCAGTTAAGTACCAGTTACCCGGATGTGACACTCAAAACGTTATACGACCATGACGCAAATGGTAATACCGCCGCTATCGAAGTCAGCGCAATTAACATGGTTGTGGTTAATGCACCGCCAGTTGATATGCGTATAGAAATTACCTCAGTGGATAATAATTTCTTTGGTGATGATACGCGTCTGGAAATTCGCGACGTCGTCAACCTACAGCTAAAGCTAATCGACGCTTACGGCAATATTGTTGAAACGCTAATCGATAGCCAGGGAGTGCAAAGCGATGCGAATTATCAGGCCAACCTGAATAGCACCGGTTCGGCAAGGGTTAATAATATTGCTTCGTCGCAATCACTTAGTGTGGTCAAGGGTAAAGTTGATTTCACTTTAACCGATTCGGTTGTCGAAACGGTAGACCTGTCACTGACGGACTTGCAGCCGATTGCCGATGGTTTCAAGAGTAATCCTGACTTTAAAGTCGAATTTCTGCCGTTGCGACCCTACGTCACAAATGCCGCATTCGAAGTAGCGCTTGATGATACCCAGCCGGAAGTTGTCTTTACTTTTAGCGAAGATATCAACCTGGCCGCTGCAGCAGACTGGTCAGTTAAACTGGATGGCAATACCCAATTGCTCGACCTGACGGATAATGCAAACCGGGTCAACGCCGCTTTGACGGAAATCATCGAACTCAATCGTTGTTATAGCTACGACACCAGTACGCTTGAATTGACATCGACAGCAACCGGTCTTGATCGATTACTACAGGCGGGAGAGGTTTGCAGTCCTCAGTTGGCTATACCAGCACAAAGTAATATTTTCGGGTTGGAGCAGGCGACTTACGGAATCACAATTAATTCAGCTCCAGATATTGCCTTTGCGGATATATTGACTGGATCGGCCCTGGTTGAAAATACAGAGCAGGAATTCGACTGGAATCAGCGAGCGATTACGCTGCCTGAAATCACTTCGCGTAACCTGCCTGATGGTCATGAGATTACTGTTTATCTAAGCGGCAGTTTTTCAGATGGTGGGCCTGATATTGCGGCGGACGAGGGACCAATAGCAGCCTTCGCGGCAAATATCGACGAAGGGCTCAGAATTGCGAATGGAATTACTTTAAGAGTGCTTAAGCTCAACGGTGATTTCGACGGTGATGGCCTGAGCAATTCACTTGAAGTATCGCTGGGACTAGATCCCGCAAATACTGATTCGGATAACGATGGAGTTTTCGATGGTGATGAAGACTATGATGGTGATGGCCTGTCAAATCTCCAGGAAGTAAACCTGGGTACCGACCCAGCTAATGATGATACTGATGGTGATGGACTCAGTGATGGTGATGAAGTATCTGTTTATGGTACTGATCCGTTATTGGCTGACAGCGATGGTGATGGTGTTGATGATGATATTGAACTGGCAATTGGTACCGATCCGCTAGATGAGAATGATTTTGATGTGTCGGCATATGTGACAGCGTTGCAATTGACGCCTGATCCAATTACCGGTGATTTTTCGTCGGATGCTGGGCCGATAGAGACTACTTTAGTTGCGACTGTCACAATGAATTCTGTGGATTATTGGGTGAATGTTACCGAGAGTAAATTCGGTGCACAGTTTGTAAGCGAAGATACAGCAGTAGTAAATCCACTCACTGATGGTCAGCTTGAGTTGGTAGGCGCTGGAAATACCAATCTAAATGTATCGCTAGGAACTGTCAGTATCGTAGTGCCAGTGTCGATAATAGGTCAGAGCTCGGAGAAGGTTCGTCTGTTGGCTCTGGATGAGGCTCAAATGCTTTACGCTGGAGCGCCAGGTGGATTATTGTGGCTTGAAATTAATAGTAATGAACCAGTATCAATAATAGGAATGAGGTGGGATTCGATTGACATCGAAAAGCGAACTGCAATCGATTGGCAGAATGCGATTGTTTCTGGTGTGCACGTAACAGACAGCCCTTACTACTTCAGCCATACAGACGATATACATTACCCGAAGGTAGTCTTTTCTGGGTCAGTTGCTTCGGGTTCTATTATAGGTGTGGTGTTTCCCTACCGTGTTTCAGAACCTGTGCCCCTACCGACCAATTGGCCTATAGAAATTCAGATTGTTGTGGATATTCAGACCATGCAGGGTGTAGATACTATTGCGGTCAAAGTGCCGATGGACCTTGATCGCCCACCGATTGCATCGATAGCAGCAAACTTCCCCAATAATTTGAGCTTGAGTACAGGTGAATCCTTGCTTGTACCACTCGATATCGTGGACGATTCAAAAGGTGATCTCGAGATTAACTATATCGTCGATGGCCGGCGGGTTACCAGGCCCGGTGAAATTATTGCTCGCGACACTAGAGAATATTTTGAACTTCCATATTCTCGACCTGAAAGCGGTTCTTTGGCGCAGCGATTTCCTGTGACTTATCGTCGTTTTCATATGCATGAAAAACTGGATTTAGAGGTCGAATTTGGTAGGTCGGGAGTTTTGTATAATAGATATGTGGGACCAACACACGAAATACTATTCTTTAGTGAAGTTGTTGCCCCAGGTAATCTCGTAACGTCGATATCAATAGCAAACCAGGATCAGTGCTTCGACTGTGCGAATATTATTCAGGATCTCCCCGTAGGTGAGTATGTAGTAGCTATCATGGGCAACGCAGCTCCAGGTAATGACGTTTTGGCCGATGCCTATAATGGTACTTATCTGGTGGAAACGGAATGTTCTGCTCCAACTGACTTCTGTGAATATCAATTCTATGATTCGATTGATTTCAATATAGCTCTAACGCCGCAAAACCCGACAGAGGGTATTGCAGAGTGGCAGGTACAAAAAGAATATCCAATTCAGGCTTTTAAACAAAAAATTGGACTAGATAGAGAGATAGAGCACGAAGTTACTACCAACGGTTATCTTTTGCAGGATAGTGATATTGGTGCGTCAGAATTGTTTATTGAATTATCTGATTTTGTCTGGATTGATAATCTACGGACCCGGCGTGTCGAGTTATTAGGGCCTATAGCTCTTGATATTACTTCAGGTGGAAGTTGTATTGCCCCAACAATGACACCGGTATTTCCTGGTCCGGCTGAACCCTGGTATGACTTGTATTCTGGGTTTTTCGAAGAATTTCCAATTCTTGGTGAATTAGAATACCAAGGACGGATAGTTGATCGTGGAATGAATCAACCACCAATTGAATTTGTATTCGAATCTCAAAGTGGCGTATCTAGTATTACCTGGGTTACTTCACCATTCACCGGTGATATAGCTGAAAGTCTTAATAACAGACGTTTTCGAATAACTGATTCGAATCAATTACGTTCAATAGCCTCGAATTCTCTTCCTGAGCTTCAATTCGAACTTGAAACTGGATGTTCGGAAGTGTCAGGTAACCTGACAATGGGTCTTAATCAACAACCCAATCCAGCACCGACCGTCGAATTGCTATCGAACCTAAGTTCTTTTCAGGCAGGCGAGCAGGGTGTCATGGAAGTGCGTATCGTTGATCCAGGCAAAGATATCGTGCATATTGCGGCAACGATTGAACCGGCAAATCCGACGAATAATCCAATCAAGCAGACTATTGCTGCGACTCGTTACTTGATATCCAACAATAGCGATTTTGGTACTGTTAGCCAATATGCACAGTACATTAAGGATTCAACAACGATAGTCGAACTACCTTTCGGCCCAATTATTGGCGAAGCTGGTGACTATATTTTGACGATAACTGTAGTCGATAGCGATGGTAACAGTGGTGTTGAAACACGACCGGTTACGATTACCGGGTCCTTGCAACCGCCCATAATTGACATCAATTTTCCTCCTGGCGCCTCTTTCATATGTGGTAGCCCAGAAACTCTGAATTATACAGTCAATTCCGAGTTGTCACTGGAAAGCATAAAAGTGGAAGTAAGTGGTGGCGTGACTCCGAGTCTTGATCAAATGTTACTACAGGAAGTTTCTGGGCTGAATAGTTATAGTTCCAGCTTTGAGGTTAATGTGGATTTTAACCTTGGATTGCCAATCACCATTAAGATTTCTGCTGTAAATATTGATGGTGTTGGCAGTGTGAATAGTTTTACCGCTGGCGTGATTTGTTTTTAGAGAGGTTTTTGGTGTATGGGTATCTATTTTTGGTCAATTTTTAAAAAAAGAGGAAGCATGCGCGTAAAGAAATTAAAAATAATCCTTCCAGCAATTTTAATTGCTGCATTAGGCGCCTGCTCAAAAGAAAACAAAGACGTAATAGCAGAAATAAATGATACCGAAATCACCGAGCAACAGTTCCAGGCTTACCTCGATTTCAAACGTATCAAGGTAAGAGACGATGCGCATAAACAAACGCTTCTCGATCAATACCTGCAACGTGAAGGGTTGCGCTTGCTCATAGAAAGCAAGCAGGCGGAAAAATTAAAATCAGCCACCCAGGCCGAACTCGCAGATTTTCGCCGACAGATGGTGATTAGTCGCTACTTTGAACAGCACCTGAAAGATGCTGTCAATGATGAAAAGATTCAAAACTATTACCTGAATAACCCACAGAAATATAGTCAGGAAAAAGTCCATGTTGCGCATGTTTTGATTCGTCTGCAACGCGGCATGAGCGAAGAGGATCGAAAGGTTCGACTAACGACGATTAACGAAGCCTATTCAAAATTAAAATCAGGCGCTGACTTTGCTGAAATTGCCAAAGAGTATTCCGAAGATAAGGTGTCATCGAAAAAAGGCGGTGATCTGGGCTGGATGAAAAAAGGTGCAGTTGATGTCAAATTTAGCGAAGCAATTTTTTCTACACCTGAAGGTGAAATATCCCTGCCTTTCGAGACTGCTTTTGGTTATCACATCATTAAGGTGATAGCAGCACCTAATACGGTGGTGCAATCTCTGGAATCGGTGACCGGTGATATTCGTTATACGTTGCGTCAGCAAATTCGGCAGGTACATGAAGCTGAACTGCAAAAACAATTGAAGATCAGCAAGAAGTAAATGAAAACCTTTATTTTTATTTTTCTCACTTTATTCATATCGGCCTGCGAAGAGCCGAAGCAAGCTACCGTTATTGAACAAGTAGTTGAGGAAATCAGGCAAGACGCAATTGCTGAAGTCAACGGCGAAGTCATTTTGAAGCCTGAACTCGAACAAATGGCTGTCAATATGTTTGGCGAATATCAGGCCTCGATTATGGATGAGGCCAGTCGACAGAAACTGCTTGAGAGTATGGTATCGACCTTGGCTTTAGCACAGGTTTCACTCAATCAATTAAGTGAAGAGCAGCGCAGCATTATCGAAAATAAAACGAAGCGTTATCGTGAGAATTTACTAGTCAGTGAATATGTACGCGCCAATGCAACGCCTGAGCCGGTTACCGAGTCGATGATTGCTGAATACTACAGCAAAAATCTCTCGCAATATGGCCAGGAAAATGTACGTAAATACCAACTCATTACCAGTCAGCAGGCATTAGCGGTAGATCAACGCAATGCATTCCTGAAACTGTTTGCTGAGATTAAAAGTGAACCATCTCTGGCAGCTATGAACCGAAAATTTATCACATCCGGTTTTCAGACGACTTATCAGTCGGGTTTGACTGGGGCAGGTTTACAGGCACAAAAACTATTACAGGTAATTAATACCCAAACACCCGGAAAATTATCTGAAATCCATTATATCGACGGCACGCCATTTATAGTGATGGTCGATGAAATAATACAGAAAAAGGCCAAGCCGTTAAGCCAGGTTCGTAACAGTATCCGCAAAACTCTGGCGATGTCGCAATTGCGTGAAGCAGTTAAAACATTATCGGAATCGGTACGCCAACAGGCGTCGGTAACGATTCACGAACAACAAGGTAATTAGCAGATATTTGATGAAAACCAATCAACAGACAGTGCTGAAAAAATCGACAGGATGCGACCTTGCTGGGTTGGTGGGTTTTATATTGCTTGGCTTCAGTATTATGTTACAACCCACATTGGCAGCGGCACCCGCATGCCTGGCAAATACCTATTTTGATGGCCTGCAAACCCATAGTAACTCGGGAACTATCCACCTGGGGTATAACGCCCAGTTGCTTGCAAACCCTGATAATATTCTGGAAACATCCTCCCTCTCGCAGAATTTGGGGTCGAATCGACCTAGTTGTGGTATTCAGAGCTGCGTCAGCAGTGGCGGTGCCGTTGCTAAACAACCATTACCTGCATTCAAGACTACAGCGGCAACGAGGCGTAAGTCTGTCGGCTGGAATGCTCAGAGTGTCTTCGGGCAAAATGGTGCTCGACTTTATAGCAGTATCAATATCAATTCACAGGCGACATTGACAGCGGATGGAGCAAGCCATGGCTTAGAAGACGAATACGTCATTGATCAGCTAAACCTTGGTTACAAGGGTACGCTCAATCTGCGAGCAGGGAGCTACTGGGTTCGTCGCCTAAGCGTTGGGGGGCAGGCAAAAATAAATGTCGTGGGTCAAGGCACTGCACGATTGTTCGTGCGGGATTTAATCACAATTAGCTCGTCAACGCAGATTAACCAGCCCGCAACAGGCGAGATTGCCGATGCAAGTAAAATGGTTATTGTTACCTACGGTAATTTGTCTCTGGATGGCCAGGTCAACACGGCTGCGATAATTTACAGCCAGGGATCGGTCACACTAGGTTACAAAACACGACTTACTGGCGCGGTAGCAGCCGGGGGAATTACTACGCTTAGCGAAGCAGTCATCACTTATCAGGAGCCCAAAACAACTGCCTGCTTCTTCGGCAGCGACAGCGATGGAGATAGAGATGGTGACGGTGTCGATGACAGTGAAGATGCATTCCCGGATGACCCCAATGAATCCAGTGATCTTGATGGTGACGGTATTGGTGACAATGCCGACACAGACCGTGATGGTGATGGCATCAACAACGACTATGAAGTGCAATCCGGCACAGATCCAAATGACGCTACTGATACGCCACCCGATTTAGATGCTGACGGTATTCCCGATAGCCTGGATGATGATCGTGACGGAGACGGGGTTGCAAATACATTGGATGTGTTTCCTGATGATGCGAGTGAATCGACGGATCTCGACGGCGACGGCGTTGGTGACAATGCCGATACGGATCGTGACGGCGATGGTGTCGATAATACGCTAGATGCGTTTCCCGATGACGCAGGTGAATCCGCCGACCTCGATGGGGATGGTATCGGTGACAATGCCGACCCTGACCGTGACGGAGATGGCATCAGCAACACCTACGAAGAACAGACCGGGTTTGATCCCAACGATGCGAACAGCACACCACCGGATTTAGACAACGATGGTACCCCGGACTCCCTTGACAACGACCGTGATGGCGATGGCGTCGATAACGATGTCGATAGTTTTCCCGATGACGCCACAAAAAGCTTACTCGAAGCAGTCACCGGCTTGCAGGTTGTTCAGCAGCAACAGCAGATAGACATCAGCTGGCAGGTACACGCCGAGGCAGTTGTGCAGGGTTACTGGCTCGAACGGCGTCTGTTTAATGCCGATAGCTGGATAAGAATAACCAGCAGCCCAGTCGTTAACACCAGTTACTCCGACAACAGTATCGAAAATGGCAAGGCCTACGAATACAGGGTTTTCGCAGTCGATTCGCGAAATCTCGAAAGCAAGGAGTCAGCAGTGGCCAGTCTGTTTTTTGCTTTTAATACGCGCAGTCCTGAACAGGTTAGCATCGGATGGTCGAATTATCTGTCCAGCATCAGTTGGGTGCATAACCTCGAGGCCAACGAAATAATCAGGCTTTACCGATTTAACGGTAACAACAGTGAAGTTGTTTACGAAGGCACCGACGCAGCCTATATCGATACTGCAAGCCACTGGAGTGTACGGCAAACTTACCAGTTAGCCACTGTACTGAGCTTCGATAATCCATTGACCAATGCTGTCGAACAAAGGCAGGGTGTTCTCGTAGACCTGGTTCTGGAAGCATTGCCCGCGATCCAAGCCGGCCTTACCAACGCTAAGCTCGTAGCTCCCAATAGTTGGCAAATAGAAAGCACATCCGGATTACCGTTAACCATTGTCGGTCGTTATCAGAATGCCATTAATGACCTTGATGTCAGCCTGGTGAGTAGTCTTGAAACCCTGGCAGCGACAACAAACAATGGTGAGTTCCTATTCGTCCAACGCGACGTGCAGCATGAGACTTTGACCATAAACCTGGTCGAACAGGGCGCGCCCGCGGACAGGAATCTCGCACTGACACTCACTGTTACTGCTGATACTACGCCACTGGCGTTATTACTCGACAATCCAGCACAGACCAATACCAACGCAGGCTCTATCGAAGTATCGGGTCGGGTGGATAATATAGACGGTGGTATCGCGCAGTTGAGCGCGACCAATGATCGGTTTGTCGACGTCGGTTTTGGTCTGACTGTCGTTGAAGGCGGTCGCTTTTTTGGTGAAATACCGCTTGATTTTGGCAATAACGGCATACAGGTTCGTGTCGAATCCATCGCAGGCGAGCAGGCCAATGCTAATATTCAGGTCAGGCGCAATGCGTCGATCCTGCCATCAATCCAGTTCACATCGCATAACCAGAACCAGATTGTTGATACAGCCGATGTTACCATCGAAGGCCGCCTTTATAGCTCGCAGGCAATTGACCAGATACAGCTCAGCATCAATGGTGAAGCGGTAGCGATAAGCAAAGTCGAAGACAGCATTTACGCTTTTACGCATGCTGGCCAAAAGCTCGATTTTGGCTTCAACCAGGTCATCGCACAAACTCGCACACCTGTCGGCAATAGTCAGGGCACGCTCGTTCTTTATTTTCAGAATACGGTCAGCAGTTCGGACGAACCACTCGAATTACAAATCACAACGCCTGACGATCTAGAGGTCGTCAATAACGAACTACTGTTAGTGAGAGGGCAGCTACTCAATGCCAGTGCTAATCCACAGGTTCTCATCAATGGCGAATCTTCCGCATTATTCGGTAGTAATCAAAGTGGCTGGTTGTTCAATCATGGGATCGATACCGGCGCACAGCTTTCGGGCGATATTATCGTCACAATTGACGCCAGTTCAGACGGTAAAGACTCGATACAATTAACCCGCACAGTCACCATCGACCAGGTTGCACCAACACTCGCTATCGACAACGCATTGCTCGACGCGCCTACAGTGAATGAAATCCTTGAATCACCGTTTGTCATCACAGGTACGGTCAGCGATGACAATCTCGCGGGGGTAACCATCAATGGGCAGCAAGTCACACTGGAACCGGACAACGGTGTCAACAACTACCGCATCAACGCCAGCCTGGTACTGGCAAAGGGCGAACAGAAAACTGTCTCAGTTTCGGCTGTCGATAAAGCTGGTAACGAAAGCCGCATCGCTTACGAAGTAATTTCCAACCCGGGTCCTGGCCTCGAAGTGGTGCAGCCATTAGCCGATACCGAATACCTGATATCCAGCAATAATGATCAAATCGAATACATCACGCGTATTACCGATGCACCCGCCGATAGCACGCTTAGTGTCGAAGTTGGCGGCATTTCCGCCAGCCAGATAGTCGATCAAACCTTTATCGCTGGCACGCTTGCGGTAGCTGCCGATACGGCTGCAACGCAAATTAAGTTCACGCTCAAAGACAGTAATGGCGTCAATATTGCCAGTCAAAGCGTGCCGATCAAAATTGTCGACGCCGCGAATATTCCGCTAAAGCTGGAAAAATCAAAACCGCAACAGGGCACAAAATTCCGCGAGCCGCATCATCCAGTGCAGTTCTATTTCAACCGCCCCGTGTCACTGGCAGATATCAGTATCGAGGTACGCGAAACCGTACATGGCCAAAGTTACCTGAACGATAGCGTGTCCGGCGCGGGCCTCGGTGAGAAATATGAAGGCAAGACGGTCGAAATACATAGGGATCAGGCACCAGTTCCGGGTAGTCTTTCTATATTGCCTGGCGAACGTATCGTCGAGTTCTACCCCACTCAGGATCTAGCCTACGGTGCCCGGGTATTTGTGACCTTAAGCCACCAGAACACTATGCTGACACGGTTTTATTACGAAGTACGCAGTAACCCGACTTTTATTAAGACTGCGGTACTCGATCAGGCAGGGCAACCAGTGCCAAACATAAAAATATCTCTACCAGCGCTTAATCTCGAAGGCATAACCAATAGCAACGGTGTACTCATGCTAGGCGATACGTTGCCAGCAGAGCAACGAGTCGAAACAAACCTGTATCAGCTTGTTATCAATCCAGGTCAGCAAAACCCCGCCTACGGTACCAGACAAATCAAAGTGCAAATTACCGAAGGTACCGTCAATCGTTTCACAGGCCTGCGCATTCCCGAGCTATCTGCTGACGTTGCCTATCGTTATTTACAAAGCCGGGAAGCTAACAATGTACTGGTTGGTGGTGATTTGCAGATTAATACGCAAAACGCAGAACTCACCTTTCCCAATGGTGACAACGCAGGTCAGGTACATGTACAAATTGCTAACTATAGCGATGGTCTATATCTCGCCTCCGACATCAGCTTCGCACCACAATGGTTATTCAATCTGCAACCTGGTCCAATTCGGGTACGTGGTGATATCAGTATACAAATCACCATGCCTGCACTTTACGGTAGTCACGCCTATGTACCAGCCAGCGGCACACTGGTGTTGATCATGGGGCCTGACGATGACACAGGTCTGATCCAGCCGATAGGCGTTGGACGTATTGATGGCATCAGCGTCAAGAGCGAAGGTGAGGTCAAAGCCACGCACCTCGATTTTATTGGTTATCAGTTTATCGCTGCCGAGCATCAGACACTCGCTCAGCGTTATGTCCAGGGTGAGATAGGGCTGGATGCGCTCATACAAGGGGTCTTAGGGCAGTGAGTTTTATGAAGCTTCAACAACAATTCAAACTATCGTATCAGCTAGCACTGGTTTTTATCGTCATACTCGCCTTGTTACCTGGCAGCAGTAACAGCAACTCTAACCGCGTTCAGTTAACTACCGGGTATGTCGTTGCTGTTGGTGTCGAGACCGATAAGGATGGCAACCCAAAACTTGCAGAGTACGACTCTGAAGGTTTTTTTGTCAGCGACATACCTGGCTATTTAGGCATTGGTGATCTCAAAGATGTCACCATTTATTCAGCTGCGGGCTGGCGTGCTTTCGAAAAATTTCATTTAACACTGCAAAGCGAGAATCCCGACGCCACGCAAGGTGCACAGTTGATGAGCGCCGAGCAATACAATGGCTTCTCCTTTAAGACTCGCACCACAAGCGAGCCAATTAAAAAGCCCGAATTACTCGACACAACCAAAAGCGTCTACGTTATCAGCGAAGACCAGATGTTGGTAAAAGAGCCAATTAAAGCGAACTTTATCCTCGCCGAATACCCGATAGGGTTGCACCAAAATGCGGGTGTAAACGATAAAACAGTATCGTTAATCCTCAACGATAAAGGCGAAGTTGTGCGCAAGAGCGATTTCGATGTCAGCCTTAAAGCTGCGGTTTACAAAGAAGATGAAAATGGTGACCGTATCCGTGACCGTGACGGTTTCAAAAGTTTCTGGCAACCAATACCCAATATCCCGGTATCTGCCGGGGATCCCGATTCCAATTTGTTTCCCGGAGGACTCTCGGTTAGTCAGGATGATGGCCAATACAGCATGGTATACATACTACCGCCATGCCCCGGATTTGTTTTTGAATATACCGTGCCGATTATTGCCACATTAAACATAGAGAACTTCAATCCCAAAGCCACCGGTCCGGAAGGATTCTTGCCTGCAGTAGTAAACGATTACAAAGTCTGTGTTGGATTAGGTGAAGCTTTCAGTGGTGCAAGTTTGCAGGCACTGAACGCGCAACTTAACGTGAAGGCAATTGTCGCTACATTGGCAACGCCAATTTATGACGTCAACGTTAAATTTTCGACCATGCAACTCAATGTAGTGGCCAATTTTGATGCGACTGGTACTGCCGATGCATTTCCGGCAGTCATGCTAAAATCTGAAACAAAATATGCTGAGAATAGTAATGTTACGGCGCTCGAACAAGGCGACTACAAGTTCGACTTCAACCTCGATGGTGAAATGGATACAGCCTTCATCAACCAGGACGATCCGAAAAAAATCGACATCTACTATAGCGGTACGCCGATAGAAGACGAATCAGGTGAGCGTAGGCCACCCGATATCACACGCATCGCCGATGTAAAACTGCTAAATCAGTTAGACCACCAGGGCCTACTATCTGAAATCAGTAAAGAAGACCTCAAAGACACTGATATTTATATCTATCGGCGTTCCACCGGGCAACGCATCGGTACCATTGAAGGCCTGTTGGATCCCCAGGATAGTAATGGGCCGGTTAGCGGCGGTGTGGCAAATGAGAAAGGCCAGGCCACTTATCGAGGTATACATGACGATGAGCCGGTAGCCACCTTCGGTTTCACCAGCTTCCTGGTAGGTGCCGTCAGTAATGATCTTCGATCCAGTTTTTTCAGGTTTGATCTGCGTGACAAAACCAACCGACGTCCCTGGCAGGATACCGATGGCAAGGCAGGCGGCTTTACTACCGAGAACCCTCCCGATAGCCTCCGTCCCGGCGAAGTCATACAGGTTATTGCTATCAATCGTGCAACTGGTTATTTAGGTACTCAGGATATCATTATCCAACCCAGTGGGACGGTTCTGGAACCACCGACACCGATAGTCATGCTGCCGCCTAATTTGAAAATTATTGCTAGTCGTCAGTTTGACGACTTTAATGAACTCACTCGCGATGATGACCAAAAAATAAATATTATCGGCAATGAAGGCGCAGGCCTTACCAGTGATGATTTAGTCAAGATACAAACTGTTTGGCTAAATAACAATGGCGATGTACTACCGGATGATTTGCCTGGGTATACGGGACGGGTTGCGATTAGTACCGGTTCGGAGACTACAGACTTCAGTGCCATCTTCGACATCAAGCCTGGATATCAAACCCAGGTCGTACAACTCAACAATGCCGCTGAACTAACAAAAGAGCATTTTTATGTACAGGTTATCGGTGAACACATTAATGGTGAACCAAACTTCGGTAGCCCCGGTGCAGGCGAGGGCAAACTACAAACCCGGCCTGAGAAATATGTCCCTGTTCTAGTGCCGTTGTTTGATGAAGCCAGTACCCGCGCTGCCGAAGAGGCCCTGGCGATTGCGCGGATAGAAGGGCTAGAGAACTTGCCGGAGCGGGTGGAACCGACTTATCGGTGGGTTTATCGGCCGGAGATGCAGTTTAGTGTTTATGAGTTGGCGAAGCAGCAATTGCAGTTTGAGAATGCTGAGGGGGATTTGCAGGTTGTTGATTTGAGTGGCACCGACAAAAATGCGCCTATTCTTGTGTTAAATGACAACATGGATTTTGTTGAACTGCTCTATGACTTGCTCGGGCCTGATTCAGATGTATTGCCATTGTTTAGTGGGGAGACTGAGCTGGTTTTTTCTCTGGGTGCTGAGGAAGTGTTGGCGACCATCGGAGACGGGAAAACGCTCAGATTTGATAAAATTGATCACTTATCCGCTTTAGTTCCAGAGGATTTTCTCAACATTCGTTTATATACCAATAACGATATGGGCAATGTGTTATGGCAATGGGTATTTGGGATCTATACGTTATTTCCCGAGAGAAATTACGATTTAACTCTGGCTGAAAATACCATTGAAGTATCCGCTGATGATGCAGGTGAGGCTCCAATCGTGATCAATGCCTTCGTATCCGGGGCAGGAGAAGAGCAACTTCGGATAGATTGGGAGGTAGATGGTGCTGGTTCAGTATCTACAGCGTCGAGCACCAGTACTAACGGAATATTTAACACTGAATTAAGTTTATCTACTCAAGTTGATGCAACTGCTTTCGTGAGTGCCACTATCCAGGATCAGGAATACTCCATCAATACCCCGACCTATAAAGTTGTCCCCGGTTTGCCCGCTTTGCTAGAAGTTACGCAAACCGGCTCATCGGCGATCGGCGGTAATGGCGCTATTAAGCTCGAAGTTACTGTAAAAGATCAATATCAAAATCTCGTACCCGATGGCACGGTACTATCGATTTATTCGGATGACGTCGATATTGAAAATATCACCACAACGATGGACGGAATTGCTACTTTCGATGTCATAGGAAGATTGATTGCAGGCTCGTTGCCTGTGGAAATCAAAGTCGGTAATGCCATTCATACCGAGCAGGTTCAAATACACGATATACAACTTCAGTTTGCCAACTTGTCCGATGTGCAAATTGGTACTCAAACCACCTTTGATATCCAGGCAACTAGTGGCTACGGCGATCTAGATGGTATTGAGATTAATGTTGCCGTGTTAAGGGGGAAATTATCAAGCGACACCGTCACCCTGGATAGTTCGGGCAGTACTCAAGTTGTTTTCGACAGTGGTCGCTACCGTGGTTTCGCACAATTATCCGCCAAAGTCGATAATTCACTCAGCGTTGTCACCGAACCTTTTAGCGTCCTGGAACCTGATGCGGATTTTCTACAGGATAATATACTGGTAGTAGATGGATCGGGTAGCATTGATCTCGGCAATGGTCTGTCACGACCTTATTCTAGTACCACCAATTTAGTAGTTCATGGTCAAGCGGGTGAAACGATAAATCCAACCCTGGCAAGTATTTTCGAACCGGCCGTATATGCGTTACTGGACTACAACGCTTTAGGGTTGGTAGACAGTAATGGTCAGCAAATCGCTCCGGATTACTCCAGCGGCATCGATGCCACCGGGAATGATTTACAACGCGAATATGCCAACAGTACCGAGGACAATCTAGCCTGGGTGTTGAATGACAGCAGTTATATTTCGGTGCCTGAGCATTCACGTTTACAGTCGTTGCAAAGCGCTGGCGTCAATTTCCGCATCAATCTGGGGCAAACTCCGAATGCTGGCACGCTAATCGACTGGGATGATTTCGGAGTAACACTTTTAACCAATGCCGATGGCACCCTGACACTAACGGCACTCACCGGAGCAGGCCCAGTCAGCGTCACTACCCAGAACGAATTGTCAGCGAATCAATGGCATCAAGTTGCAGCCCATGTCTTCGAAGGAGAGCTAAAGCTAGGGCTTGACGGTGAGCAAGTCTCTGTTCCGTTAGGCAGCCCTCTGGCCGCGAGTGATTCACAAAACTATGCGCTCAGAATCAGTGTTTCTGGTTTATTGAGTGGCGCTCAATCGGCAAAACTCGCAGGGTTAAAGGTGTACGACTGGCAAGGAGAAGCCAAGCTCACATTCGCCAATGGAGGCTTCGATACGGGTGTTGTCTTAGACAGCACCGGCACCGCGCAGATACCGTTACAGGCTCATCCTACCGTGCTGTCCTATACCCGCAGTTATGAATCCACCTCCATGTTGGCCAGTATATCCGGACGAATGCTGCCAACTGCTTACGCACAAACGGCAGCGCAACAAGCATGCCTGGATACCTTTGCCCCCATATCGCCTGATGCGGAAGATCCCATCATTGAGGAGGCTGAGCATTTTCTTACAATGGCGCTCGAGTGTTTTGTTAAACCAAGAGTAGAAGAAGCAAGAATTGAATATCAAACTGCCGCAGGCTTCAGGAAAAAATCTGTGGCATTGGTACGTAGGGCAGTTATGGAAGGTGCTTATGCCGTGTTAAAGCAACAGAAGGCGAACGCAATCGTCGCGGCAAACTGTCTCGATGCAGCATTAACTGGCAGTAATGCATCGACCGTAGGGGCAACCTGTGATTTTATAACCAGTCTTCTCGCCATTGGCGACTTACGCGATTTATTGATTCAGTCATGGCACTACAGTATTGGTGATGCCAGCAAGTTCGACCCGCTTACCGCTTCCCTGGCGGGGATCGGTTTACTTGGCAGTGGCGCGACGCTTATTTCCGGCCCAGCCGGTGGTTCAGTAGCCGTTGTTGCTGCTACCGGAAAAGTAATATCAAAAACCTTCAAAAGGTTGGGACCTGTCGGTCAGAAGGCAGCGGATACATTAGGCGCAAAGCTAGGGAAAATATTAGATGACGATAACCTGACTATCGGCGGAAAGGTGGATGCGGTTTTACGTTATTCACCGATCATCGAAATTGGCGGTAGCCTTGCCGTGCTTTATGGCTCAAATCCCAAAGTATTTAAAATGTTCGGCATTATGCTTTCCAAACCTGAGAAACTGGATCGCCTGCTCACCTGGCTGCGCGGTTATTTGGTGCGCTTGGGGGAAGAGGTTGTGGCGGGTATTGAGCCTGCTCAGCAACGGTTTGGGTTTAGCTTGATTCCTACGGCTGATGCTGCCATTAGTCAAGCTGCGTTAAAGGCTATCGATGAGGCCTTTGAACTTTTTGTTGCGAAATCTGATGTTATTTCTATTGAACTACTGACTGAGAATCTTGATACCGCCTTAAAGGAGATAATCGAGCATCTTGATGAAGCTGGTGAGTTATTGAAGCAAGGTGCCATAGAGGGGGTTGTCATTAAGAGCCTCATGAACATTAAACGTATTGCTGGCGAAAACGCCATTCGAAAATTTGTTAAACTGGATGCCTGGAGAATTGGTGACACTGCCGTGGATTCCAAAGCTATATTAGAAGCCCTGGCTGAATTACCCGAAGAAGCAATGGAGGAAGCAGTTAGTAAGGGTCTAATAAAAGTGTTTAATAAATTGGACGGAACACAGATTAATTTCGTTAAAGGCGAGATGTTCGAGCTGGCGAGCTATTTATCGGCCTGGAAGCGAGGGTCAGACGGTGAATTTCTACGGGAAATTGTCGATACACAAAGGTACGTTAAGGGAGTAGAGGCGCCAAGTGGCCTATTGCTGCCAAATCGATACCCCGATCAGGTTGAGAAAATTGGTGGTAAAGAAGTATTAGTAGAGCTGAAAAACTATTTATCGACTACCTGGAAGGATAACTTTGTCGCCGAGTTGAGCACAAAACTGAAGCAAGTGGATCCGGACGAAGCTGTCGATGTGGTTTCTGGCCAACTGTTGACGGATTTAGTCAGGCATGTGGAGCATGTTCGAAATAACCCCTTATTTCCAAATCCCACTGCTCGGCGTATGTCACCTGATGTTTTGGAGGCGGGTGAGAGCGTCGCGGATAAACAAAAGGAGATGAATCTGTTCGTTTTTGAGCATATAAAGAAAAACCAGAATGAAATTGCAAAGACAGTTTGGGGGTTGGATCTTAGCAAAAGAACCGAAGAAATTTTAGATGAATGGGATGAAATATTGGAAGTTTTTAGGGAGGAATTGATTGATAATGATTACGTTAAGATCGATGCGTTAGATAATCTAACAGGTTAAAGTTGAAATGATATATTACATTGA
>Ga0316189_10001077_pt1 | contig 27115 bp, 23 predicted proteins | sample LowCovwburrow_MG_FD_204930 | JGI IMG/M metagenome (GOLD analysis project Ga0316189, IMG submission 204930) | Coastal sediment microbial communities from Maine, United States - Lowes Cove worm burrow | ecosystem: Environmental > Aquatic > Marine > Coastal > Sediment | place: USA: Maine...
AGTCGCAAATGGAGACCCTCCGTCGGGACCGCAGTCGCACATGGAGACCCTCCGTCGGGACCGCAGTCTCGGGACCGCAGTCGCAAATGGAGACCCTCCGTCGGGACCGCAGTCGAATGGAGACCCTCCGTCGGGACCGCATCGGGACCGCACTCGGGACCGCATCGGGACCGCAGTCGAGCCAGCCCCAAGGGGCTGGCCGCATACCTCTACACGCTAAACGCCGGGCAGATCACCGTCGATGCACTGGAGGGCATCGGGGTAGCAGGCCGGGTCACCGACACAGACGCTGCGGCCGCTGTCGTCTTCGCCGCAGGTCGCGACGTCGATCACGATGCCGTTGATCGGGGGCGGTGTGCAATCGGACTCGACGGCACAGGACTTCGCGCAGCCGCGCTCGCCGTTGAGTTCGGCGCACACGAAGCTGTCTTCGCAGTCGGCGTCATCGATGCACGGCAAAATGGGCGGCTCCTCGGGCGGGGCTGGTTGGGCATCGGGCTCGTCGGCGAAGCGGCAAAACGACAATCCGGCCAGCGCGAAGCTTGTCTCGTCGCACGTGAACCCGTCACCGCAGCTGCCCGCGGTGCACTGCTCAGAGCAGTAGACGGGCGGGTTGTCGCCGTCGATAAGGGCGACGCACACCTCACCCGCACAGTCGGCTGCAGCCTCGCATGGCCCCTCTCCAAGCTCCATCTGGCCCATACCGTTGCCCGGGGCGGGGTCGCTGGAGTCACCTCCAGCGTCGCAGCCAGTGGCGAGCGCGGCGGCAGTGAGGACAGCGGCGAGGATTCCGTTGGTCAATGAGTTCTTCATGGCTCACTACAGCCGTCCCCCCATCGCTCGGTTTGATTGCGGCAACCGAGAAGATTCCGGTGTCGCAGTCATGCACCCACTCGCCGGCCTCTTTTGGAACGGTCGGCGCGGGGGGCATCGATTGAACACTCTCCGCGTTCCGCCGACGCGGGCATTGTTGGTAACATCGGGTCGGATCGCTCATGGCAAAACAACAGAGTCGCGCTCAGTTCCTCCGCCGAAACCCTCGCGCTCGAGCCTGGGCGGCGCTTCAGCGTGCCACCAAACAGACCCACGAAATGGCCCCTGGTGCGATCAAGCTCAAGCGAGGTCAGCACGAGGGCAAGCGGGTGCTCATCATCGGTGCTGGGGTCTCTGGTCTCACCGCGGCGTACGAACTCCTCAACCAGGAGGGCGGGATGAGCGTGACGGTCCTGGAGGCTCGCGACCGCACTGGGGGCCGCTGCATGAGCCTGCGGACGGGCGACACGTTGACCGAGGACCAGGACAGCGAGCTGTTCGGCTCCGAGCCGGGACAGACCCAGGTCGTCCGCTTCAAGCGTCCCCCCGGGGATGCCGAGCCCTATCTCAACGCGGGCCCCGGCCGAATCCCCTCCGGGCACAAGCACCTGCTGGGGTACCTGCAGCGCTTCGGTGTAGACCTCGAGGTCTATGTCATGAACTCGGGCGCCAATCTCGTGCAGATGAAGGGCGGCCCAGACGGAGACGGGCCGCAGGCGTACCGACGGATCGAGCACAACGTGCGCGGCTGGGTCGCCCAGATGGTCCACGACAATGCGCAGTCTCTGCTCGGCGGTGGCACGCGCAAGAAGGCCGTCGGCAACCCCGAGACCCGTCGCAAGATCCGGCGCCTCAAAGACCTCATGATCTCCTTCGGCGAGCTCGACGGGAAAGGCCGCTACTCCCCCACCGCGGGCGACGACGGCTTCGAGAACGCCCGGTCGCGCGCCGGCTTCGAAGTCCTCCCGGGCGTCGACGCGGGCCAGACGGCCCCACCGATCAGCTTCGACACTCTGCTCGAGTCGAACTTCTGGGCCAAGACCCGCTTCTATCAGCCCGTGGATTTCCTATGGCAGCCGACCCTGTTCCAGCCCGTCGGGGGCATGGACCGGGTACAGCACGCGTTTGCTCAGCAGGTCGCAGCGCTCGGCGGCACGATCCACCTCAACAGCCCTGTCGAGTCAATCGATTGGGACCGCAAGGCCAAAGAGTTTGTCGTCCGGGTCAAGCAGGTAGGGACCACGAAGACGAAGGAGTATCGGGCTGACTATTGCCTGTGCAATGCGGCGATTCCCTTTCTCAAGGAGATGCTCTCGCCCAAACTGCAAGGCCGCCGCAAGACAGGCTCGAGTCGGGCGCAACCCGGCCTCCTTGAGCGCCGCTTCAAGAGTTCCTTGCGCGCAGTCTACAAGGCCCAGTTCGACAAGAAGCCCGACGCCAGCGGTTACGCGAAGCGCTTTTTGGCCAACACGACGAAAGTGGGCTGGCAGGCGAAGCGCTCGCTGTGGCAGGGCTCGGGCATCGGCGAGAAGCACCATGACCCCACAGGCGTCGACTATCACGCGGTCGACGATGCGGAGGTCGGGGTCGTTCCGATCTTCGGCGGCATCTCCTGGACCGACCACGCCATCGTGCAGATCTGGTACCCGTCGTGCGACTACCACGGCGAGTTGGGCGTATTGACCGGGGCCTACAACTTCTCCGAATCCGCGCATACGTGGGGTACCCACAGCGTCAGTTGGCGTCTCGACCAAGCGCGCGCGGGCGCAGCTCGCTTCGGCAAGCCGTTCGCGGAGGGATTGGACGATGGCGTCGCAATCGCCTGGCAAAACATGCCCTACATCAAGGGCGGCTGGGCGCAGTGGCAGGCGCTCGGTGACGACGACATGGCCGTGCCGCACTTCAACGTGCTGACCCAGGGCTCGTCGATCGCTGGCGACGAGAGCAAGGATCCCAAGTTCTTCATCATCGGCGATCAGCTCTCCTCGCTGCCCGGCTGGCAGGAGGGCGCTATCGCCTCGGCCCTCAATGCGATCGGACGGATAGCCGACCCGACGCGGGCCGTGCCGCACCTCGCGTCGCTGCCCGACCCCCGCCTCATGGTCGAGGGTATCTAGGCGCACGCCCCGTCGCTGCGCAGGCGGCGACGTGCTTCCCGAAAGCGAGGAGCGCTATGGCGACATGGCGAGCTGGATGTAGTCGGTGAGTTCGCGATCTTGTCGGCGAAAATGCGCGATGCGAACGTCGAGGGGCAGGTCGGCCGCACGGACGAGCGCGCGCCCGATGGCGGTTCCGATCCACTCCTTGCGGTTGCCGAACGCGCCGCCGCCGAGGGCTGTGAGCCAGACGCGACGCGGCGCCGACGGCCGAGGGGGGATGACCGCCGCGGCGAGCAGGGTTGCCTCGTATGCAGCGTCGAGTGCGATCGTGGCCAGCGGCGTCCACAACGCGTTGTCGATCGAGTTGTATCCACAAGATAACGCCGAGCAGAACACCTGCGAGACGGTCGCGGCTTGCTGTGGCTCGACGAACCGCCGCGCGAACGTGACGCCGACATCCTCCTGCAAGCCGACCTTGACCAGACCGGTAAGCGCGCTCCGATCCCTCGTTGCCAGCTCGCGAGCCAGCTTCTCGAGCCGCGCCTCGTCAGACCACGTGTAGCCGCCGCGCACCTCGAAGAACTCGGCCGGCGTGCCGAGGGCCCGGCCAAGGTCGTCGAGATTGTTGAGCTGGCGGTCGGTGGTTTGCCCGGCGACCCCGTCAACCCCAGCGAAGTAGTTGCGGTACACGGTGGCGGCGGCGGCGGCGAGAGAGCACGCGGGGCCCTGCGTCGGGTCGCTCGCGTAGTCGGTGACCCCATCCTCCGGAACCTGTCGCGGATCGCAGAACTCCAGACAGTTGAACTGCGAGGCGACCTGAAACAGCGCGCCTGCGTTGGACGGCTCGGCGTGCAGTTCGAGGACGTCACCGATCACTTCGTGGGTCACCGTGATCCGACCGCGCGGCACCGACTGGGCGCGCTCTCGCAACGACGCGAGCGAGGGCGTGGAGAAACGCCCGATCTGGAAGCTGCGATCGTTGGCAAGCGACCGAAGAACCTCACCCTGAACCTCGAACCGGCTACGGGTTTCGCCGTACGACGCTTCCTCGAAACCGAAGAGCTGGGAAAACCACTGCTGTGCCATCCGCCGTACAATACTCCGAGTTGGTCGCGGGCGGCCGACACCGGGTCCGGGTCGCGCGCGCTTCGAACTTCCGAGTCGCTGCCTCGTGCACGGAGAGCTCGCATGACCACCCGATCCGCGCTCGTGCAACTTGTCCTCGCCAAGCAGAAGCCGCCCGCCGGTCAGCGTCGCGGTCGGCATCAACGGGTCGAGCTGCGCGGCCGCGCGTAGTTAGCCACAGTACAGACGGAGGCGTCACTGGTATCGTTAATCTCTATGCCGTGGGGGTTCGTCGACGAGCGTGGTGAGTGGCTGATCGAACCAGCGTGGGAGCGCGCGGGCACCTTCTGCGAGGGGCTGGCATGGGTCGTGCGAGACGGGCGCCTTGGCTACGTGGACGCGGAGGGTGCGCTGGCGGTGCCGCTGCGATTCGCCACTGCTGGCGCCTTTCGAGGTGGCCTCGCCGACGTATCCGAGGACGGCTCGAGAACGTTCGTAATCAACCGCGCCGGGGACCACGTATACGCCACGCGAAAGGTGCTGGCTGGTGGCACCAACCTTGTCGGGCGCGTCGACGAGGACCAACGAGTGCTATGGGGAGCCGTCCGTGATGGAGACGAGTTCATCGCGCTCGAGCACCGCACGATCCGATCGGCTCATGGCTTCTTTATCGTGAGCACCGAGGGCGAAGAAGGGGCTCGCGTGCTCGACGACCAGGGCACCCTGATCTATGAGGCTCCCCGTCGAGTTGGAAGTCCGTTCCAGCAACTGCGGCGCCTGGGGGATCGTTGGCTGGCCAAGTATGCCGACGAATCCGGTGGCCTCCTGGTTTTCATGAACGCTGACTTCGAAACTGTCGCGGAGCATCATGGAGACGAACTGCGGGTACTCGAGGGCGGCGGCCCGGCCCGCTACGAGATCCGCCGACGTAATGACCGTTCGCTACCCGAAGCAGGGATCTTTCGAGGCAAGGCGACGACCATTCATCTCGACGAGGCTCTCGAGCCCGTCGACCCCCCGCCCGACAAAGCGGCGGGAGGCCTTCGACTCGTCCCCGTGGGCCGAAAGAAGGACCTTCAGCTGGACGGCGTCTCCATCGGCGACGGACCGTTCGACGATGCGCATCTCCAACGGTCTCCCGAGGGCGATGTTCGCTACGTCATCGTCGCCCGTAAGACTGGCAAGAAAAAGGCCTGGGGAACGCTGGATGCGCATGGCAACGTGTTGATCCCGACCGAGCACCACATGTTCGATGCGTCGGGGCTGCAGCCTGTGCTCGGCTCGCTCGGACAAGTTGGACTGGTCGGCGGCGACGGAACGTTCGCGCTCCACCCGGAACACACGGCGGCTCGAGCTCTTGGGCCAGCAATCAACCGAGCCGGGATCTACGTCGGCGGCAAGGCCTACAAGAACGGAAACCTCAAGGGCGGCTCCTGGGCGATCGTCGAGGTCCCCGGTGGTGCGGCGGTCACCGAGCCCCGGTTCACTCAGCTGGGGCCCCGCTACTCCGACGGACGACTCTCAGCATGCGTCGCGGAGCCCTAACCGTACTCATGCGGACCCGCGTCGTCGACACGGGCCACTCGGCAAACCCCCGCTGACCTCGAACTCGGCCGTGCAACCTCGTCCTCACCACGCAGAAGCCGTCCGCCGTGTCACCAGCGCGACGGCCCTACGCGAGTAGGGTGATCGTGAAGGTCGCGACGCCGCGGCGGGCCTCGATCGCCTCGGCGTATTCGGGGGAGGCGTACCAGCGCTTGGCCGCCGCAACGTCGTCGAACTCGAGCAGCACCACGGTTCCGGGCTTGGCCGCACCTTCGAGCAACTCGGGGTTGGGGACCTTGGAGAGCAACCGAGCGCCGTTGGCTTTCAGGGTCGGGCCAGCGAGTTCTTGGTAGCGGGCGTAGCGCGTGGGGTCGGAGACGACGATGTGGATGTGCAGATATGCAGCCATGCCCAGAGTGTGAGACCAGCCGATTTGGAGGCCATCCACGAGAATGAAGAACGGCTCTGCTATTTTTCGGACGTGAACTGGGACGATCTGAGGCTCCTGCTGGCGGCGACGCGGTCGGCCACGCTCAGCGAGGCTGCGCGGTCCCTGGGGATCACGCAGACGACGGTCAGCAGAAGACTCGTCGCCCTCGAGGAGCAGCTCGGCGTTCGTCTCGTCTCGCGGACCTCCCAGGGCGTCGCCGTCACCGACGTCGGGCGCACGGTCGCCGCCGCTGCGGAGGACATCGAGCTGCGGGTCGCAGCCCTCGACCGCGCGCTGCTCAATCGCGACGACGCGCTCGAGGGGCGTCTTCGCGTGACGACGATCGATATGGTCGCGCACTACGACGCGGCCCTGTTCTCGTCATTCACAGCGCGATACCCCGGTATCGAGCTCGAGGTGACAGCGAGCCTGAGCAATCGAAACCTCGGGCGCAACGAAGCCGACGTCGCCATTCGGTGGACGAACAACCCTCCGGCACCGCTCGTCGGGCGCCGCATCGGGCCGGTCGAGTACGCCGTGTATGGGAGTCGTGCGCTGGTCGAGGAGGTCGGCGAGGATGCGGCCCTGGACGCCTACCCCTGGGTGGCATGGCTGCGTGAGCTCGATGCAGTCGTGACCGCCCCCTGGATGCGCGACTGCACCCCGCCACACCGCGTGGTTGCACGCTACGATACGGCGCTCGCGCTACACGCGGCCTGCCGGGCGGGCATCGGCGTCGCCTTTATGCCGTGCAGATACGCTGGTCCGGAGCTCGTCTGCCTGCGCCCCACGGAGCCAGAGTTCCAGTACGGCCTGTGGCTGCTCGTCCATCCCGATGCCCGCGCCGCGGCCCGAGTGCGCGCCTTCCTCGACCACGTGGTCGAGTACTTCAAGCCCCACAGTGGGTGACGCGGAATGCAGCGGTTGGAGAGCAGCTGCCCCGATCGCGGCCAAGATTAGGCGCGCGACCACTCCCTGAAAGCTAATAAAACTGGACACAGACCATTTGCAACGCCCGGCATTGCGTGCCTTCGTTAGCTATGTTAGTATTCACGTGCGGCGTCGCGCCTGAGGCGGCCTGCCGTGGTTTCCTGCCCAAGACAGACATGGGCGAGGGTTCTCGGTGTTCACGTGCAACCATTACACACAGGATTGCCAGCCCCGATTGCGGGCCCGCACAACAGTGCCGGCCCTGGGCGACCCGGAGGACGCATGGCCCGGCCTGGAGAACGCAGGTCTCTGCGTAGACGATGATGGGTGAACGGTGGGGATGGTCGCGTTGGATCGTGGTTGGGTTCGCCGCATTCGCCTGCGGGCCGTCCGCCGGGCCCGATGACGCTTTTGGGTCGGGCACGACGACAGGCGCACCGCCGTCGCATCCAACGCCACCGTCATCCCAAACCTCCACCACGGGTGTGGCGTCCTCACAAAGCAGCGACGCCGAGGGCGACGCGGACTCCTCGTTTATCGTGGCGCCCGACGGCGGCGGGGTCTGCATCGCGCTCCCCGACGGCACGGTCGCCCATTGCCCCTGGCCATGCTCACCGTTTCGGCAAGACTGCCCGGCGGGCGCAAAGTGCATGCCCTACGCAAGCGATGGCGGCCCCGCTTGGAACGCCACACGCTGCGTAGAGATTGCGCGTGACCCAAGTACGATAGGAGAGTCCTGCGCGGTGCAAGGCAGTGCGGTCGCCGGCATCGACGACTGTGACATCGGAGCGATGTGTTTTCACGTCGACCCAGAGACAAACGAGGGCACCTGCGTTGGGATGTGCATGGGCTCCGCGCTGAAACCAATCTGCGACCCTGGGTTGACCTGCACCATCCGCAACGAGGCCGTCTTGACGCTCTGCCTCCCATCGTGCAATCCGCTGATCGACGACTGCGACGAGGATCAGGTCTGCGCACCGGGTGAATCCGACTTCGGATGCGTTCCGCAGGGAGACCCCGTCCCCAACGGCGAACCGTGTGACTTGCACGACCAGTGCGTAGCGGGCTCGAGTTGCATCGACGGCGAACTCGCCGACTGTGGGGAGGAGAGCTGCTGCAGCGCATATTGTGATCTCGCAGTTCCGAACCCCCACGCAGTGTGTGGCGATGGCAAGGTTTGCGCCGCGTGGTTTGAGCCAGGCCGAGGCCCACCCGCGCTTCAATCTCTGGGCATCTGCGTCGCGCGGTAGCGGAGGCCGCACGTGTCAGCTGGCTTTCCTGGTACTGTCACCGCGTGTCCAAGCCCCCCATGCTGGTTTCGCGCGGGGGCCTCGCGGCTCTCGTCTTGCTCTCGTCGCTCGCGGGGTGTCTGACCAACGTCGACACGTTTGCCAAGAGAGCGGCCAAGTTCGATTGCATCAACCTTGAGGCGTGCGAAGGCTCGGTGTTCGATGACAACTTCTCGAGTCAGTCCGACTGCCGCGACGAACTGACCAACGAATACGAGGACACCTTCCGCGAGCTCGACGAACTCTGTGACTACGATCCGAAGGAGGCCCGCAAGTGCATCCGGACGGCGCGAAAGAACAAGAAGGAGTGCAGCGCCAGCGCCTTCAACGACCTCGCTGCGGACTGTGACGAGGTGTTTGACTGCGGCATTGCTCCTGAGCTTTCCGAGCTGGACCCGGATGCGGCAAGGTCCGTCGTGACCGACGCGGACTCCTTGCCGGGTGCCACGGAGTACCCGGCCTCCCGACCGGTGTTTGAGACCGCCTTTCGCTAGCAACCCGGTGCACCGCCCCCCGCCGACACTCGGTGCACCAGGCAACGAGGTGCGCGGGCCGAGCGAGTCCGGCGGGTCGACCGCAGACTCAACGTTGCTGACGAAGGCAATGTCTACATGGAGTGTGTTCTGCGGCCGAGTGTACTGGCCGACCGTGAAAACGCGTGCTCATTCGGGTGCTGTCCACCCGTCGCCGTCCCAGTGTGTGCACACGACGCCACCATCCGGCTCCAGCCCACAGATTGCACTCAACCCGCCATCCATCTGGTCGAAGGGTCCTCCGGTGACGGATTCGTACGGGGCCGAGCCGCTGCAGTCGAGCATCCCATCGGCGGACCGCCAACACAGCCCGTAGAGGTCACCCGACACGTCGACGATTTCCGGGTCGCCGGGTTCAACGTCAGGCACCACGGCTTCATAGGGATCATCGGTGATCGTTCCCCAGCACTGAAGCGCTCCCGCCGTATCCAAACCGCACACGTTCAGGCCGAAGGCGAACACCCGATCAAAGGTACCGGTCGGAACCGCGGAAGCCTCGCCATATCGATCTTGTCCGAAGCAGGTAATCTTGCCACCGCGGGAGAGGCCGCATGCGACTTCCCATCCGGCGGCGATCTGCTCGTAGGGGCCGCCCGCCATGAGGCCCTCCCTCGCTTCGATGTTGTGATCGGGCTCCGGACCGGCAGGGACCCACCAACAGGTTGCGTTCCCCTCACCATCGAGGCCGCAGGCAAAATCCCCTCCTGCGACGAGCGAGGTCAGCGCAACCGCTGGCGTCTCGGAGACGCCGTTCGTGGCGGTCATCGTGCAGTGCGGCCGGCCTTCCTCGTCCAGGCCGCACACGAAGTCGGACGCGCCCCAACCGCCTCCCACCGCGATACGGCGAAAGCATCGGTCATTGATCGCTTCCGGATCTGCCTCAAGGTAGTTGGCGCCATCCGACCAGCAACGAATCGAACCGATGTCGGTGAGGGCGCAGATGATGGTTTGCGCGGCGGCTACTTGGCGGTACTCGGTCGGCTCGGAGTCGGACCCGTCGAGCGTAGCGCAGTCGACCGGGTCCACGGAGTCACCGAAGCCGTCGGTTGAGTCACCTGAGCCGTCGATCGAGTCCCCTGGGACGTCGGTCGATTCATCTGTTCCGTCGGCGGATTCACCGTGCCCGCCGGTCGATTCACCTGGCCCGGACTGCACCCTGTGCGCCGAGCAAGCCGCGGCGAGCGGCGCAAGAGCGAGCGACGCAAGAGCGAGCGGCGCGACCCGTGGAAGCGTGTCTCGTAGGCCCACGGCCACATGGTTGTACCAACACCGGATCCGGTAGACCAATCTAACGGGTTGCCGACGCGGAGCGGCCGGACACCAGGCGCGAGTTTTCATGGCGGTGATTGCGGTTTCGCGGTAGTCCGGCGGGGTGCGGTCAGTGCTGCAAAACGCTGGGGTGCTTGGGCTAGTTTTGTCGAGCTGCGCGGGGCCAACGCGGGTGGGGCCGGCAGGGCGAGTGGAGAGCAGCGGGTCGGTGGTCGTGCCCGCCGACGTTCCTACTTCGACCGCGACAGTCGCCACCGAGGACCTTGCATTGGTGGAGCCGGCCGCGGACGAAAACGAGATAATCGTAGTCTGCGGACAAACGCTACGGCGCGGGGCCGAGCAGTTGCCATGCGCGGCTGAGACCGTTGACGCCGATCTCAGCCGATTGGCGGTCCTGCCGAATCTGCGAGTCCTCGACCTAGGACTTACGCAGGTCACGGATGCGGGGCTCAAGCATCTGGAGCATGTCCCGAAGCTTGAGCGCCTCCATCTCGGTCCTACGAGGGTGACCAGCGAGGGGCTCAAGCACCTCGCGGGTCTGACCAATCTTAGAGTCCTCGAGCTGCATCGAACTCAGGTCAAGGACGAGGGGCTCGAGCACCTGGCTGGGCTAACCAAGCTCAAGCGTCTCCGCCTATCCACTACCCGGGTCACCGGCGTCGGCCTTGAGCACTTGATCGGGCTTAGCGAGCTGGAGTCGCTCGACCTTGCCAACACCCCGCTGACCGATGAAGGGCTCAAACACTTGGCGGGTCTCGCACGATTACACTCGCTGGACCTGCGCTCCACACAGGTGACGGACGAAGGGATCAAGCACATCGCTGGCCTTGCCAACCTCGAGACCCTCCTCCTCGACAATACTCAGGTGACGGACGCAGCGGTTCGATACTTGGCGGGGTTCACCAAGCTCACTCGCCTTCGCCTCAGAGGCACTCAGGTCACCGCCAAGGGCTTTGCGCGGCTCGACAAGGCGCTGCCCGATTGCCGCCTGACTCGGTAGCGAGCTCTTGCCGCGCCCCCGAAGCCAGTCCCCCTACCCGCAGGCGTTGCGAATCACATCCAGCGCACCCGCAAAGGTCGGCGCATAGTCGTCATCGCAGATCCCTCCGATAAACGAGTGCTCAAACGACTCGGCGAAGCTGATGATGTTGGCGGCGGGTCCGGAGTGACCGTGGTGCTCGCACGACCCGCCGGGTGGGATCACCAGCGCAACGACGACGACATTGTCGTCGTAGCCGTGCTTGGCGTCGACGGCTCGGTTGTAGGCGAACTCCACCGCGCTGGGATCGTCTTCATCGGTGACGATCACAATGATCAGCAGAGCATCGTCGCGTAAGAACCCTTCATTGCAAGCGCCAGGCGAGCGGCTGCGATTGCTGAGGGCAGTCCCAATAGCGCTGAGCGTGCGCTCGCTCGTGCTGCCTGTCGTACCGACCTGGGCAGTGCACGCAAATGCGGACTCCAGCGGATCGGCATCGGTCATGTACCGATGGCCCTCGGCGTAGGGGCCACACTGCGCCCAGCTCGAGTTGTGACCCGAGGTGCTCGTGACCAAGTCGCCCAGGTCGCCGCACTCACTCGGGTTGCCCGCGTAGCCGTCGGTTGTCACCACGCCGACGTGCACACTTGTCGAGGTTTGCGACTCGCGCACGCCCTCGACAAAGGTCGAGAAGTTCTCGACGACACGGGTTTGATAGGGGCCCATGCTCGCCGAGTTGTCGATGACAAACAGGTAGTCGACCTTGTTGCAGCCGTCGACGATCGGGTCCTCATCGAGCTCGTCGACGAACTCGATCGCTTCGTCGAGCAAGAAGGGCGTCCTGCCGCACCCGGCTGCGCTGAGCGAGAGCAAAACCAACCCGCCTAGCCAACGTCCCACGCCCACATGGGCACAACGGCGCTCGGGGCGGGGCCTTACAGGTGTCCGTCAGTAGTACAGCGGGGCGCCGCGGACTCCCACGGAGATGCGAACGACGTTGCGGCCAAACAGCTCGGTCGAGTACAGCGAGCAAGGATCAAACCCGCTGCCGTTGCCGAAGGCGAGGCTCGCGGGCGATCCCAGCGAGCCTGCGACCAACTCGCCCTCCTCCACGGAGGTCGCCGAACCGTCCACGCGCCAGACCTCTCCCTTGAGGTTGGCGGCCATGTAGACAAATCCGTTCTCGTCGACGGCGATGCCGTCGAGGGTGGATGCCGGCCCCAACGCGAAGATCTCTGTCGCGGTCGCCTCGTCCGGGAAGCCCTCCGCGTCGACATCGTAGCGCGTCAGCTGCCCATCCTCGGTGAAGGTCGAGGCGACGTAGAACGTGCTCCCGTCGGGGCTGTACGCCATGCCGTTGGGTGACGGAACGTCTTCGATGGCGACCGAGACGGACCCATCCAGGCCGACTCGAAACACGCGCGTATCGAAGTCATCAGAGACGAGCGCGCTGCCCTCGGGAGAGATCACCACGAAGTTGGGGCTTTCGATCGTGCCGTCGGTCAGCAAGGTCGCCTCGCCCTTGGCGTCGACGCGATACACGCCGCCGTCGGGTGCCATGGTCTCGCCGATCGACGCGACCACGAAGCCGCCGTCGGCCAGCGGCGCCAGCCCAAGCGCGTAGGGCAGCTCCGAGAATGAGGCCGTCGTACCGTCGGGTTCGATACGCCACACCGTGCCGACCCCGGCATCGATCGTCGTGGCGTAGAGCTTGCCGTCGATGCCAAACGCGAGGCCCTCGCTTCCCATGATGAACGCGTCGGTCAGGACCTCGACCTCACCGATCGGCAGGTCGTCCCAGCACTCGCCCGTGTCGCCCGTCGACGAGTCGCCACTGGAGTCTGCGACGCTCGAATCCGTCGAGTCTGCGCTGGTCGAAGCCGCTCCGCCGTCGCTGCTGCCCGCGGCGGCGCTCGTCGCCGCAGTGTCGGCCGCGGTGGACGCCGCTGGGCCTGAATCGTCGCCACAACCGGCCACAGCGAGCAACACAAGCACAAGGTCTCGACACTGCATCGGGCGAACCTACGCACGTCGCGGGGGAGACTCAACCCCCGCAAACGGGCGACGCCTTGCCGGTGCCACGGGCGCGCGCTAGCGTCGACGTCGGGGAGCCCCACGTGGGCCAAGGCTCAAAAATTGTTAGCTCAATGGTAGAGCAGTTGACTGTTAATCAATGGGTTGCGGGTTCGATCCTCGCGCGATTTACAAACCGCCTCGGTCGGGGGCTCCCCTACTACCCGCCGCTCCCCATGTGGTAGACATCGCGCCTCGGCGCCATGAAAAAACACGCGATTCCCAACGTTCTTGCTGGTCGCTACGCAAGCTCGCCCATGTGTGAGCTGTGGTCGCCTGTGCACAAGGTGGTGCTGGAGCGACGGTTCTGGCTGGCGGTGCTTCGCGCGCAAGACGAGCTGGGAATCGAAGTGCCCAAGGGCGCGATCGCGGCATACGAAGGCGTGACGGACAACGTCGACCTCGCCTCGATCGATGCGCGCGAGCGCGTGACCCGACACGACGTCAAGGCGCGCATCGAGGAGTTCAATGCACTCGCGGGTCACGAGCAGATCCACAAGGGCATGACGTCGCGCGACCTCACCGAGAACGTCGAGCAGCTTCAGATCCGAGACGCGCTGCTGATCATTCGCGATCGTGTGGTGGCGGTGCTCGCCCAGCTCGCATCGCGTGCCGCTCAGTTCGAGAGCACCGTGCTCACCGCCCGCAGCCACAACGTGGCGGCGCAGGCGACCACCTTGGGCAAGCGCTTTGCCAACGCAGGCGAGGAGATCTTCGCCGCGCTCACCGCCCTTGAATCGCTGCTCGAGCGCTACCCGTTGCGCGGGATCAAGGGCCCGGTCGGCACCTCGCAAGACATGCTCGATCTGCTCGACGGCGACGTCGGCAAGCTCGCGCAGATGGAGCAGAAGATGGCGGCCGAGCTTGGGTTCTCCGACCTGCTTGGCAATGTTGGACAGGTCTACCCCCGCTCGCTCGATCTTCAGGTCGTCAGCACGCTGCTTCAGTTGGCGTCGGGCCCCGCAAACTTCGCCAAGACCCTGCGGCTGATGGCGGGGCAGGAGCTTGCGACCGAAGGCTTCAAGAAGGGTCAGGTTGGGTCGTCGGCCATGCCGCACAAGATGAACTCGCGATCCTGCGAGCGCGTCAACGGCCTCACCACCATCCTCGGCGGCTACGTCACGATGGCCTCAGGCCTCGTGGGCGACCAATGGAACGAGGGCGACGTGAGCTGCTCGGTGGTGCGGCGCGTGGTCTTGCCCGACGCGTTCTTTGCCGCCGACGGCCTCTTCGTCACGTTCCTGCACGTGCTTTCGGAGTTCGGGGCGTACGAAGCGGTCATCGCGAGCGAGCTCGACCGGTTCCTGCCGTTCTTGGCCACCACGAAGGTTCTGATGGCGGCGGTGCGCAACGGGGTTGGGCGCGAGGTCGCCCATGAGGCCATCAAAGAGCACGCGGTGGCTGTGGCGCTCGAGATGCGCGAGCAAGCGTTGGTCCAAAACGACCTCATCGCGCGGCTCGGGGGCGACGCTCGTCTGGGACTGGGCCGCGAGCGGGTCGAGGGGCTGCTCAGCGAGCCGTTGGATTTTGTGGGTAACGCCCGCAACCAGGTGCAGGCGTTTGTGACCCGGGTCGAGGCCCTGGCGGCCAAGTATCCCGAGGCTGCGAAGTACAGCCCCGAGGGCATGCTTTAGCAGCACAGGCTGCTCGCCGCGGGCAGTGAGCCTAGAACGTGGGGCAGGCGGCGGGCGTTGGCGTGTCGTTGACCTGCCAAGCGCCGTCGCTGGACAGCGCGATCGACCGGCCCGCACGCGCGTCCTCGACGTGTGGCTCGGGCACATCGCCGTTGGCATCCATGAGATCGGAGCTGTTGCCGCCGCCGTAGATCACCGCATCGAGCGGGATCGTTGTCGACTCCACGTCGCCGCGACGCATCGGCATCAGTGCGATGCCATCGGCGCGGGAGCCTGCGTTTTGCAGGTTCGGCGAGAAGCTCGTGGGCACATCGGCCAGCGCGCCCAACAGCAAGCAGCTCTTGCCCTCGACCGTGCCGCTGAGGTCGACGCCCCCGGTCCGGTACGAGCTGCCACCCCAGCCGAGGCTGAGTCCGTCGAGGTCGGCCGCATCGTCGCAGCTGTTGTAGAGCTTGATCCACTCTTGCCCGCCATCGGCACCCGTGGCGTCGTAGAACACCTCGGCCAGACGCAGGCCACACTCGCCCGGGCCCGCGGGGTCGTCGGTGGGCTCCGAAGGCGCCAGGATCTCGATGGGCATGTCGTCGGCGTGGGTGACTCGCGGGGCGACCGAGTGGCCCTGCGGGAGCGGGCCTTCGCCGTCCCACCACAGCGCGTACTGGGCTTTGTACGCGTTGACGACGAGGGGGATGTCCGTGATGTAGAGGTTCTCGAGGTTGCCCTCAAAGCCAGTGCCGGTCAGGTTGGGGGAGCCCATCAGCACGGTGTCGCTGCGGCCCTCCATGCCCTCGAAAACGAGGAACTTGTTGTGGTGCAGCTGGTGCGCCGTGTGGTTGGTCTCCATGTACGCCTCTTCGAAGCGCCCGTTGCCGTTGTCGGCGTCGCGAAGGTCGCGAACCCGGAGCACCTCGTTGAACGAGTTGAAGCCCACGGTCGCGCTCTCGCTGGGCGCCAGCGGGGAGAGCCAGTACAGGTCGTCGTCGGCGACGAGGCGCAAGTGGAAGGGGCGCTCGTTGTCGGCCAGCCGGGCTTCGAGCGCGGCTATCATGTTGGAGGCGCTGAAGCGGTGCGCGCCAATGTCGATGGTTGCGGCTTCGTCGATCAGCGTGAGCAGGTCGGGCTGCCGGAACCAATCGGGGTTGGCGCTGTTGGGGATGTTGCCGCCCACGAGGGCCTTGCGGTCGGCAAGCGCGGGGATGAAGTAGGCGGTGATGTCGTCTTCGGGCTCTGCGTCGATACCGTCGCGGCACTCGGTCATGAAGTTGCCGTAGGCCGTCTTGCCCGCGGTGTGCTCCTCGACGACGAGGCTCTCCATGAGGCAGCCGTGCGACTGCGCAAAGAAGCTGTCGCGGGCGACTTGCAGGAAGTGCCAGTTCTCGTGGTGCAGATGCGTGCCCGAAGACATGTTGCCGCTGCCAAACGACATCTTCATGAACTCATCGTTGTCGTCCGATGGCCCCGCGCCCGCCGGGTTCACCAGGATGACCTTGTTGTGGGCGAAGCCAACGCTGCCGACGTGACCGCGGATGTGGACTTCGCCGCCGCAGTCGACCAGGTCTTCGGCGCGCGACGACATCTTGTCGAGCACAAACGTCACCTCGGCGCCGCGGCCCTCTGCGTCGCACAGCGCGGTGGCCACCGCCGAGTCGGAGAATGACAGGTAAGCCAAGAAGATTTCGTCACCCGCATCGAGCGCGTTGACCCACTCCAGGATGCGGAACTGTGGCGAGTCGCTGCGCAGTCGCGAGTTGTCGGAGTCGAACTCGCCATTGCAGTACGCGCCCGTTGGCTTGGCCGCGATGTCGCGCTCGCCGTCGACCTCCGAGAGCGGCTCGTCGTAGGCGTACGTGCCGCACAGCGGGTTCGTGAACAAGACTTCGTAGGCGCTGTACCGCAGGCAGTTGCGGCCTTCGGCGCATTCACTGATCCCGTCGGCCTTGCCACCCGCGCCCGGCTTGTTGTTGGACTCGCCGTCCTTTGCGCTCGTGGAGCACGCGGAGGAGACAACAAGGGCGGCGATGGCGAGCGATGAACGGAACATGACTACAGTGTCCGACATCTACTTACCTGGTTGGCGAGGTGTTGTCAGCGAGTAATTTGCTTGAATTTGGATGATCTGGGCCAGTTTTGCGTGACGGTCCGCTCAGGCCGAGCGAAATCGCTCGCTGTAGCCGCAAACGCTCCGAGTAGATCTCTGACTCGGTGGCACGTGAATCCCGCGCTCCAAGCAGCGGCTCCGGGAACGTGACGTCCTGCGAACGAGTCCGAGCGCGTGATCGTTGATGACTCAGCTGCGCGGTGCTCCAGCGCCTAGGCACGAACTCGGCCCGCTCTCCCTCCTCATACGCTTCGGCCGTTGCGGAGGGAGCAGGACGTTGAATCGCCGCGGGGCGTCTGTGGCGTTGGTACGCTCAGGCGATGCGATTGCGGTGGACGATTGCGGCGGCGCTCATGACGGGCTGCGCAACTTCGGGTGATCCGGAGCCGTCCAACCAAGTCAGCGTAGGAGTCCCAGGCGGCGATGCGACCTCCACGGGCGACGCCTCGGACGAGACCATGGGTGATGCGACCTTTGGCCAGCTCGATGCCGACGGGACCGCCGACGGCGTCGGAGATGACGCCCCGCCCAGCACATGCGGCAATGGAGTCGTGGGATCCTCCCGAGAGCGGCTGGGTGTGGAACGTGCGCTGCGAGGGCTTCGAGCCGGCAGTGATGCGCACCCCATCCGGCAACCTCTACGCGGACGCTGACGCAGCATTTGCCGCGCTGATTTCCCAGACGGAAGAGTTCGACCACGCGGGCGGCGACTTCCTCTGCTGGATCGACGACACAAACTGCGAGAACAACTCGGGGTCGGCCGACTTCGAGGTTGAGCTGGTTTGCGACTGATCGATCGTCGCCGCGGGTGGCCCGATCGCGTGGGTGCTGTGCCCGGGGCACACCCCGTTCGTTGGCTTGCGTGCCGCGGGGTCTTGTTTGCGCTGATGCTCGTTGGCTGCGCCAGCTCGGCCCCAGTCTCGCGTGCCGACGCTGAACCGGCATGTGGGACCGAAGCGTATCGGGCCAAACTTGCGCACCACGAGGAGCGACGCATCACGCTCAGCGAGGCGATGCACGAGGCGCGGAGCGAGCTCGACCAAGCGCAGCGCGAGCTCGAGGCCGCGGCGACGGAAGAGGCGCGGGAGGCAGCGAGCGCGAGGGTGGGCGACCTCGAAGGCACAGTTGCGGTGCATTTCACTCAGGCCGACAAGCACTACTTCGCAGCCAAAGAGATGACCGACAGGTGTCCCTGACCGGGCTCGAGCCAAGTCGGTCAGCGCTCGGACGACGCAGCGGTTTGTTCCCATCCGCGACCGTCCGCAAAGCATGCTCGTCAGCAAGAAGCTCTCCAGCGACCTCCCCGACGTCTTGTCGGGCTGCGAGCGCACCGTGTAGCCTCAACGTCGTGACGGGGTCGGACGATGGGGACGACGCTACGCCCTCGTCCGGGCTGTTGGACATCAGCCGACGCTTGGTCGACGCCCGCGATCTGCCCAGTACGGGTGAGGCGGGTCGGGCCAAGCGGCTAGTTCTTTCCTCGCTGTTCGCGAGCCGTGAACCGATCGTTGCGGACGATCGGTATGAGATCGGGGCCATGATCGGCTCTGGCGGGCTTGGGCGCGTGTACCGAGCGCGTGACCTCAGGCTGGAGCGAGACGTCGCGGTGAAGTTCGTGCGTCGGCGCGGGACGGACACCGCGGAACAAGGGCGTTTGGTCGGGGAGGCCAAGGCGCTAGCCCGACTGGCGGACCCGAATGTGGTGGGCGTGTTTGACGTCGGGTTGGCGGCAGAAGACCTATACATCGCGATGGAGCTGGTTGAGGGCCGGTCGTTGGACCAATGGCTGCACGATGAGAAGCCAGGTTGGGCAGAGATCGTCTCCATGTTCGTTCAGGCCGGGCGGGGCTTGAGGGCGGCCCATGACGCCCACGTGGTGCACCGCGACTTCAAACCCGCCAACGTGATGATCGGCGACGACAAGCGCGTGCGTGTGGTCGACTTTGGCTTGGCGCGTCTGTTCGATTCGGACACGTCGCCGTCGACGCCGAGCTGGGACGAGGAACAGCGGACGAGCGCCGCGGGCACCCGGCCGTACATGGCGCCCGAACAGTTTGACGGCAAGCCAACGGCGTTGAGCGACCAGTACGGCTTTTGCGTGTCGCTGTTTGAGGCGCTTTGCGATGTACGCCCGTTCACGGGCTCCGATTGTGGAATCTCGGATGCGCCTGTTCGCAGAACGCTCGACACCAAGCTCAAACGCACGGGCGCCCCGCGGTGGTTGCGACGGGTCGTCCTGCGTGGTTTGGCGAAGGAGCAGAGCGAGCGTTACGGATCGATGTCCGCCCTGCTTGCGGATCTACAGCCGCGCAGCAAGGTTGTATGGGGGGCCGTCGGGCTGGCGGCGCTGACTCTCGGTGGCGCGGCGGTCATCGGCATGCCGCGGGAGCCGGAGGTGGACTGCAACATCGGAGCCGCCATGATGGCAGGGATTTGGAACGACGGCCGTCGCGAGAGTCTTCGCGACGGATTCGCCGCGGTATCGCAGAGCGCGTCCTGGGCAGACGCAACACCCGTGCTTGAGACGTTCGCGAGCGGGTGGGTCGCCCGGTACCGCGAGTCCTGCGAGGCGCATGAGCGCGGCGAGGACTCTGATCTCCTGTTCGACCTGCGCACTCGGTGTCTTCGCCGATCGTTGGATCGTGTCGATCTATTCCTACACGAATTGGATGGCGCGAATGCGGACGGCAAAGCTCAGGCGGGCCTCGCCTCATCGGCCGCGGCGATCTGGCGCCAATGCGACGACGGTGAGGGGCTGCTGCTCGGTCGTCCGGTCGAGGGAGGGTACGACGATGTTCTCGACGATCGCATTCGGCGCGAGATCGACAAGGCCGCGATCCATAGGTCCCTCGGCGAGCACGACAAGCAACTCGCTGTGCTTCTCGCTGCCCGGGATGCGCTCGAACAACCAAACAATGCCCTCGACGCAGAGCTATGGCTGACGTTCTGGATCGGTAATGCACTCAATCGGCGTGCAGAGTCGGGCCGTGCCGAAGCTGTGGTGGCGCCCGCACTGCTGCGCGCAGATCGTGACTCGCGGGGGCGCCTTGTGGGCGCGGTCCTGCGGATCGAGCTGGCCAACGCGGTCGCGGCTCAGCCCGGCCGCGCCAAAGAGGCTGTTCAGCTGTCCCGGCAGGCGACGGTGATGTTGGAAGGCCCTGGACGTGACACTCCGTTTGGCGCCCATACGGCGGAGGCCTACTACGCCCTCGCGCACGCGAACTACTTCGCCATGGACTACGAGGCGGCACTGGTGGCCGCAAACCACGCACTTGCTGCCACTCGAAACTACGACGACCCTCTCGGTGGCCGATGGAGGGACACGCGGTCGGAGGCGGGCGCACTCCATCTCATCGGGGAAATTCTGGTCGCGCTGAACCGTCTGCCAGAGGCCGTCGCTTCGTACAACGAGGGCCTCGCGGTCCTAGATGGGGTGGGCGAGGAGGACCAGGTCATGGCGCGACTGCTCGACAGCCTCGGTGTGGTGCGACGCCGGGAGGGCAAGACTGCCGAGGCGGTTGTGTTGCTTGCGCGGGCGACGGAGATCTGGCGAAGCGAGGGCCTAGACGGTGCGCTATCGAGGACCACGAGCAACCTCGGCAACGCGTTGTATTCGGCCGGACGACACGACGAGTCTATCGCCGCGTACACCGAAGCGATTGCGTTGATCGACGCACGGCGCGACCCGGAGCCCAGCGCCTCCGCGCAGTTCAATCGCGGACTCGCCCAGTACGCTGCAGGCCGCTATGCGCGTGCCGACAGCAGCTTTAGCACTGCACTCGGATTGTGGCAGGAGCGGCACGGCATCGACAGCCCCCGGACTTGCGGCGCTCTCGTGGGTCGTGGGCAGTCCCTGCTGGCGTTGGGGAGGCACGAAAAGGCGGGCGCACACTTCGAGCATGCCCTGGAGATTGAGCCAATGAACGCCAGCCCGTACTCGAAGGCCGAAGTCCGAATCGGTCTCGCCAAGGCATTGGCGACAAGCAAGCCCGCCCGAGCACGAAGGCTGGCGACAGAGGCGCTGAGCTTCGCGCGCGAGGGCAAGCACGGCGCATTGATCGCTGAGGCTGAGGCCTGGCTACAGGGGCACGCCAACTGAGTTTGGTGGGCTCTCAGGACGGGTGCGACTGCCACGCCCCGAAGGCTGTGAACCGTATATGGCCTTCGTAGCAAATCACGCCGTTGTGCTCGAGTTTGAGCCGCCACTCGCCCCCCACGGAGTTGCTTACGCTCAGCCTCATTCGCTCGTTCGTGCTGCTCGCCAGTGGCCCCGCCAACCCCTCAATCTGCAAGACAACCGCGGTCGCTTGGTCGTCGACCCAGACGTATTTTCTTGTCCCGCGGCTCACCCGGTCCGTTGGGAAACCGGATGATGCCGGTCGCGAGTTGCTCTGTGGCGAGAGCGCATGCAGGGTCTCGCCGTCTATGCTCAGCCGGACGCGCACATCGTATTTCGTCGCAGTCCCACCGGGCCCATCGCTTCCCTTGATCTGCCTGTCAGTGGTGTAGGCGGGCATCCCCTGGACGAAGGGCATGTCGTCCGCGAAGGTTTGTCCGGCCGCGTCCAAGACGCTCTGCTCAAGGTGGAGTTCGACAATCTTCGCCACTTCGCTTGCGGGGGTAAATCCGATGTTTGTTTGATCGATAGGCTCAGGCATGGGGTCTTGCTCGTTGCGTGACGTTGCGACCGATGGGGCCGCGGCTACAGCCCGACAGTGCGTCCGTCGGCAAAATCGATTCCTGATCGCTGCAAAAATCCGAACTGACGCGTTCCACCACGCTGCTGGGTGTTTTAGACCCACTCGGCTCGCACGCGAACAATTTTCTGCAGCCGGGGGATCGAAAAGGTCTGGTTCAGCACTTCATCGCGAGTCATGAAGATGCGTCATCCACGCCACCACGCCGTCCTGTTGCCCTTTGTCCTGTTGTTCGGCGCGTGCAAAGAGAGCGATGAGGAGAGCGCGCGCGCGCTCGTCGACGAGGGGTTCGACATCACAATCGATCTTGCCAACGTCATCTGCGACTGCTGGGAGGAGTTCGGGGACAACTCGCAGGCTGACTGCCGAGATGACTTCGTCTATCTGCCGTCAGAGCAGCGGTGCGCCAAAGATGCGTACTTGAGCGATGCGGCGGCCGCAACGATCTACCTCGAGTGCCGAAACGCTCTGATGGATGAAATGGTCGCCTGCTTGAACGAGCGCCTCGTCTGCACCGACGCGAGTTCTCCAGACGAGTGCTTCAACGATTTCGATATCGGCTCAAGGGAGTGCATCCAGCCACCGCAGAGCATCCTGCGGGACCTGGACAATTGCTACGACTGAGCCCTGGGAGCCTGGTCATGACCCATGTCGCGCGATGGAGCACCTGTTTTGCGCTCGCCGTCGGCCTTGTCTTGGCTCCGGCACAGCGAGCGAGGGCTCTCGCTCCACAGGAGCAGGACTACGCCACATACTCGGCTAGCCTTGATGCGGCGGCGGAGGCGGAGTCGCGCGGAGAGAGTATCGCGGCGGTCGAGGCCTATCTTGCTGCATACGAATCGCTTCCGCCGCACGACCGCGTGGCGGAACTTGGCGGGGATGTCATGAGACGGGTCGTTGATCTGTTGGAAGCCGGCCCTGCTGATCTTGACGACTCGGAGGTGCTGCGCCAAGCCGTTGCGGCTGTGGAAAACCACCTTGCCGACGCCGCTCGTCTCGCCCCAGAGCACGACACGCGGGTTTTGGCGGATGCGCTCGCCCGGCTTCAGGGCCGCGTCGATGCATCCGAAGACCTCGCGTCCGCGGTTCAGCCCGAGACCGAACCCAAAGAAGAAGTCGAGCCCGAAGTCGAGCCTATCCCGGCGTTACATGCCGCTCCCCCGCCGAGTCTAGACAAGGGTAGCCTGACCCCGCTGGCGAGTCCGGCTCCCAGAGATCGCAGCCGACTCTGGCTCGGGGTGACGCTCGCTGGAGCCTCGACCACTGTGCTCGGGGTTGGCGCGGTGGGTATGAGCCGACTCTTGCACAAGCAGGCCCAGGAAGAAGCAGAGCAGAACAAAGCGAACGGGTTTTATTCGGAAACCGACAAGAAGGCAGCGGAAAATGCCGACGCCACATCCCGGGCCGTCCTCGTTGCGGGTTGTGTGGCTGCCGCCGTCGGGAGTGCCGCGTTCATCGCTGGACTGGTGAAGCTCCGCCGGAACCGACGCCGAGCTCGTACGTCCAACCAGCTGGTTTCGTTCATGGGGTCGGGCCAGGGCGTCGCCGTCGTTAGGTTCTGATGTCGGGGTACGTCTTGCGTCTTGTGGCCGTCTCGGGTGTTCCCGCCGTTTTTCGGCGTGCATCGAGGATCGAAACGCCCGCCGTCGACACATCGTCGTCGGCTGGGACGCAGAGCGAACCATCACGGTCGCAGGCTCCCGCAGGTGAACCAACATGAAGATCTCAAATCTCTACTCTGTAGCCCTGGTCCTGGGCATCGGCCTCGGCGCATGTGATTCCGGCTCCGACAATGGCGGCGGCGGTGGCTGCTCGGCGGATGCTGACTGCAAAGGCGATCGAATCTGCGATAGGGGCGCCTGCTTGGACCCTAACGGCGGTGGCGGGACCGGTGACGACGGTGGTGGCACCGACGGCGACGGTGCGAGTGACGAAGGCGCCGAACAAGGCGCCGAAGAAGGTGCCGAAGAAGGGGACAATGCAGACGGGGAGGAAGGCGGAGAAAACACCTACTTCTACGGGGCCCCCGCGGGCGGCTGCTACATGGACGAAGTCGTCGCACAGTTCACCGATAGTGAAGGCGAGACCTGTGCTCCCGTGTGCAGTCCGAGCGGTTTGTGCCCTCCGTCGCTCGTCTCTGCGGAGCCGTTCTGCTACCCGAACGACAACCTCTGCTATCTCATCTGCGATCCGAATGAAGAGCAGCCGTGCCCGGATGGGGCGGTGTGCGAGGGCGCGTCCGATGGGGAGGGAGGCTTGTGTCTGTACATCTAGTAGCCCAGCGATGCATCACTCCCTAGGTGGGGCACGCCCCAGCCCGCACCCAGCCGCGGCCTCCCATTGTTATGTCGTCCGCGAGAACATGGTCTACCCCACAAGACCTCATCGGTGAAACGCTGGAGGGGCGGTATCGGGTTGTTGCGCTGATCGGGCAGGGCGGGATGGGGGCCGTCTATGAGGCCCGGCACCTGCGGCTGGACAAGCGCGTGGCGGTGAAGGTGCTTCATCCCAAGCTCGCCAAGGATGAGCGGCAATGCGAGCGCTTCCTGCGTGAGGCGCGTTCGGCCAATCGGATCCAGAGCGGGCACGTGATCGAGATCCTCGACTTCGGTGACGATCCGGTCCCTCATTTCGTCATGGAATTCCTCGACGGCGAGGACCTCCGAGCACTTGTCCGCACTCAAGGCAAACTCCAATGGGGGCAAGCGCGAGGAGTGATGCTGCAGGTACTGGCCGCCCTGGGGGCAGCACACGACGAAGGCATCGTGCACCGCGACGTCAAGCCGTCCAATATCTTCCTGCAACGCAACAAGGGCGGCGACTCGGTCGTCAAGGTCTTGGACTTCGGGATCGCGAAACTGACGGAGACCGCTTCCGATGCCAAAGGGATCACCCTCACCGAGGAAGTCGTAGGAACGGTGGCGTACATCGCTCCAGAGCAGGCACTCGGCGGCGAGATCGACGGCCGCACCGATGTCTACTCCGCGGGCGTCGTTCTGTTTGAGCTGCTCACGGCCACGGTGCCATTCACGGAAACCAATCAGTACAAAGTGCTGGACGCGCACGTTCGCCGGGATCCACCCCTCCCGCGCCAACTCGAGTCCTCGATCCCCGAGGCTGTCGAGGAGATTATCCTACGCGCGCTAGCCAAGGACCCGGACGACCGCTTCCAGAATATGGGCGAGTTCCACGATGCGGTTGAGCGTGTCATGGACACCGGGTACCGGGTGCCCGCGAGTCGCGGCGCGGTCACGGCACCGATTTTGCCCCCGGCCAGACCAGCCCAGCTGGCACCCCTCACGCCGCCAACAGAGGCACTTCCTTTCCTTGACGACGCCCAGCCGGATTCGCCGACGCTGCTGCTCGATGGATATCAAGGACCTCTCAACGGGAGGTCACCGGCCGCGCTGGACTCGAACCCTGGTTCGCTGCACCCAGCGCCTCCGACGACCCCAGGCATGACTCTCCATGAAGGGCTCGGTACTCAGCCCGGCCACCGCGATCCCACAGTGTCGATCGAGCGATCCAGCGCGGCGGGCCGCGCCGTGCTGATCGCGATGGGCGCCTTGCTCTTGGTCGCCGTGGCGCTCGCTGGCGGGACGCTGGCGTTTGATCACCTCGACGAAAAGTCGGAAGCGGAGCGCGCTGGGGTTGCCGTGGCTTCGATGGCTGCGCCCGACCAGCCCCGCTCAGGCAGCAAAGACCCCCCTGGTGATCCCCGTTCGCCGGGCCTGGAACCCGTCGTCGTTTCCCCGCAAAGGCGGACGCTGTCGGTAACGGCCGATTCCGGAACAGGCCAGGTCGTCGAAGGGCAGACAGCTGTCCCGGTCGGCGTCGTCGCGGACCCGCAGCCTACTCCCGGCCCCGCACCTGCCAGGCCCACTCGGCCGCCGTCGAAGAAGTCGACCGCCAACAAGCCGAGGTCTGATTCTGCGGTGCTGCGGGTAATCAAGAAGAAGGCTCACAAAAGGTGCTCTGGCGACGGCTCCGTCAGCGTCTCGTTCCAGGTCATGCCTACAGGGAAAACGCGTCTGGTGAGCACACAGCCCAAGAACCCGTGCCTTCACGGACTTGTCGTCGGTGCGACATTTGGTCCCCGTGCAAAGCCGGAACGTAAAGCGATGATCGTAGCGCTATAGGCTCCCGAAGCATGCGTGGCGGATGCAACCCGCCCTGATTGACCGCGTGCTCCACGATGCGGAGCTCACCGCTGGGCCTACCGGGTGAAGTTATTCCGGGCTCGAACTCAGCGCGCCGACGACGGGGTCAGCACGCCGAAACGCACTTCCTTCAGCGTGCCCTTGGACGCGATGAGTCCGACCATTCCGTCGGCGGACAACGACGCCGGTCCGATGTACACGCTGCCCGTTGGCGAGTTCGTGTGGAATCCGAGCGTGGCGCTCGGGCTCGAAGGCGTGGCTGCGGCCTTGCTGCGCTTGCCTCTCGATTTGCCCTTCTCCACGACGATCACAGGGTCTTCGAACGAGATGACCGGGTCTTCAAACGAGAACAGGCCGGCGTCGGCGACAATCCGATCGCTGGCAGAGATGATTGGGTTTTCGAACGTGCCGACTGGCTTGCCTATCTTGGCGGTTTTCGATGCGGACCGCGCGGTCTTTTGATTCGAGGCAAACGTCGCCAGCACGACGAGCCTCTGACCAGGCTTGAGCTTCAGGGTTTTGGGGGTCTTCGCCGCGAGCACGAGAGCACGTCGGGTCCCATCGACGTTGAGCTTGGCTTGCACGCTGGGGCCGATCGGCTCGATCTTGCCCGCCTTGGTCTTGAGCGTTTTCCCCTTGGGGTTGTTGACCGCGCGGATCTCCATCGGGTCATGACCCGCGGTGACCGCGAGCGGATGAATCACCATGCGGATCGGCCCCGCAACGAGGTCTACGCCCGCGCCGCCGCGCAGGGTCACGTTGCGCCTGGAGCCCGCCCGGACCCGCACGTAGTTCGACTTGGTCTTTTGGGCCGCCCCGCGCTTGGACACGGTGGTGGGCTGCGCCTTTGTAGCGGGCGCCATCTGCGAGGCAGACAGGGGAACGAGAGCCGCGCAGACAAGCAACTGTGGCAGGACAGGCATGCTGATTGGACGGACGCTGAACCTGGATCTCCTCATCCAGCGCATTTGCCCCATCAGCGCTAGCGAGAGCTGCCCACGACCGCGAACTCCAGCCGTTTGCCATCGGGGGTATCCGCCGCCCACCGCACGTCGAGCCCTGGACCGCGCTCGGTGGGGCCCACGATGCGCATGAACGTCTCGCAGTGCTCGGGCTCGGGGCTGACGATGCAGACGTTGACGACCACGGTCGCACCGCCGACCTCGGCGTGCACATCCATACAGACGTCGCCGCCGTCGATTGTCTCGGAGCAGCTCCAGTTGTCCATGGCGAGCACGGCCACCGAAAACTCCGCGATCTCAAACCGAAGCTCAGCGTCGGTGAACGTGACCGACTTGGTTTCGCCGTAGCCGCACGTTGACCCGCTGGGCGTCTCGGCCGTTGTCGCATCACTCGAGCTCGCCGCCGCGCTCGCGGGAGCGATGGGCTCAGCTGCGAAGACGACGTCCTGAGACGACGGCCGACAAGCGGTGCAGGCGAGAACGACGGCCGCGAGAGCATGGCGCACAGCGCATGCTATCGCGACCGGACCGGCTCTTCT
>Ga0316189_10001078_pt1 | contig 27112 bp, 24 predicted proteins | sample LowCovwburrow_MG_FD_204930 | JGI IMG/M metagenome (GOLD analysis project Ga0316189, IMG submission 204930) | Coastal sediment microbial communities from Maine, United States - Lowes Cove worm burrow | ecosystem: Environmental > Aquatic > Marine > Coastal > Sediment | place: USA: Maine...
ACCGATATGCCAATTAATGTCTGCAACGCGATAACTGGCCAGGCCGCCGGTAAAGGCTTTGTCCTTGCCCGCCTCCAGGAAGGCAGCCTCAATTGCATCCATGTCTTCTTCAGTCATCCAGGGCCACGGCAGTGGCGGGGCCTTGGGTAGTACATCGAGGTAGCTGGTCCCCGCGGAAGGGTAGTTGGCCCATTCCCCCAGGCTGCCCTGTGCGCTCAAGCCCCAGTAAATGCGACAAAGAAACTCCCTGGCGTTGTTCCCCAGTTCTTTATCGGGCAACCCCTCTTGCTGGAAGTAATGCGCATGTAAGAATTGATGTTCCGCAATAGCGTTAAACCCATGGCTCGGCGGATTGACCGGGGAGGCAACCAGTAGATTATCTGTAAGCTCCCTGGCCAGGTATTCTTTTGCCAAGTGCCCCATACAACTGCGGCCATAATAATCGTGATCAAATGGCACGCTAATGCCAACGACAGCGGCGACGCGGGAGGGCTCTCGCAAAGCCATATTCCAGACCAGGGCAGCTCCGAAATCCTGCCCGACAAATATAGCTTTCTCTACGTCCAGGGAATCCAACAACCCGCACATATCAGCAATTTGCTCATCCATGTTGTAGTCAGCGACGAGATTCGGGCGGGAGCTTTTCCCGTAGCCCCTCATATCGAGGGCCAGGGCTTGGAAACCTGCTGCTGATATAGCGTGAAGTTGATGTCTCCAGTTTGTCCAATGCCCGGGAAAACCATGACAAAAGATTACCAGAGGGCCTGCGCCCGCCATCGTGACATTCAGCTTGATGCCATTGGTTGCAACTAACCGACTTGATAGAGCACTCATGAATCCACTCACACAGTTGTAAAACCTGGTCGACAAGGTCTTTGCATCATCATAGCAGCGTATTGTCTCGAGCGATTGAAATCACAGTGCCCTTTAGTCTTTTTCATTTAGTCCGTTGGGGATTCCTGATTTGGGTATAATGCGAATCCCTTCAGCGTGTGCGGGTCACGTTGTACTAAATTGATAATGCCGCGATCCACGGCGGCGCTATGATAATGCAGCACATGGGCTGCACTGGAGTGCGCATGAAAGAATTCAACCAACCACTGAGCGGTAATGACATGCCGCGTTTCGGCGGTATCGCCAGCATGTTTCGTTTGCCGGTGCAGGCTGACGCCGCCGGACTGGATGTGGCGCTGGTGGGGGTGCCATTGGATATCGGCACCAGCAATCGCACCGGCTCCCGCTATGGTCCGCGGGAAATTCGCAGCGAGTCAGTCCTGGTCAGGCCCTATGGCATGGCCACGCGGGCGGCCCCTTTTGACTCCTTCCAGGTAGCCGATGTGGGGGATGTACCCCTGAATACCTATAGCCTGGAGAAATCCATCGGTATCATCGAGGCGCACTTCGATACCCTGCTGGCCACGGGTGCAAAAACCATCGCCATGGGTGGCGACCACACCGTTGCCCTGCCTATCCTGCGCGCGCAGCACAAAGTGCATGGCAAGATGGCGCTGGTGCATGTGGATGCCCATTCCGACACCAACGACAGTATGTTTGGTGAACCGATCACCCACGGTACGATTTTTCGCCGGGGTATAGAGGAAAACCTGGTCGATCCAACGCGCATGTTCCAGATCGGCCTGCGCGCCACCGGTTACGCGGCCGAAGATTTTGACTGGGCGCGCGAGCGCGGTGTGCGGGTGGTGCCGGCGGAGGAGTGTTGGTACAAGTCGCTCGCGCCGTTGATGGACGAGGTGCGCCAGGCCATTGGCCCGGATATGCCCGTCTATCTGAGTTTCGATATCGACGGGCTGGATCCGTCCGTCGCCCCCGGCACGGGCACGCCCGAGCCCGGTGGTCTGGTGACCTCCCAGGGTTTGGAAATCATTCGCGGGCTATACGGCCTGAACGTGATTGGCTGTGATCTGGTGGAGGTGTCACCAACTTACGACCCCTCGGGCAACACCGCGTTGCTGGCCGCTAACCTGATCTTTGAAATGCTGTGCAGTCTGCCCGGCTGCCAGCGCAGGAGCTGAGCCCGTTAAGGACGTGCCACTAGCCGCAGTAGAAGCTTGTGGGCGATCGTCAGTGCGCTGAGTCGCGGAACCCGTCGGAATAACGCATCAGAATCATCGACAGGATAATCGCAGCCCCGGCGGTAACCAGCACGGGTGTAAAACTGCCACCGTCCGCCAGCGCACCGGCGACCCCCGGGCCAACCATGGCTCCCATGCCGATGGCCGGAACGCTGAGAATAATAAAACGCCCATCCACATCCAATTCCGCTATTTCCGCTACCGCAAAGGGTATACCCATACCGATGGCGAAAGTCAGCAGGCAGGTGCTGACGGCGTAGAGTCCAAACCCTGAAATGATAAACAGCAATGCCAGCGCGACAAGCATTCCCAGACAGCTGACGTAAAACGGCCGCACGTTACCGAAGCGCTCACCCAGCCAGGCGGTGAGCAGGGAGCCCCCCGTGGCGAACAACAGCGTAATCGATAAAAGAGTGCCGATGGCTTCCGCGGAGAAATTCAGCTGGCTGCCCATGCGCTCTATAAAAGCCCACATCCCGGAGGCCGCGGAAAAAAAGATAAAGGTGGCGAACAGGGCGGTCCAGATGGGCCGGCGATCGATGTCGGCGAACTCCCGCTGCAGTTGTTCCTCGGTGGCAGCCTCGCGCTCTTTCAAGCCGTGGGAGGGTAACATCAGCAACAGGGGAGACAGCACCAGGGCGGCGATCACCAGTCCGTAGGCGGCCCCGGGGAAACCCTGGGACGGAATCAATGTCAGCGGCAGGACAAACAACAGTATGGCTCCGGGGAAGGCTTCAGCCGCTATCTTTACCCCGTACCAGCGGGCTGGATTGCTGGTGTCCGCCAGGATGGTCGTGCCGATACCATAGATCGCGGCGAAGCCTCCGCCGGCCACCACCGTGGTGATCAACAGTAGATAGTAGCTTTCTGCCACGGCGCCAGCGAGCAGACCCAACAGCGCTACCGGCAACGCCACCCAGGTCACAATGCGCCAGTTCCAGCGCCGGATCCAGAAAAACGCCCAGAGGGTGACCGCGTTGTAGCCCAGGAAGAAAGCGGAACTGATGAAGCCGATTTCCCGATTGCCCAGGCTGCGAAAGTCCTGGGCGGTGCCCAGGTAAAGGGGCAATACGTTGTAGAACAGGGCACCGATGGCGGAGATGGCCAAGGCAGACAGAATGATACTCGCGCTGTCGAACCTATTCTTGCTGTGTGTGTCTGTCATGTCACTCAGTCTAGAGCAGCTGCTACCGTAGACTAATGATATTTATGACCCTTTGCATTACATTTATGCACAGCCTTTGCCGCACCCGAAATCGGGACAAGTACTGCCACCCCATGTGGGTATAGCCGCGTTTCCCTCAGCCGTTACAATCTCTGAAGTGCAATAGAGAAGCATCTGATGAGCAACAACAAACCTTCTATCAATGCCGAGCGTCTATGGCGTCGACTGATGCAGATGGCGCAGATAGGTGCCACTGAGGCTGGCGGCTGCAATCGACAGGCGCTCACTGACGAAGATGCCGCCGGCCGCGCATTGTTCATGACGTGGTGCAAGGACGCGGGTTGTGACATAAGGCTGGATGCCATAGGTAATATCTTTGCCAGACGCCCCGGGCGCGACGCTTCTGCTGCACCGGTTATGACCGGTAGTCACCTGGATACCCAACCGACCGGTGGCAAGTTTGACGGTATCTATGGCGTGCTCGCCGGACTGGAAGTCGTTGAAACCCTCAACGACCACGGTATCGAAACCGACCATCCGGTTGAAGTTGTGGTCTGGACCAATGAAGAGGGCTCTCGCTTCGACACTGCCATGATGGGCTCCGCGGTCTGGTCGGGCGCCATGCCGCTGGCAAAGGCCTACCAACTCAAGGATCTGCAGGGTACTAGCGTAGAGAGTGAATTGCAGCGTATTGGGCAACTCGGCCCGGACCTTCCCCGCCAACCGGTGCACGCCGCCTTCGAACTGCATATTGAACAGGGCCCCATACTCGAGACGGAAAATCTCGAGGTAGGAGTGGTCACCGGTGTACAGCATATGTGCCGGTACCGCATTAAAATTTGCGGCCAGGAGACCCATGCCGGGCCATCTCCCATGTCTCTGCGCCGGGACCCGATGATGGCAGTAAGCCAAATACTGGGCGAGCTTTACCAACTGGCCGATAAGCATGCGCCAGATTCCAGGGTCACCATCGGATATATTCACGCGGAGCCGGGATCACCCAATACGGTACCGGGGGAAGTTGTTTTCACAGCGGATCTACGTCACCCGGATGGCGAACAGTATCAGACCATGCTGGCACAATGTGAAAGCTCGGTGGCTATGGCCTGCGAGGCCTTTAATCTCGAGGGCGAGGCTGGTCTTATCTGGGAAGCGCCTGGCGTAAGCTTTGACTGCGAGTGTATTGCTGCTGTGAAAAAGGCCGTTGAAAACCGCCAGTACCCGGCGAAGGAAATGATCTCCGGCGCAGGCCACGACGCCTGCAATATAGCTGCCGTAGCACCGATCTCCATGATCTTCATCCCCTGCGAGGGTGGGCTCAGTCACAACGAGGCAGAAAATATTCGCCCTGACCATGCCACCGCCGGTGCCAACATATTGCTCGACGCCATATTGGAGCGCAGCCTTGCACAACCTGGATAGAACCGCCGTCGTTATCGCCGCCGCCGCAACGGGTACTGCGGCGGTATTGGTATTCGCACTACTACCAGTGCTGAGTGGTGTGATCGCGGACCAGTTTCAGCTTGATGATGTACAAACCGGACTGGTCGCAACCTCTTACTTTTCTGTTTATGCCCTAATTGCGCTTAGCTCAAGCACCTGGATCAGACGCTTTGATTGGGTTAAAACCGCTCGTGCCGGGTATGCGATCATGCTGGCGGGTCTGGTAGCCAGTTTATTGGCGCCGTCCTTTGTTATTGCCAGTATTGGCCTGGCTGTCGTAGGTGCCGGAGCGGGATTGTTGTTCCCGATCAGCTTGACCCTGGTGTCCGATATGACGCACACAGATAGAGCTTACGCCATCAAGATAGCGGTGGAGCAGTTGGTGCCTGCCGGATTACTGTTGCTGCTCTCCAGTGCCCTGTTTCCGGACTCCGGCCTTGCCACCACCCTGTTGGCACTGATTGCAGTGGTATTTCTTTGTTTTGTCATGTCGGCGCAGCTGCCCCCTGCGGGCAATATCGAAAAGCATCGCAGTAGCGAGAGCCACGGGAAGCTCAGTCTCGGCATTGCGAGTCTCGTGGCGCTGGCTATTGGTTTCGCTGGCTTTGCCGGACTGTGGGCATTTCTGGAGCGCATTGCCGTGGACAACGCATTCGAGCCCGGCTTCACCAATACCTGGCTGGCGGTGGGATTGATCACCTCTGGCCTGGGTCCTATCGCAGCCGCTGTATTGGAGGACCGCTTGGGGCGCATTTTCCCGATGGGCCTGGCCATTATTATCGTTATGGGCACATTGGTTTTACTGGCCACATCAAATTCTACGGGTACCTACGCGCTGGTGCTCACCGTCCTGCCCTTGAGCTACTACTTTGCCATTACCTATATGTTCGGCGTGGTCGCCGATGCCGACAGCAATGGCAAGATCGCCGGGTTGATTTCGTTTGCCCTGGCTGTTGGTGCCGGTGGCGGGCCCGCGATCTTCGGCATGGTCCGCGCTGACGATGGCCCGGTGATACTGGTTATGTCACTGCTGATGCTGGTGGGTACCGGTATGATGATTGCCATACAAGTGTTTCTGCAAAAACATAAAACCGGAGTCAATACATGACCGCCATTACCCGAACCGAAAGCGCTGCCTTTCTGGGATACGCCATTGCCCGCGTCGCGCAAGCCGCAGGTTTGAGCCCGGAGCATGCGGGCTATATTGCCGATGCGATTGTCTTCGCGCATCGCCAGGGCAAGCTCAATCAGGGCCTGGGCGTCTATGAGTGTATCGACCTGGTACTGGCAGTCGGTGCCCTGGATCCTGCGGGCGTGCCCGAGCTCGTTCAGGAAGGGCCGGCTTTCGCTGTCTATGACGGCAATCGCTCCAGTGGCTATTACACCCTCAACCTGATGGCGCAGACGGCGATTGAAAAGGCGCGAGAGACGGGTATCGCCATTGTCTTCGGCGGTAACCACAATGATGCGGGCAGCTTTGCCCGCTATGTCCACCTGGCCTATGAACAGGACATGATGGCCATGGCATCCAATAATTCCGTACCCCTTGCGGCGCCCTTCGGGGGTATGCAGAATCTGCTCAGTTGCTGCCCTTTCGATGCCATCGTGCCCAGCGGCAACGAACCGCCGATCTGGGCCAGCCTGAAGTTCGCCGAGTGGTATGACGCCGATATTGCCGAGGCGGTTTTACAAAACAAGCCCATGAAGGGCAAGTGGTTGATCGACCCCGACACGGGAGCCTTGTCCGACGACCCCACACCCTACGCCAAACCCATACCCGGTTATGGGCGATTGTGGGACGCCAGCTGTGCCGGGCAGCTGGAAACCCCGCGCACCTATGCCCTGAACCTGTGGAACGAGGCGATGACGACTATTATCAATCCCCTGGGCATTCCCAGTACTGAAATGCCCACCATCGAGGACTTCGCCGCAGGGGAGGCCAAGCCCAGTGTGGGTGGCAGCTACTATCTGTGTATCAATCCCGGACGTTTCGGGTCCATCGACGCGGTCAAGCAGAAGTCAGACGGCTATATCAGCAAGATCAAAAACGTAAAGCCCCGCCCGGGGCAGCGGGTGCGCATCCCGGGTGAGGACGGCTACCGCTCACTCACCGAAAACCAGAGTACGGTGGAGGTATTGGAGAACCACTGGGCGCCTTTCTTTGAAAATATTGCAGGTAAGTACGGACTGACTGAGGCCGCTTTGCGGTCAGATTTTGACAGCGAGTAAAACAATGCAGACAGAAGATGACTTTGATATCACACAATATACCGACGCTACCCTGCGCATGGATGCCCGTATTGAATACCGCGACAAGAGCGCTGCGGAAGTATTCGAGATCATGGGTGACCCGCAGTGCATCACCGACTGGTACCTGTTGGCCAAGACGGTAAAAATGCACCCTGTAGCGCCGGGTGAAGAGCAAACTTTTAACGTGGAGTTCACCTTCTTTGGTGACGTGTTCGAGGAGATTTTGCACTGGGACCCACCGCGACGTTACGTGTATCTGGCTAAGGGCGATGATTTTCCGATCAAGGATTATGTGGCCTGTATCGAGGTGACTGAAAACGCCGATGGCGGTGGGGTCATGAGTTGGAAGATATACAGTGACGTCATCGAGGGCGAACATTTCCAGCGCATACTCCCGGTCATACTGCCCGCCATAAACCAGGCCAGTATGGAAAAACTCAGTGGCCTGATCGGCGGTATATCCTGCCAGGTTGATAGCTATTTTTAAGTGAGGCAACTATGTTTTTTGACCTGAGTGGCAAACTTACCTTTATTACCGGAGGCGCCAGCGGTATCGGGCTGGCCATCGCACGACGTTTCTGTGCGGCGGGTGCGCGGGTGGTCATAGCCGACCTGCAGGATGGCACCGAGATCGCGCAGGAACTGGGTGCCCGCTACCAGGCTCTGGATGTGAGTGACGGTGAGGCCGTGGCGCAGGTGCTGGCGGATACGGCAGCTACTGATGGGAAAATCGACATCCTGGTCAACAACGCGGGCATTAACGGCGCGGACGGTAGGAACATCCAGGAGTGCGACGACGCCCTGAGCAAAAAGCTGTTCGAAGTAAATACCTTTGGTGTGTATTACGGACTCAAATATGGCCCCCGGCATATGAACGATGGCGGCAGTATTATCAACACGGCCTCGCTGGCTGCATCCTATGTATTTCCCGGCTCCGGCCCCTATTCCGCCAGCAAGGCCGCGGTCGCCAATCTCACCACCATGTCCGCGGCGGAACTGGCCACGCGGCGCATTCGCGTGAATGCGGTGGCGCCGTCATTTATTCGCACGCCGTTGGCTATGGACGATATTGAGCTGTTCGAAAAAATAGGTGAGCGCGCAACCAATGCACTGCGTATTGCAGAACCGGAGGAAGTGGCCGCAGTTTTCCATTTCCTGGCCAGCGACGATGCGGCCTATATCAACGGCCAGGTCATTAACGTGGACGGGGGTATGTCGATAGGGCTGACCGAGGCCATGGTTGAATTAATCAGCCAGTAGTTTATGCCCGGTAGGGTTTTACGTCTTCGCTGATTTCGGCTGCGTGGCTTATCTCCGCTAGCCGCAAATCGTAAGAAGTCTGCAGATTAAGCCATGACTGGGCATCACCGCCAAAAAAACGGGCCAGTCGCATGGCCGTGTCTGCTGTAATCGAGCGCCGTTCCTTGACGATTTCATGCAGGCGCGTAGCGGGTACGCGAAGCTTTATAGCCAGTGCATTTACACTGAGTCCCAGGGGCTGCAGGTATTCCTCCCGCAATATCTCGCCGGGGTGGATGGGACGCATACCATTTGCATTCATAACAAGACCTCAGTGGTAATCAACAATCTCAACGTCAAACGCGTCGCCGCCTTCAAACCTGAAGCACAGTCGCCACTGTTGATTGACTCGCATGCTCCAGCAGGCCCTGCGATCACCAGTGAGCTTTTCCAATCGATTTCCGGGTGGCGATCTGAAGTACGGGGTCAGGTCTTGAATTTTGAATCTGCTTATCTCTAAGATAAGACGCGCTACCCGGCGATTCACAATTCAAGACCTGACCCCGTACTTCCCTGTGCAACATAATCAGTTTTCTTTCAGCCTGTGAGCGAATCTGCCTGAATTGTGTCGGGCAGGTTCCAGAGAAAAGTCGTTCAGTCTCTTTACAGCGAAATGACCTGATCATACGCTAATCGTATTACGTATCGCGTAATACGTCAAGCACCAATGATGACAGTGGGTGAGTCGGCTATGCCAACCACTGGGTCTGCTGGCATGCCTGGCGCTCGCTGCGGCTGTCAGCCAGTAAGCATAACAGTTCGAAGAACAGGGCCGCCGCGAGATGACCACTGCTGCCGTCGGGGTCGCGGTTGGGGTTGGTCTCCACCATATCAGCGCCGATGATATTCAGGCCCCGTGCACCGAGAATGATGTCGCGTACCTGACGCGGGTTGAGGCCGAAGGGTTCGGGCCCGGTGGTGCCCATCATGTAGCTGCTATCCAGAGCATCCACGTCCAGCGAGAAGTAGGTCTTATCGGTGCCTACCACTTCACGGGCTTTAGCAATCACATAGTCCGTGCCTTTCTCATAGACTTCATCCGCGGTGATTACCGTCATGCCGCTGTCGTGGGAGAACTCCCACAGGAAGTTGGAGCGTCCGCGGATACCAATCTGTACCGTGCGCTGCGGATCAATGAAACCGTGCAGTACGGCCTGGCGGAAGATGGAGCCGTCGTTGACCTTGTCGCCCCCCCAACTGGCCATGGTGTCGCAGTGTGCATCGATGTGGATAACACCGAAGCTGTCATCATGCGCCTCGCTCAGGCCCTTGAGACAGCCGAAGCTGGTGGTGTGCTCACCGCCGCAGTTGAGGGTGTGGCAGCCGGCCTGACCCAGGCCCAGGAACACCTGGTAAATGTCTTCCAGTCTTGTCTGCAAGTCGGTGGCAGACCACTCCACATCACCGTAATCAATGACACTGCACTGCTCGAACGGGATACGCCCGGTGGTGTCGTTGATGGGGCCGTAATTGCGGCTCCATTCCCGCACGGTCTGCGGTCCGTGGCGGGCGCCGGCCAGGCCGATGGCACCCAGGTCAAGGGGGCTGCCTACCATGGCAATATCCGCATCCTGGCCACTGCGCCGATAGGGTGCCTGAAAAAATCCCGGGTGTTGCAGAAAGCCGGTCGTGTCCAGGCTGTAACCCTGCTCTGCCGCGCGGGCGAAGAAGTTGGTGACGCCTTCATCGGCGAAGTCGAAGGCCTCCCTATCCATGGCCCGGTACTGTTTCAGCTGTTCGGGGGTCAGTTTTGCCATGTTTTTTTCAGCTCCAGTATTGCAGATTGAGAACCCACTACAGGCCTGGCGACATACCACCGGCCACCGGCAGGGTGGTGCCGGTGACATAAAGCGACAGGTCACTGGCCAGGTAGACCGCCGCATCGGCGACCTCGCCGGGCCGGGCGGAACGGCCCAGCGGTATCGCTGAATTCTCCATCGCCTGTGCCTGTTCAAGGCTTATGTTGTGTTGCTCCGCCAGCGTGGCCAGTACACTCTCGTGCATCTGTGTCACTACCGAGCCGGGGCACAGTGCGTTACAACGGATTTGATCAGCGGCAAACTGGGCCGCGATTTGTTTGGTCAGTCCCACGGTGGCGAACTTGCTGGCGGTGTAGCAGGCGGGAATACTCGCCATGGCGCCAATGCCCGCCAGTGAGGCGACATTGATAATTGAGCCGCCATTGGCCCGCATATGCGGAATCGCGGCCTGGCAGACGTTGGCCACACCGCGCACATTGACATTCAGGCTGAGATCCCATTCCTGGTCGGTGAGTGCCAGGAAATCCGGGCCGCCTATACCAATACCGGCATTATTGACCACGATATCGAGCCTGACATGCTGCTCGATTACGTGGTCAATCAACGCATTGACCTGCTGGCGATCAGTGACGTCGCAGGCGATACCATTATTCTCTTGCAGACCCACCGCGCCACTGAGATCACTAGATATCACAGTGGCTCCCTGGCGCTGCATGGCCACAGCGATCGCATGACCTATGCCCTTCGGGTGAGCGGCTCCAGTGACGATGGCGACTTTACCCGCTAACAAGGAGCCGGCTGTTGAATCAGGCATGTTCTTTTCCTTCAAAAATCTCCACAGCGCTCAACAGCCACTTGGGAGCGTCCGCTTCGGCGCCCACGCCACCATAACTCAATAGCCCTTCCTCGACGAGGTCTCCAGAACGAATCAAAGCGCAGACCTCACCCAGGTCGTCGAGAAACTTCTGTAGATCTTTCTCTTCCATGACATCCAGGGTCAGGTGGATCGCCGGTGGGGTGTTAACACCCAGCAGGCGCCAGCCGCGCTCCTCCATGCCGCCCACCACCAACTGTATATTGAAACCATCGGCGGCGATCATCATCAGGGGTCCCTGGGTAGGCCAGGTGCGCAGGCCGGGTTCCTGTTCACACTTGGCGGTGATGGCCTGCTTGATTTCCAGAATGCGCCTGGCATTGGCCAGGTAACCTTCCTTGCCCCAGTAATGCATCAGGGCCCAGATGCCGGCGACGGGGCCCATGGGCCTGGAACCGATAAAACTCTGGGATAGATACAGGCCACAGGCCCATTCAGTAATCGGCATATAGTGGTAGGCCTGCTCAGCCTGGCTGCGCCACAACACGGTGGAACAGGGCTTGGGCGCGTAACCGTATTTGTGCAGGTCGCCGGACATGGAGCGCACGCCGGGTACGGTGAAATCATAGGGCGGTATGTCCTCCCCGAGCTCCCGCATGAAGGGCAGAATATAACCGCCCACGCAGGCATCCACGTGCAGCCACAGGTCGTGTTCGATAGCCAGTTGGCCAAATTCGGTGATCGGGTCCACGTGGCCGTAAGGCCAGTTGGGGGCAGAACCGACGATGCCTATGGTGTTGGGCCCGATGGCCGCGGCCAGAGCCTCAACATCGGCGGTCAAATCGTCCTTTTGCGGCACGGTGATGACTTTCAGGTCGAGGTACCTGGCGGTTTTGTGCACTGTGGAGTGGGTGGAGTAGGGAGCGACGATTTCAGGTTGGGTAATGCCTGGCTTGTGCTCCCTGGCCCAGGCGCGCATGGCGTGCAGGCCGCAGAAGTTACTCTCGGTGCCGCCGGAGGTGAAATTGGCACGGGCCTGTTCTGCCACTTGCTTGTCGCCACTGCTGAACATACTCACACAGATATCGAGCACGTCGTTTTCCATTTGCGCGGCGGCCGCTTCCTGGAAGGTGAACAGGCCATTCCAGCCCAGGAACTCCAGAAAGGACTCGTACACGAGCTTGCCCATTTCGTCACGGCCCTGGAAGGCGGTGCTGGACAGCTTGCCGCGTTCCACTGGCGTCATGGCTGCCTTGAAAGTACGGATCTTTGCCATTACGGCTGCGCTGGATTCGCCGCGTTCAGGTAATGCGTGTAGCTCACTCATGTTTTGAACCTCTTGTTTCAGGCTACCTTGTCGTTGACCAGTCCAGCCACTTTCAATTCGGCGGCAGTCTCGTTGATGCTGTCATACAGTGTAGTGGCTAATTGTTGGCAGTGTGCCTCGCTAAAGGTCAGCGGCGGCGACAGCACTACGACATTGCCGACAGGGCGCACGATGATCCCGCGATTGAGGCAGCGTTTGAATACCCGGTGGGCGGCCCCGACCGTGCCGTCAAAACCTCGCCGGCTTGACTTGTCTGCCACCAGTTCGATCCCCGCCATGAAGTGGCTACCGCGCACATCACCTACGATGGGTAATTCGCGCAGAATGTCCAGGTGTTTTAGCAGTGAGGGACCCACATCGCGCACATGCTGGGGCAGCTTTTCTCGCTCCATGATTTCTATATTCTTCAGGGCCGCGGCACAGGCCACCGCATGGCCGGAGTAGGTAAAGCCCATGGTTAAGGCGCCACCCTCCACCTGGGGTCGGCTGATCTCGGCGTAGATCTCGTCAGAGATCAGGGTGGCGCCCAGCGGAATATAACCCGAGCTGATGCCCTTGGCGCTCACCAGGATGTCGGGTTGGCAGTCGTACAATGTTTCAGACACAAACCACTCGCCGATGCGCCCGAAGCCGGTCACGACCTCATCGGCGATATAGAGGACGTCGTTGGCCTTGCACACATCCAACATGCGGCGGTGGTAGCCCGCCGGCGCTACCAGCACGCCGCCGGCACCCATGATGGGCTCGGCGATGAACGCCGCCACGTTGTCGGGGCCAAGCTGTGCGATGCGGTCTTCAAATTCGCGCACCAGGTAATCGCAGTAGGCGGCCTCGTCCATACCCTCGGGCGCGCGATACAGGTTGGCGGCAGAGACATGATGAATAATGTCATCGGCGATACGGTTAAAACCGATTTTGGTACCTTCGATACCGGTCAGATTGGCCGCGAAATAAGTCGAGCCATGATAGCCGTCCATGCGTGAGATGATCTTGCGTTTCAGCGGCATGCCTTTCTGGGCAAAGTAATAGTGTGCCAGGCGCGCTGCCACGTCGTTGGCAGTGGAGCCGCCGGTGGAATAAAACACATGGTTGAGGCTGCCCGGGGCCAGTTGCGCGAGTTTTTCCGCCAGCCGCGCGGCGGGCTCATTGGTGCTGTGGCCGAAGGGGTTGTAGTACTGCATCTGCATGACCTGATCGCGTATGGCATCGGCCATTTCCTCACGGCCGTGGCCGATATTGACGCACCACAGTCCGGCGATTGCATCCAGATACTCCACGCCGTCTGAGTCGGTGACATGGACGCCCGATGCCCGGCTGATGATCTGGCTGCCCTCGTCCTGGAATACGGAAAAATCAGTATAAGGATGGATAAAGTGGTCACGGTCTTTTTGCCACAGGCTGTGGTGATCGTGCGGTGAACTCATGGTCAACTCCACGGATAATTGTTCTTTTAAGGCTTGTCATTAAGCCCCAGCTCTCACTTGACGCCCATCCCCCTGAGTGGGTACAGTCATGCCGTTCACGAATAACAGGGGTCTTAGTGGCGAAGTCTATTCTTTTGGAAGCCGACTGGCAGCGAGCCGTTGCCGCTATGATCGGCGCCCTCGCCACTGACCAGTTCTACCCACAATTTGCCCGCAGCTGCGAGTTGGTCTCCGGTTACCAGAGCGCCCTGATCGTCTGGCTTAGCACGGCTCACCGGCCAATCAACCTGTATGACGACCTGCCTGATGACTTGGCGAAGGCCTCTACCAGGCCTTGGCTTGAGGGTGGCTACCTGCTGGACCCGTTCTACGCACTGTTCGCTGATAATGCCCCCGAGGGCATCTACCACCTGCAGGATCTGGCGCCGGATAATTTCTTTGATAGTGAATACTATCGCAGCTATTACACCTTGACCGGTCTCACCGACGAGTGCGGGTTGCTGATCAATCTTGACGCTGATCACAGTATTCTGGTGTCACTGGGCAACCGGGGGGCGCCACCGACAAAGAAGAATCAGCTGGCAAACCTGCAAACGGTCATGCCGATATTGAGTGCACTGTGCCACAAACAGCAATCGGCCGATGCGGGCGAAATTACCTTATCGGCGCCACTGGACAGAGCCTTTCGCAATTTTGGTCGCGACCATCTCAGCGCCCGGGAATGTGAAGTCATCCAACTGATCCTCAAGGGTCACTCCAACAAGTCCATCGCCCAGTTACTGGAGATCAGCGTGGATACGGTAAAGGTGTATAACAAGCGCTTTCACACCAAGCTGGATATTTCGTCCCAGGCCGAGCTGTTCTCACTCTTTCTCGAAGCCATCTCCCTGGTGCCTTTTGATGCGGATATCGACCCCCTGACCCACTACCGGGAAATTACGCAAGGGTAATAATTCCAAAGCCCTGGACATAAAAAAGGCCACTGCTGTTATACAGTGGCCAATAGGGAGTTCGGGTTGTTGGTAAGCTACAGGTTGTAGTTGAAGGTCATGCCATATTGACGCGGTGTACCCTGGCCTGCTGAAACCATACCGATAAAGTCAGAGAAAAAACGCTCCTGGTCATACTCCTCATCTGTCAGGTTCTTGCCCCAGGCGGCCACTTCCCACTTGCCGTCGTTGGACAGCAGCGAGATACGACCGTGGACCAATGTGTAGCTGTCAATCTGTGCAAATGGGTTGTTGGTGGACTCACGGTACATTTCGTCGCTGTACTTGGCGTCAACCTGGAAGGCCAGATTAAGAGCATCAGTCATCGAGAACTCGTAACGGACGGTACCCGTGAACTGGGTTTCCGGAGAGTTGGGTAACTCGTTTCCATCAAATTCTGCGAAGTTGCTATCCGTGTCGGTGTCCAGGTAACTGGCACCCAGGCGCAGGTCGAGTCCGTCCATAGGCGTTGCTAGCAACTCTACCTCCGCGCCATAGATATCAGCCCCGTCCAGATTATCCAGTTTAAACGCAACCCCTGCCGGGACTACAGTCTGGATATCCTCATAGTCATAGTAGAAAACAGCTCCGTTAAGTTGGACCGCACCTTCTGCCATTGTTGCCTTGGCGCCCAGTTCGAATGCCGTTACAGTTTCTGAGTCGAACGGCTCCAGTTCGATCTGGTCGAAGGTGAAATCACCGAAATAGCCGCCCGACTTGAACCCCGAGGTCACGGAACCATAGGTCAGGATGTCGTCGGTGGGCCTGAATTCCAGGGCTACCCGGTAGTCCACCTGGTCGTCGTCGATGGAGTCGTCAACGAAGGTGAATGGAATCGTGGTGCCATTGGGGATCCCCAGTTCTGCACCGACAAAAGCATCAAATGCCGCGGAGTCAATGATCGTAGCGTCGGTGCCGCCGTTAAAATCAGTTTCCTCGTACGAATAGCGCAGTCCCACGGTCAACATCCAGCGCTCGGCGAAATCCCAGTCTACGCTGCCATAGGCGGCGTAGGCATCGGTTTCCTGGTCAACGGTCCACTCAACGGGGTTTATCCCGGCCAGTAGACCCAGGATGTCAGCGCTGTAGGCAGTATTGTCCGAGTCGAAGGTATCGTGCCAGGCAAAGCCGCCTACGATCCAGCGCATGCTGTTGGTGCTGCCGCTAAGGCGCAACTCTTGAGAATACTGTTCTATTTGCTCATCGTGCACGGCTGCAAATTGTTCCAGTGGTGTTGACCATATGTTTTCGCCAAAATCGCGATCCTGATCGATATACCCAGTGATAGAAGTCAGTGTCATATTCTCGAATTCATAGTCAAAGCTGAAGTTGACTGTGGTGACGTCAGAATTGATTTTCATCTCGTTGACACGGGACTCCTGAAAATCGTGGGTGTAGGGATCGCCATCCCGGTCCGCGACGTTCAGTCCCAGGGTGTTTACACAATTTGCCAACGCGCCCTGGCAAGGTGTAACGAAGACTTCATCGGGGCTGTTCCAGAAACCTCCGACGGCCAGAAATGGATTGTTGGCGATATCCTGGTCGAGATAGCCGACGGCGAGGTTCCAACTGAGGCGATCGTGATCGCCGGCCAGCTGTCCGCGAACGGCCGTAGTCTCGGAGTCTTCAAATTCGTTCTTGCCGCCAGCTGCGCGGTAGTACTCGTGATAGTTTTCACCCTGATTGTCATACAGCGCACTGAGTCGTCCAGAAAGCACGCTGGTCAGCGGACCACTGATGGCTGCCTCTACCTTTTGCGTGTCATATTCCGCTGCACTCATGGAGACAAAGCCCTCCATCTCCCTGGTGGGTTTGGCGCTGACTATATTCATCGCGCCGCCAGTGGCATTACGGCCATACAAGGTACCCTGCGGCCCCTTCAGCACTTCGATGCGGCCCACGTCCAGCATACTCAGGTTCATCATGCCCGGTGACGCCAGGAATACCTCATCCAGGTAGATACCAACAGAGGGGTTGTTATTTGCGTTGAAATTATTCATGCCAATGCCGCGGATGGTGATAGCCGGGTTGGCGTCGCCAACGCCGCCGTTCTTTATGTCAACATTGGTTGCCATAAACGCGACGTCGCGCGGGTCTTCAATACCCATGGCGCGCGCCGTATCGCCAGTGATGGCGGTCACGGTCAGTGCTACATCGGTAATGGCCTGCTCACGCTTTTGGGCGGTTACGATCACCTCCTCAAGAATCGAGTCGGCACTGGACTGGCCTGCCTGCATAGCGGCGACCAGGGCGATTGATGTACTGAGAATGCGACGTTTCATAATCATTTCCTACCGGGGTTTGTTATTGGGATTAAGCCTAAAGGTGTTCGTCGGCGGAGGCTGCTACACCAATGGGGTACAAATCGGTCCGAGATCGATTGTTACTGAAATTACTCAGTTCCATTGGTTCTATACGGTGGTGCTTATAATGATGTGTTTTCACTGTGGCTGCGCCCCGTCCGTGGTTGAAGGTGGCTTTGAATGGGGAAAGTCTAGTCTGTCGTATGAAAACGAAGAATGATATTTCTGTCCCTTTATATTACATTTCTGTCCTTCGATGGGCGTAGCCAGTTCAGCCAGCTTCCGCCTGTCGAAAATATTCCGGCGCCAGCCCGAAATACTGTTTGAAAGCCCTGCTGAAAGGCGCAGGGGTGGCGTAATCCAGCAGGTAGGCGATCTCCTGTACCGACAGGTGAGTGTCCAGCAGGTAGTGACGGGCCAGTTCCATACGGGTTTTGAGTACCAGCGCTTTGTAGGTGGTACCGGAGCGATACAGGCGTTTGCGCAACTGGTTGGGTGACAGCAGCAGTTGCCCGGCAGCTTCTTCCAGGCGCGGCATGCTGCGCCCGGAGCGGCTCAGCAGCAGGCGCTGTACTATTTCGCTGGTATCGGTGCCGGTCTCCCCAGGCCCCAGTATGCGCTCGCACATGGCGGTGAACACCTGGGACAGACCACCACCGGAGCGGTTGACGGGTATCTCGAGCCAGGCCCTGGGGAAGCGCAGTTCCGAGCGTTCCTGGTTGAAGTGGCAGTTGGGTCCGAATACCTCGTGGTAGCTGGCCAGGTAGGCCGGCTCCCGGTAGCCGAAGTGCAGTTCGATTTTTGCCTCGTCGGCGCTTTCACCCAATAGTATTTGCAGTGAACGCCAGTTGCCTGCGAGGCTGTCCTCGGCGATGTTCTGGTAGTCGTCCACATAACCCGGCAGCGGCGCCGGATAGACCACGGCCAGGTTCCCCTGTACCTCGAGCTGGTCCATATAGCGGTCCGAGGCCAAGCTGTGGTAAGCGTACAATACGTCCAGCGCCTTGCCCAGGGTTCCGCTGTTAATGGCCGCATAGCCTATGAGGCCCAGGTCCAGTACCTCAGCCCGGGCAAACAGGCGCAGGGTGATATCGGGCACTTCCCGGCGCACCAGCGCCAGTACGCGGTCGAGTTGCGCCTGCTGGATGGAGGAACCGCCCTCCAGGTCATCGGCCGTGAGGTTGACCTCCTTGAGGGCCTGGTGTAGCAGGGGCAACTGCTGGTTGGTCAGGCAGGTGCGCAGGCGTTTCAGCCAGGTGGCAACGATGCGACTTTCTTCCTCGTCGCGCGAAACGTCACCGATCAGATTTGAGTTGGCCATGCGGGAAGTGTAATGCATAGGGTCACAACTATCATCACGCTTGTGAACCTGATGAGCGGCGTTTATGCGCCTGGCGGTGCGAGCTAGGACGGTGCCTGGTCGCTGCCGGTGACCAGATGCAGCAATTGCGGGGTGGGCCCACAGTGCCAGCCCCCATCGACTTTGAGAGCCTGGCCGGTCATGTAGCGGCTGGCGTCACTGGCCAGGAACAGGAAGACTCCGCTGAGATCATCGACTGTGGCCGCTCGGCGCAGTGCGGTAAACGCCTCACACAACAGGCGGCCCTCTTCGCCGCTGCCCATGGCTGTATCGGTGTAGCCCGGGCAGACACAGTTCACCCGTATACCGCGTTCCCCGAGTTCCAGCGCCGACATTTCAGTCAGGCTGGTCACCGCGCGTTTGCTGGCAGAGTACACCGATGATCCGGGTACATTGATAAAGGCAGCCATGGAGGAGGTGCTGATAATGGAGCCGCCATCGCGCATCGCAGCGGGTGCATGTTTGAGGCCGTAGATCACGCCCCACTGATTGATGCGGGTCACCTTGTCGATCAGCGGTTGTTCTACTTCTGAAATATTAGGGCCGACATCACCCACACCGGCGTTAAGCACCACAATATCCAGTGGACCACCCAATGCCGCCGAGGCCGACTGCAGCGAGTCGCGCACGCTGTTTTCCTCGGCCACGTTGCAATGCACGGCGACAGCGCCGATCTCTCCGGCCACGGCGGCGGCATCAACGATGTCGGCGATGACAACGCGCGCTCCATGGGCGATAAAAATCTCCGCCACCGCGCGTCCGATGCCGGAAGATCCACCGGTGATATAGGCATTCCTGCCCTTGAGGTCAAACATGTGAGTTATCCTCGTTCAGCCGCGAGATGCCTGGCAGCCGGGTGGGATCTTCCTCCCGCCAGGACACTTCGCAAAGTTCTATGATATTGCCGCAGGGGTCGCGTAGATACACCGCATTTATGCCACTGTCTTCTGGCGCGGGCATGCCCAGGGCTTGTCCTCCCAGTTCCAGGCAGCGAGCGTACTCGGCACGGCAGTCGTCCACGTAAAAAGCCAGGTGACGAATGCCCTGCTCATGCGGCCCCAGATGCGCTGGCGAGTCAGCCTCCTGCTGCGGGGCGTCAAACTCAAACAACTCCAGGAAGCAGTTGTGCCCCGCCATCATATAGCCACGGGTACTGGAATGGTGGCTGCCGATGGCGCCGTCGACCAACGGGTTGTCCGACCAGCCCTCGTTACTTATGACTTTAAAGCCGAACATCTTTTCATAGAACATCCGCGCTTTTTCCAGGTCGTCAACGACCAGGCAGGGGTGTGCGAATGCCAGTATCATGGGGGCGCTAAGCCGCCAGCGCGGCGCCGGCCGCTGGTGCATAGCGCTCGGTAAGCATGATCACGTTGCCGCCACAGGGCTCGCGCAGGTAGGCAGTAAGCAAGCCGGTAAGAGGATCGGGTTTCGGGCTCTGCAATTCTTCCATTCCGGCCCACACACCATCTTCCCAGGCTCTTTGCACATCTTTTGCCTGGTAGATGATGGCCGAGATATACGGACCGTGCTCCGCCATGTGAATTTTCTCAAAGTCGTGGCGCGCGTTCTGCAGGACAAACAGGCTGCGCCTGCCTTCGGGGTCATAGTCCTTGTCGCTCATAACCACCACGTGGTCTTTGTCGTCGCGAAATTCCTGCAATACCCGCAAGTCCATGATGTCCTGGTACCACCTGGACATGGCATCCACATCGGCGCAGACCTCTGCATTACCGACCATCTCAAGGCCGCACTCGCCGGAAGGGGCGTGGGTGAATTCCTGCACCCGGAAGGTGTCGTCGGTGTACTCCATGATCTCTATCCAGCGCCCCTCAGGATCATGCACCACAAACCCGTCATAGGTGGGAAATTCCTCGAACGGCATGACCTCGGTGGCGCCGTTGGCCAGTAGTTGTTCCATGGACGCCCGCGCATCGCTGGTGACCCAGCAGATATGGTTGTAACCGCGACTGTGATCGCGCCACCAGTTGCGCTCATATTCAAACTGGAAAGGCGGGGCTTCGATCTGTATCTGGTAGGCGCGGCCGCCGCAGCCCATAAAGGTGTAATCGGAGTGGCCCTCACCGGTGACATGAAATACGGCACCGGAAAAATAGTTGGTGATGCCATGGTGCCAACGCAAGTAGGGGAACATGCTTTCACGTGGCTTGTCGTCGTAAATACACAGGTGGTGCAGGGTATAGTCCAGTTGTGCGGCGCTCTTCATTATCCACTCCTCATCATAATACTCGGGCATACACGGATATTAGTAGCTGAGGCGCAAGCCACAATGGCCTTTGAGGACAATAGCGGGGGCTTCAGCGGCCATCTTGTGCCGAGTTCGGAAACATCATGTGAAAGCACAGAAATATCATTAGCAATTTCCGGGGCTGAACTTACACTGCATGGACATAATATAGCCAACAGGTGCACGCGCCGCCATGACAGCCCAAACCAACACCGTATTGACTATCCCCGAGCCGGGGCGTTTCGAACTGGTGCAGCGGCCTTACCCGCTGATCAAGGCGGGCTATGTGATCATCAAGACGGAAATCGCGCCGGTGTGCCTGGAGGGCTCGCGGATCTGGGCGGAGCATGATTTCGAGTTTCACGACGATGCTGCGCACCTGGGACATGAGGGGGTGGGAACCGTGGTGGAGACGCTGGAGGGTTCTCATTTTAAGGTGGGAGACCGCGTCATTGTTTTCCAGGGTGATCACTGTGGCCACTGCCACGCCTGTACCAATGCCCTGTCACCCACCTACTGTGATGCCAATGATCCGGATGTCGTAGGTCAGGATAATGCCGCCATGCATGGCATCGAAAAGCGCAATGGCAGCGAGTCGGGCGGCTTTGCCATGGCCAAATACCGCATAGCGCCGGAAGCCAACCTGATCCGCATCCCCGACGAGCTGCAGTTTCGCCACGCGGCCGCCGCGAACTGCTCCTTTGGCGTCGGTTTTTCCAGCCAGGAGGGCATGGATGTCAAAGCCGGGGACACTGTACTGGTGGGTGGTATCGGCTTTATCTCCATGGGCCATGTGATTTCCGCTTTGTACCGCAACGCAATAGTGATCGCCCTGATGCGCAATCCCTACCGCGAGGGTCTGTTGCGCCAGATGGGCGTAGAGCACTTCGTAAACCCGGATGACGCCGATTGGTTGCAACAGGTAAAGGATCTGACCTACAACGGTCAGGGCGTGGATCATGCGGTGGACGGCTCTGGCGTTACCTTCTACCAGGAGCGCCTGATGCAGGCGACGCGCAAGTACGGCAACATCAACTTCAGCGGCCATACACCCGGCGCGAAACTGGACCTGCGTCCGCTGCACCATGTAATCGATCCTGCGCACAGCCTCTGGGGGCAGCACGATGTGCGCATGCGGGATCGCGAACGCCTGGTGCGTGCATTGTGCAACACAGAAGTGCAGCGCATGGTCGATGTGATGGTCACCCACGAATTTCCCATGTCTCGTGCCGGCGAAGCCTTCGATGTTCAGGTGAGTAAGCAGTGTGGAAAAATTTATTTATGGACGCAGCAGTAAACGCTGCACAACAGGAAAGAACTATGCATTCTCTTGAAGGAAAAACGGCGCTGGTTACTGGCGCCACCTCTGGTATCGGCCTCGCAGTAGCCAAAAATTTTGTGGCCAGCGGCGCCCAGGTGATCATCACTGGCCGTCGCGCTGAAGGTGAGCAGGTCGCTGCCGATATCGGTGCCAGCTTTCTGCGCTGCGATGCGACGCTTGAAACTGAAGTGGCAAAGAGCCTGCAGGATGCCGAAGAGCTGCTGGGTAAACTCGATATACTGGTGGTCAACGCCGGCTGTGCCGACGATGAGGGCAGTATCGAAGAGTTCGCCAGTGAGGGTATGGATGCCATTGTCGATGTCAACCTGAAAGGCGCCTTTTATGCGTTCAAATATGCGCCCAAACACCTCAAGGACGGAGCCTCGGTAATTTACACCGGCTCCGTGGCGGGCTCAGGTCTTACCCATGCGGGCACCGGCGTCTATGCAGCGAGCAAGGCCGGTGGGGCCTACCTGGCGCGCACCAGTGCCATAGAAAATGCACTGCGGGAGATCCGGGTAAATTGCGTGTGTCCGGCCCTCATCGCCGATACGGGAATGATGGTGGCTGATGACGGTGGTGATGAATCCCGTTTTCTTGGCACTCTCACTGCATTTGGCCGTATGGGGCGCCAGGATGAGGTCATTGGTATTTACAATTTCCTGGCCAGTGACGCATCCACGTTTATTACCGGCCAGGAAATCTGTGTTGACGGCGGTATGAGTGCGGGCCTTGGCCTGCCCCTGTTCAGCGCTATCGCGGGAGAATAGATTCACCGCGACCGCGCATTGGTGTCAGGCAGGCGCCTTGCGGGCTTGATTGTCTTCCTGTTGCCGGCGATAGGCGTTGGGCGTCATGCCGTGGTAGCGGCTGAATGTCCGGTGGAAGTTTGACGGATCCGCGTAGCCCGTGACATAGGCCACCTCCTGGATCGCCATTTCCCTGCGGCAGAGGTAGCCCGCGGCCAGTTCCATGCGAAAGTCCAGTACCACCTGTTTGTAGGTGGTGCCTTCTTCGGCCAGACGCCGGCGCAGGGTGCGCTCGCCCATGGCGAGTGTGGCGGCCGCATCTTCGATGGAGGGATGGTGTCCGGGGCTGTTCGCCAGCAACCGACGTATCTCGCCAACCACACCTTCGGTCTGTTGCAGTTCGCCCAGCAGGGCAGCGCACTGCTGTTCACACAACCTGGCTGCCTGTTCATTGGCGAAACTGAGTGGTCTTTGCAGTAGTTCAGTTGGGAAGTTCATCTGGTTGTGTTCTCTGGCGAACCGTACCGGTTCTCCCAATACCTCCGCGTACATGGCTTTGTAACCGGGTGCCGGGTAGGTGAACTCCACGCTGCTGAACCAGTGCCTGTCGCTGCCGATAGCCGGGCCGATCTCCGCCCACTGGGTAAACAGGCGCTCCAGTTCATAGTGCAATTTGGCTTCGGTATTGACCATGTCGGGGCGGGCGATACTGACCACACGCAGGTGAGCGGTATCGCCGTCGATAAACAGGGCGGTATGCAATACGGCGCCTATCACGTCCTGGTATTTGCTGTGGCGCTCTATGGCCTTACCCAGGTCGGCGCTGGCGAACATGGCATAGCCCAACAGGCCGTGATCCAGCAGGTTGACACCGCGGCCGTCCAGCAGGCCTAGGCCTGGCAAGGGGTGGCGTCGGATGACCTCGTCCAGCAATTTGCTGTACTGGGATTGGCTGATGAGGTCCTCTTCACCGTCCAAAGCTGTTTCGTCGATGTCGTGCTTGTCCAGTAAAGGCTGCACGTCGACCCCCTGCTTGCGCAGGACCTCCAGCGTGTGCTTGACGTAAACGTTGTACTCACGAGCCGGTCTGGCCATCGAAAATTCCGTTGTCCGGAAATGACAGAATGTAGACCTGTCGACACATTGTTGTCAACGGCCGGCAGCGGCAGTATCTACCGACAGATAACAAACGAGAGGTGGCCGTCATGGCATTGACCCGGGAACAGATGGTCGCGTTATATCGCAACCTGGTGCGTGCGGATCAGTATAACCGGATGATGTACCGGCGCATGATGCAGGGGAAACTGATTGGTTTTTATCACCCCGCGGAGGGTGCGATTGCTCCGGGTGTAGGTGCCTGCACTTTTCTCAACCAGGACGACAACCTGTCCCCGCATCACCGCGGTCACGGCATCACCCATATGCTGTCCAAGGGTATCGACATCAAGTACTACCTGGCCGAGCACACTGGCAAGGAAACCGGTTGTTGCAAAGGCCGCTCCGCATTTCACTTCAGCTTTCCCGAGCACAAGGTGTACATGATGTCCGGTTTTATCGGCTATAACTTTGCCCCCGTGGTGGGTTGGGGTTTTGCCGCCAAGCGCCGCAAGCAGGGACAGGTGGTAATGAATTGTTCCGGCGATGGCTCTTACGGCCAGGGTCGGGCCCACGAGGCTATGCTGATGGCCCAGAACTGGAAATTGCCGGTGATATTTTTCTGTGAGAACAACGGCATGAGTATTTTCTCTACCGCCGCAGAAATGCATCCCATGGAAGATATTTCCTCCCTGGCTTTGGGCTTTGGCATGCCCTCTCGTATCGTGGACGGGCAGGACGTGTTTGCCATCGCCGAAGCCAGTCTGGAGGCAATCGCCCGCGCCCGCGCCGGCGAAGGGCCCACGTTTATCGAGGCCAAGACCTTGCGCTTCAATGAGCACGATATCGGTACCCCCGACCTGGCGGGCTGGGAGGAACGCAGCGAGGAAGACCACGCAAAAATGCGCGAACGCGAGCCCATGAAAATCGCCACCGAGCGCGTACTGGGCGACGGCATACTCAGCCAGGACGAGATTGAGGTGATGGAGCGGGAAGTGGCCGCAGAAGTCGAAGCGGCAGAGGCGTTTGCCGATGCCAGCGAGATAGCGCGGCCGTCGGTGGAAGAATTGCTGGACGCGGTGTTCGCACCGCAGGAGATCTGATCATCATGAGAACCATTACATTGATCGAAGCGATACGCGAAGCCTACCAGGAAGAACTGCGCCGGGACGAGGATGTGTTCCTGGTCGGTCAGGATATCCGCGGTGCGATTTTCCCGCACACCAAGGGTCTGGTGGAGGAGTTTGGTCTGGAGCGTATTGTGGATACCCCTATCGCTGAATCCGGGATGTACGGCGTGGCATTTGGCGCGGCCCAGGAGGGCATGCGTCCGGTTTGCGATTTCATGTTCGGCGGTTTCTCCTACGTCACCTTCTCCGAGTGTTCGGTAACCACCGGCCAGTACCACTTCCTGCACGGCAGCCAGCAGCCACTGCCGCTGGTGATAACCGCAGGCGTGGGCACCGGACAGCGCCTGGCCAACGATCACGCCATGAGTATCCATGGCACCTTCGCCCATCATCCGGGTATCAAGGTGGCCATGCCGTCCACACCCTATGATGCCAAGGGCATGTTCAAGGCGGCGATCCGTGACAATAACCCGGTGGTTATCCCCTGGCACATGGGCATTATGATGCTCAAGGGCGAAGTACCGGATGTCGATGAGGATTACGTGGTACCGCTGGGTGTTGCGGATGTGAAACGCGAAGGGAGTGACGTCACCGTGCTGGCCAATTCCCTGCAGCTGCAACATGCACTCAAGGTGGCGGACAAGTTGGAAGGTGAACTGTCGGTAGAGGTAATCGATCCGCGCAGCTTCGTACCCTTCGATATGGAGACCCTGCTGCGCTCGCTGGAGAAAACCAACCGCCTGGTGGTGGTGGATGAGGACTGGGAATCCGGTGGTTTTGCCGCCACCGTTTCCGCCCGTGTTATGGAGCAGGGGTTCGATCTGCTGGACGCGCCGGTGATTAGAGTCACTTTGCCCAACATGCCGGTACCGGGTGGCTATATGGAAGAGTATGTCGCGCCCAACCCCGAGCGCATAGAGGCGGCCATTCGCGCCGTCTGCGCCTAGGAGGAATTATGGCTATTGACTACCTCATGCCCAAGCTCGCCATGGCGATGAACGAGGGCACCGTCAATGAATGGCTGGCGGCGGAAGGCGATTACGTGGAGCAGGGCCAGCTTCTGGCCACGGTGGAAACCGAAAAGGTGTCCTACGATGTAGAGTCCCCCGATGCCGGATACCTGCATATTGTCGTCCCTGCGGGCGAAACCGTGGATTGCGAGACGCTGCTGGCGCAGTTTGCTGCGGATGAAGATGAATTACAGCAGCTGCAGAACGGAGCCGTATCGCCGGCACTCGCAGCACCGGACGTCGGGTCAGTTCAGTCCCCGGCGCCGAAAACCGCTGCAATGACAGTGGCGCCGGGGCAGGGCAGAGTCAAGGCCTCGCCCCTGGCGCGGAAAATGGCAGCGGCGGCGGGACTGGAGTTGGCACTGCTGGTGGGCACCGGTCCCGGCGGCCGCATCGTCAAACGCGACATCCTGGCCGCGCAGCAGAGTGCTGCGACTGCGCCCGCGGCGGTGGGAGACCAGGTGCTCGCGCGCCTGCCACTGCAGGGTATGCGCAAGACGATCGCCACGCGTATGACCCAGAGCCTGCGCGAGACAGCCCAGCTCAGTTCCAGCTGGGAATCTGATATCGACGATCTGATGGCCCTGCGGCAAAGTTTTGTAGTGCGCGAGGAACAATTGGGTACGCGGGTTTCCTTTAACGCCTTTTTGATTAAAGCGGTGGTCTACGCCATACGGCGGGTACCCATCGCCAACAGTTGCCTTGTCGATGATGAAATTGTCATCTACGACAACGTGAATATGGGGATAGCGGTCTCTATTCCGGGCAGTACTGCATACGACAGCGGTTTGATGGTCGTGGTGCTGCACAATGTTGACCGCATGGGTGTGGTGGAGATTGATCGGGAAATGAAGGCGCTTATCGACAGGGTGCGCAGCGGCAACGCCACCGCAGAAGACCTGTCCGGGTCTACCTTTACCCTTTCCAGTACCGCCGGCATCGCGCCTCCCGGGCTGAAAACCACACCGGTTCTGAATCAACCTAACACCGCGCTGCTGGGTCCTTCCACGCCAGTGCAGCGGCCGGTGGTAAAAGATGGCGAGGTGCTGGTGCGCACCCTGTTGCCCCTGTCGTTCACTTTTGACCACAGGATACTCGATGGTGAGCCGGCGGCGCGCTGGATGAGTGCTTTGCACGAGTGCCTGGAAAATCCTGGCTTGATGCTGGCTTAGGCGGGAGAGTAACGGGTATGTACGATCTGGTGATTATCGGTGCAGGGCCTGGCGGTTATGTCGCGGCGGTGCGCGCGGCCCAGTTGGGGTTGAAAACAGTCGTGGTGGAAAAGGATGCGCCCGGGGGCGTCTGTCTCAATTGGGGCTGTATACCATCCAA
>Ga0316189_10001080_pt1 | contig 27100 bp, 18 predicted proteins | sample LowCovwburrow_MG_FD_204930 | JGI IMG/M metagenome (GOLD analysis project Ga0316189, IMG submission 204930) | Coastal sediment microbial communities from Maine, United States - Lowes Cove worm burrow | ecosystem: Environmental > Aquatic > Marine > Coastal > Sediment | place: USA: Maine...
ATGGCAGAGGCGGGTCTGATGCCCGTCCCCGAAATCCAATTTCGCAAATACGCCGACCCAGGCCAGGAGCAGATCAACGACTGTGGTACCATTCGCTGGCGCACCAACAACCGTTTCGCGGCGCCTTTGGTCATTCGTATCCCTGGCGGCTTCTTCTAGTGCGGCGACCCATGGCATAGCATGTGCAACGAAGTCGCTTTCATTCACGCCTACGGCTGGCAAGTGGCCTTTCCTTCCAACGCGGAGGAAGCGGTTGGCCTGCTCCGATCAGCCTTGCGCAGCAACAACCCCACTATCTTTTTCGAGCATCGCTCGTTGCTGGATGGCCAATGGGCGCGACGCCCCTACCCGGGTGATCGTTTTACGGTACCTTTCGGTAAGGCGCGAATCTATGGCGATGGCCAGGACCTTTCGGTGGTTACCTGGGGTGCCATGGTGGAACGCTGCCTGAAATCGGCAGAGGCGATTGATGCAGAGATCGAGGTGCTGGACTTGCGCACCTTGATGCCTTGGGATCGAGAGGCGGTTTTGGCGTCGGTGCGTAAAACAGGTCGTTGCCTGATTGTTCACGAAGACAATCAGACAGCGGGTTTCGGCGCTGAAGTGGCCGCAGTGGTTGCCGATGAGGCCTTTTTCGCGTTGGATGCACCGGTGGTGCGCCTAACCATGCCCGACCTGCCCAGCCCCCACAACCCGATCTTGCTTAATGAAGTGGTGCCTGGGGTGGCGTCAATAACAGACAAGATGATAGAAACGATTGAGATTTGAGTTGCGGAGAAAGAATGGCTAAGACAGTTGAAATTCGCGTGCCCGAAGATGAAGATGGCTCCACCGCCACCGTTGCCTGTTGGCTCAACGAGGTCGGCGACGAGGTAGAAGAGAATGAAGCGGTAATTGAGCTTGAAACGGACAAGGTCAACGTAGAAGTAGTGGCTCCTGCAGAAGGCATTCTGGTCGAGATTCTGGTCGAAGAAGGCCAGGAAGTTGGACCAGGCATGTTGCTGGGCCGAATCGCCCTGGAGACAGTGGGTCATGAACCCAAGACCGCCGAGGTTCTGCAAGTGACCAAAGCTAAGGCCCCCGAAACGACGAAAAAGCGCGAAGTACAGCGCGGAGGCGGGTCTGATGCACGCCTCAGTCCTGTTGTGCGCCGCCTGCTTCGTGAACACGCATTGGATGCAGGGTCCGTTGCTGGCAGCGGTTCGGAAGGACGTATCACCCGAGAGGATGTCCTTGACCACGTGGCACGCCACGGCCGTGCGGGGCGCAAGTCCGCCTTCCCCAAGATTCAAGCGGCAAGCCGCACCGTGGGCCACGACTCCATGCGCAAAAAAATTGCGGAGCATATGGTTCAGAGTCTGTCAACAGCCCCTCATGTCACGTCGGTTTTCGAGATGGACATGGGCAACATCATCGCCCACCGCAAGGCCCATAAGCAGGCGTTCGCCGACAAGGGCGTCAACCTCACCTTTACGGCCTACTTTGTGGCCGCCGTGGTCGAGGCGATCAAGGCCGTTCCAGAGGTCAACAGCAGTTTCTCCGAGGACTCCCTTGAGATCTTTGAGGACATGAACATTGGGGTCGGCACCGCACTTGGCGACAAAGGCCTGATTGTGCCCGTGCTCCACGGTGCCCAGAACATGGATCTGGCGGCCATTGCCGGTCGCCTTGGCGAACTCACAGTCAAGGCCCGTGAGGGCAACTTGACTTCGGCGGAGGTTCGCAACGGAACGTTCACGATCTCCAACCACGGGGTAAGCGGCAGCTTGATCGCCAGCCCGATCATCATCAACCAGCCGCAGTCTGCCATTCTAGGCATCGGCAAGTTGGAGAAACGGGTTGTGGTGGTTGAAGAAGACGGTGAAGACGTGATGTGTATTCGGCCCCGAGCCTTTGTCACTCTGAGCATCGATCACCGAGTGCTCGACGCCTGGCATACCAATGGCTTCTTAACCCGCTTCGTAGAAGTCATCGATAATTGGAGCTAACCCCGCTTCAGCGAATGGGTAGTCGCGAAGGTGTGTCCGTGCCGTCAACCAGGCTGGACACGCTTTCGGCGATGGCTCTGATTACCAGAGTCATGTTGGTCAGATCCAGTGTCTCCAACTCATCGTTCACCGTATGGTAATAGGGATCCTGATCGATCTTGTCTGTGGAGACAGAATGGGCCGGGATCCCCATTCTTGCAAACGTAGCGTTGTCTGAGCGGTAGAACAGGTTTTTCTCAGGGTAGGGATCCGGGTGGAAACCAAAAGCTTTGCCTTTGCTGTTGGCTTGTAAGATCGTGCCTAAATCCGATTTCTCAAAGCCGGTAATGAAAGCCTGACCAGGACCGAATTTGGAGAGCTTGCCGATCATTTCAATATTAACTCCCGCAATATATCGATCCGGATTAATTTTACCGGCCAGGTGGAGTGAACCAAAACCGCCGATCTCCTCTGCGGTAAAAGCTACGAAAACCAGGGTCCGTTCTGGGTTGCCCATCTGCTTGAAATATCGAGCAAGGGCAATGACTGCAGTTGTGCCGGAACCATCGTCGTCGGCACCGTTGGCAATGTCATCGTCCTCAACGGGGGCAAGCCTTCCAAGGTGGTCATAGTGGGCAGAAAAAAGAACTATTTCATCCTTTTTCCCTTTACCGGGCAAAACACCTACTACGTTGGCGAGCTGAATGTCTCCCAGCTTATTGCGGCATTCCAAGGAGATACTTTCCACGGTTTTGGCCGTGGTGTGGCATGCGATCCAGCGTCGTCCGGCTTCCGATCCCGCCACCATTCTTTCTTCAATGTATTTGCGATAGCGCCGACTGCGGCCTTTGTGAACGGGATCGACCAGAAGAAAAAGCGGTTTGATACTCTTGCCTGGTTTACGCAGGATCTGGAAAAGATTGTCCTCGGGTCCTACCGTCACGACCTCCAGTTCAGACGGGTTGGAAATCTTCAGTGTTTCCTCGTCAAAGTTGGCGATAAAATCACCTTCGGCTATGGGTTGACCATTTAAAACCAGCTGACGTTTCCCGGCTGAGACCTGGCGAATGGAGAACTTTTGCAAGTAGGAATTGCCCTCGTAAAAATCCAAGCCGATATTTTTGAATTCGGCGGCAATAAACGTCGCGGCTTTTTCACAACCCGGTGTCCCGCTTTTGCGGCCCTCCATCTCATCAGAGGCTAGGGTAGAGATAAGGCGGGTGACATAAGCCTCGTCAATAGACTGACCCCAGATGGCTGTACTGCTTATGAGGGCCAGGAACCCGATGATGATTCTCCACATATAGTCGCTCCCTTGCTAGTATCGCTGCGTATCATAGACCAACCCCCTTTGAGTCGGTCGCAGTATTGGTAAAGTTGCACAAAAGACAACATCTACGTATCAATGTCGCTGCAGGGATGAAAAAAGCGCGGACGTCAATGAGCGAAGGAGGGATGGGTGGGCAATGACCGGGTCAATGCCCACCTGATTTTGACCTGATTAGCGCATGTCATTTTTTAAATAGGAATTGAGATGGCCAAGCAGCATGTCCGTATCCTGCTGAAGGAAAAAGTGGTCTCCGGGGAACATGTGCGAGGTAAAAGTAGATTTGGTGTACTTGCCCCAGCCTTCGATTCCTTCCAGGGGTACGTTTTCGTCTTTCTCACCACCGAGGGCTGTCATCGGACACGCGAGTCGGGTATCCATATCGAACACGGAGGTTTCCGAGAGGGTAAAATCACCGCGCAACATGGGTAACATGAGTTCCATCAGCTCGGGATGTTCCAGGACCTCTGGAGGGGTACCGTTCATGCTACTCAGTTTGGCGCGGAATTCGTCATCGGGCAGGGTGTGAGTGATCTCCCTGTCCACGTTCACATGAGGCGCGTTACGGCCGGAAACGAAGAGGTGTTTTGGTCGAATCCCCTGTTTTTGCAGAGAAGCACTCAACGCGAAGGAAATACCGGCACCCATGCTGTGGCCATAGAAAGCAAATGGTTTGTTGAGAAAACTCATCAGGTTGGGCTGAATGGCGTCGACCATGGTATTCAGATCGGTGATCATGGGTTCGGTGAAACGGGAGCCTCGGCCTGGGTACTGGATGGCGCACACTTCAACAAAGGATGGTAAATCTTGGGCCCAGTCCTTGAAAACCTGAGCACTTCCGCCCGCAAATGGAAAACAAATGAGGCGCATGGTTGAGTGGGCCGGTTTGGAAAAAACCTTTACCCATTTATTTTTTTTGACAGTCATGGTTCCTCTCGTATCACCAGGTCTCGGTCTGGGGCTTCATCCTGAGCCACAGCCGATTCTTCCTTATCCGGTGGAAACAACAAGGTTTCTACCAGGTTTGTATCATCGAGGGACAACTCGACAAGGGGTTGGCGCACCGGCTCGAGGGTGTGATCTGGATGGTAGATCATACCTCCCCCCTTGGGAATCCCGATGCATTTGGCATGGCTCCCAGCCGCGCTAGCTACACGGCGCAATCGTTGCCACTTGTTGTCCTCATCGTGAGCATCCAGATAAAAGGGAATCAACTTGAAGGTTTCAAGCAGATCATCTTCTTCCAGTGGTTCCTCGTCTTCCCAACCCCCAAGTCCGAGTTGAATAGCTCCGGCGGAAATGCCAACCAGGATGGTGCCGCTGTAATAGCATTGGATCAAATCCTGTTTCATGTCGGTTCCATCCAGCACTGTCCAGCCGCGGGCCACATCGCCTCCGGCCAGGAGAATCAGGTCGCTGTCCTTTAACCACTCTTGGTCCTCATCGTCGTAGGCGGCCATAATATGGCGTCGCTGTTCGATGCCGAGCAGGTCCATGGCCCCTTCGAAAAGGGAGAAGAACATGGGCTCGTCCCCATTAGATGCCCCGATATAGGCAGCTTTGAGAGAGGTTTTTTCCAATTCCTGGCAAACATTTTCCAATAAAGGTCGGCCGTCTACCGTTTGGAAAAGCAACTGGCTATCGGCCAGCAGATATATAGGTTGTATGGGAAAACTCATGACTTCCTTTATTCGCCCTCGGCCCTACAAGGCCGAGGGGGGCATCAATGACGCAAAACCCAAGCCTCGTGAGCTGTAGGTTTTCGTGGTTAGGATTCTTTTTCTTTTTCTTCCAACTCTTTGAGGTGTTCGCGTACGCGTCTTGATTCCTCTTCCCAATCGGGTACTTCAAACTTGAGATCATTCTTGCAGAAGGCTTCCCACTCAGAAGTGACTTCGGTCAGAATGAGGTCGTCTTCACTGTCCAAATCCAGACAGTTTTTGGTGACTTTCAAGGATTCCATAACATAAGCAAGATCATCGTCACCCATGTCTTTTTCCACGGCAGAACTAGCCCAACCAGGGAATTTACGCAGGTCATCCAGCTTATAGGCTTTGCAATATTTCGGCATGATTATCTCCTGGGTCAATGATAAAAGAACACTACATATTTTTCTTACGGCCCTGCATTAAGCAGGCGACCGTACATAAGGTTCCCCATTTTATACTAAGAACCCGCCTGGTTTAAGCCTAAATATCTATCGCGCTCAATTTTGCTTGCATTGGCACCGTCTTTCGGCCGTGAATATCTGAGAAAAAAAGATTCCTGCGGGGTTCACAAAAAAAGGGGGCCCGGTTCCGCTTTCGAGGAGAACGACGGAGGTAGCGGTCAGAAAGGAACCGGGTCCCATATGGTTCACGACTGGGCGCAACATTCGTGGACCTATTGAACAGAGTGGATGCAAATGGCGGTTTATCTCAGGCTGCAAGCTTCATGGCGCGATGTGTTTCCCGATGAGTCGCTTACCTCCAGCCGCGAGTGGTGCTTTTTGGGTGCGCTGGAAAACGCGTGTGTCTTTCAAGTTGCATGTTTCTAGTCCGATGCTTTATCTTTGGCTTGGGAAACGTTCCCATGCCTTAAAACCGGTAACCTGAAGGCAGCCATGAGATATTGTTTTTCGCTCACCCAAGACGATGTGGAACAGATCGCAGATTTGTCCGCCAAGGACTTTGTGGGTTTCGAGATCAGACTCGACAGCTTTGCCGAACCTCCCGATTTCCACGTCTTGAGGTCCAAAACGGAAAAGCCATTGCTGGCTACCTGGCGCAGCCGGCCTCATCTCGGCAAAGCAAGCACCCAGAGTCGGGAAGAAGAGGGCTGGGCCTATCGAAAAGCCGCTTTGGCAAGCGGGTTCGACCTGATCGACCTGGAACTCGATGAGGATCGCCTTCAAGACAAGATCGCTTTTATTCAAGAAGCGGGCGGGCGCGTGGTGTTATCCCATCACGAATTAAGTGACAACGCTGGGATCGAGCGGGCCTTGTCCTCTGCTCTGGAGACCAAGGCCGATGTCATCAAAATCATTGGCAACGGCAAGCAGGTCTCTGACTTCGCCAGGCAGCGATCTTTCTATCAGATGGCAAGGGGTCGAGAGCTTGTACACTTCTACATGGGAGCGGAGTACGCGGCCACCCGTGTCCTCAGTCTGGTTTATGGAGGAAGCTTCACTTTCCTGACTCCCCATGCGGGCAAAGCGGTTGCACCAGGTCAGTTGACCCATGAGGCTATGGCCGAAATCTACCGGCCTCTTGAAGTTGTGAACCCCAAATTTTTTGCCGTGATCGGCAACCCCGTCGGCCACTCAAAATCACCGGCTTACCACAACCCCAAACTCAAACAGATTACTCCGGATAGCCTTTTCCTGGCCTTACCCGCAAGGGATGCACAAGACCTTCACATGTTGTGTCAAACGTTTCCGGAACTGGTGGGTTTGGCGGTAACCAAACCCATGAAGGAAGTTGCTTTTCGCGCCGCAACAGATTTCGCAGACCCCCATTCGGCGGATTTGGGTGCCGTCAACACACTGCTTTTCAAGCCAACCGAAACCTGGGCTGCGAATACGGATTTATTGGCCATGATCGATATGTTGAAAGAGTCTGGCCCCAACGTCCGCGTGCGCGTTCTTGGTTACGGTGGTCTGGGTAAAGCGGTTGTGCGTGCCTGTGTTCCCCTTGATCTTGCCGTTCAGGTCTGTAACCGAACCCCGGGCAAGGTTGGCGACCCGGGTGGTCGTGTCGAGGAGCTGGAATGGGAGGCACGCCATGAACCGGGCGCAGATGTTCTCATACAAGCGACCTCGGTTGGTATGGCACCCAATGTAGAACTCTCCCCGCTCGATCGAATTCCCCAAGGTGTTACCAGGCTCTTGGAGACGATCTACAGCCCATTGGAAACACGCTTGATGCGCATGGCACGCGAGCAAGGCCTCGCCGTAGTAGACGGCCTGGCTTTTTTTGATGCCCAAGCTAAGATCCAAAACAGATTCTTCTGTAAAGCGGTCAGCCCTTAATGAGCACAACATACCCGGAAAGCAACACTCGCAACAAAGGAGGAGGCGATTCATGGGAAACACCACCAACTTGCAGCATGAAAGCATGGCGATGGGAATCGCCATGCCTTTCTTATGTTGCTTTTGGATGACCCGACGTTAGTTCACCGCTTCGTTCTCGTCGCGCTCTGACTCATCCGTGTTGCCTTCCGCATAGTGGCCAACCAGCTTGCTGGGATTGCCATCTTCGCCTACAACGACTTCGAGATGGAAAAAGGGTTTTCCTTCGATGAAGAACATGTTTTTGGCAATGGGGATCAGAGGAAGAGGTGCATTCTCGCCCCGTTTGTAGTGCAATCGTCCCTCATTGAAACTGAGATGCCGGGGTCCATAATCACCCGCATAACTCTTGAGCAGGGCGGCATCCACCTTGGCAGGGGTCTTGAAGAAGCGGTCGTAGTCTTTACCCCAGCTCATATAAGTGGTTCCCACATCGTAGTCCTTTTGTCCATCCTCGGACAGTTTGTCCCGATCCATGGGATGAAGTTTTTCCAACATGGCGAATGCTTCTTTTTTCTGTCCCTTGTCGTAATAAAAGCGGCCGGCTTGCCTGATAGCAGCTACCTTTGCCTCAGCCTTTGTCTTGGGATCGTTGAGAACCTCGTCCATGGTAGTTTCCAAATCTTTGAGGCTGGCCCCTTCCTTTTCTCCCATCACCATGGCGAATTGCATTTCCAGGACTTGGAGCCGCAATTCGGATTTCTGTTCGGGGGCCAGACCAATGGCATCTTTCACCAGAGCAATAGCACTCGCCGTTTCCCCACGTGATTCGTGAAAGCTGGTCAAAGAATTCGCCAATGCCAGGGTCGGTGCCTTTTTGTACCGGGCCTGTTTGTCTTTGATTGTGGATGCGTCAGCCATTTCGCCGGTCAGCTTTTCGCTGAACTGGGTCTTCTCTCCATATCCCCACCAGCGACCGGTTGGTTCCAAGTCCGCGTTCAACAAGAGAAAAGTCGGATACCCTTTGACATCGAACCGCTTTTTGAGTTCTGGCCCTGTTCCCTTTTCGCAGTCAACTTTGAAAAGAACGACCTTGTCGAGTAATGTCTTGAGATCTTTGTCTGTTTTCGCTTCACGAGCGAATACTTTGCAGCCCGGTCACCAATCGGCGTAAAAGTCTAGCATAAGGGGCTTGCCTTCTTTTAGGGAGAGCGCTTGGGCTTCTTCCAGGTTGGCCGGATTGCCAGCCCAAATGGGGGCAAGTGCAAGCATTGGTATCAACATTACAATATTTTTCACGATTTCCTCCTGTGGCAGTCGCAATAGTAGTGTACGCCTTTTAAGGGCATATGGTTTTGCGTAATGAACCAACTCTTTCAGCGGGCAGGATTCATTGGTTCCCTGTGCGGGAATGGCCCGCACAGTCTTTCTCCAGTGCCGTGCAAGCGCGACTTTTGCCGCACCTCATTGGCATGCAACACTTTTTTTACCACCAGCCAAGGAACTTCCACCATGGCAGGCCCAACCCCAGCCAGATCGCCAAATGGAAGAGAGAGATCAGGAAACCCGTGGTGAACCAACGCTGGACAGGCACGTAACCAAGACCGAAATAAATGATCACCGGTCCGGACGAGTAATTGGTGGTGCAGGCGCACAAATTGGAAAAATAGGCCAGTAGAACTGCGGTCAGCATGGGCGGCGCACCGGTAGCCAAAGCAACCACCATGAAGGCGGCGACCATGGCTGAAATATGCGCGGTCAGCATGGAGAACGCGTACATGGAGTAGAAATAGATTAGTGCCAGTATCAGGATTACAGCCAGACCATCGAAGCCTGTCACAGCATGACTGACCGATTCGGAGAACCAGGCGATGAAGCCATGGTTCTTGAGGGCATTGGCCATGGCCAGCAGACCACCGAGCCAGATGAGGGTATCCCAGGCGCGCATATTAGAGGTCATATCTTCCCAAGACTCTGCACCACTGAGAAACAGCAGGCAGACGCCAATCCAAGCCACCAGGGAAGTACCCAAACCATGTACGGATTTAGTGGTCCACAAAAGAATCAGGACGACGAAAGTAAATGCCATCAGTTTCTCATTACGGCTCCACTTCCCCATTCGCTTGAGTTCCTCGCGCGCCTTCTGACGGGCGGGCTCAGCGTCAACCAGTTGGGGTGGGTTAAGGCGGAACAGCACAAGGGGCAAGAGGGCCATACCGGCCAGACCGGGGACAAGCGCACCCAGGGCCCAGGCCCCCCAACTCAGCTCCACGCCAAGTACATCATCGGCGGCTCGAGCCACCAACGGGTTGGCGGCCATACCGGTAAGAAACATCGCTGCGGCGATCAGGTTCGCATGGGCGCCGAGCAGGGCCAACCAACTGCCCGCTCGCTGCGGTTCACTATCGGGCCTGGAGCCCAATGCCTGAGACAGCGAATGAACGATGGGGGCCATAATCCCGCCACCGCGGGCCGTATTTGAGGGAACCACCGGGCCCAGCAGCAACTCGGCGCCGCAGATCGCGTAACCCAAGCCAAGCATGGATTTACCCAAGGCGCTTACCAATGTGAGGGCTACCCGTTTGCCAAACTCCGTGCGAACCACCGCACCGGCAACCAGGAAAGCGGCAACCACCAACCAGACGGTGGTGTCGCCATAACCGGCCAAGGCCTCGGAAAGCGGAATCGTGCCGCTGGCTGAGAGACAGACAAGGCCCAATAGGACCATGGGTCCCATGGGCAACGGCCGCAGCACAAAACTCAATAAAACCGAGGCGAATACGGAAAACACGTTCCAGCCTACCGCCGGGGCACCCACCGGGGCCAACCCGGACAGCAGCAGGCCAAAAACCAAACAAATGATCAGCTTGGCCCATTTCCTTTTCGCTTGGGTGCGCTCTTCCATGGTTTCACCTCAATCCAAATCCAAAAAATCATCGATCAACGGCACGAGTGATTGTAGCAGAAGAGAGCGCCGACAAACAATTTGCCATTACCGATGTACTATTCAGCGCGGATCCGAAGGTTTTTTTTATCGCGCGGAATAAGGGGTTGCAACCATCTAGGGAACAGATGCGTAATAAAGAACAGCCATTCTCGGCGAGGTTTCACACCCTCGTCTGTTTCGGATTAGGAAAATCTGATAGGGAGTTACCTGAACAACCTTTTCCCCTATCAGAGCCAACCAGGAAGAAAAAGCCTTGCCTCAAGGGTGAACGTTGGGGCTGTAAATTCCTGTTTCCGATATAAGGAGAATGACAATGGAGCGTAAAATCGACCCGACGGTTGATTGTGTATTCAAAGCCATATTGGGCTCAGAATACCACCCGGATCTACTGATTCACTTTCTCAATTCCATGCTTGACTTGAAGGGACCGAGCAGTGTGGTCCAAGTGGAGATGATCAATCCATTTAACGAAAAGAACCGTCACGAGGCCAAGTTGACCGCCGTCGACATCAAGGCGAGAGATGGGCGTGGCCGTGAATTTCAAATCGAAATCCAAACCAGCAACCACCCAGGCCTCGCCGAGCGGATCCTGTTCACCTGGGCGTGTATGTACAGCGCCAGTATTGAAAAAGGACAGTTCTTCACCAAAACCCGACCGGTTATTTCAATTTGGCTATTGACTGAAAATCTGTTTCCAGAAAACGATCTGGTACATATTCAGTTTGAAATTTACAGTCCCGGTGCAAAATTCTATTTGACGCGACATTGTGAGATTCATGTGTTCCAGTTGAAGAATTGGCCGCTTGATGCTAAAATCCTAGACAACAAGTCGCGCTGGATCGCCTTCTTCCGGAACGGAAAGAACCTGGACCCGGCCAACCCGCCTCAATGGATGGAGACCGCTGAAATGAGAAAAGCTATGAGTATCATGAAGGGTTTTTCGGAAAAGGATCAGAACTACTACCTCTACTTGAGTCTGTTGGATCAACAGTTACTGGCTAGAACCTGGGAAGTAAGCCTGGAGGAAGCTGAGGCTAAACTGGGACTCACACAGGCCGAACTTAGGGAGAATATGGCCAGACTCTCGGAGAGCATGGCCGAGCTCGCGAAACAGGAGTCCAAGCTTGCCGAGCAGGGCTCCAAGCTTGCCGAACAGGACTCCAAGCTTGCCGAACAGGACTCCAAGCTTGCCGAACAGGACTCCAAGCTTGCCGAACAGGGCTCCAAGCTTGCCGAACAGGACTCCAAGCTCGCGAAACAGGACTTCCATCTCGCGGAGCAAGACTCAAAGCTTACCCAGAGCCAATCGGAAATCGAACGCCTGATGGCCATGCTTGGTAAGGCTGGGATCGATCCTAACCAGGAATGATGGAAATGACCTGCGAAGCGGGCGCCCGCGACGCCCGTTTTCTCTCTTATGGTTCCCGTGCCTGGACCCATCGTATAATGCGTCTGTTAGGCTGAACTTTGGCTTCGTTCTGTGTAAAAAATCTCCCCGCAAGGAGACCTGATTGAATGGTCGGGGTTACTGAATGTTTTTCAGGGGAGCTTCGTCTCCTCGGCTACTTCGTTGCAGCTTGCAGCCAGTACTTTGTTCGCCTATAATCAGCAGCCAGCCATAGGAGACTCCATCTGTGCATGCAGAAGGTGGAACCGCCACATCTATAGTTACATGAACACAAAAGAGGGAGGAAGCATCATGGCAACCGAGTGGCATATCGACTCATGGAAGGAGTTCGAGGCGGCACAGCAGCCAGATTACCCGGACCATGAACACTATGAGTCGGTGATTACTGAACTCAAAATGCAGCCGCCACTGGTATTTGCCGGTGAGGTTCGCAAACTCAAAGACAAACTGGCAATGGTCAGCCGAGGAGAGGCTTTTCTCCTTCAGGGCGGTGACTGTGCGGAAGAGTTTAACCAGTACCACGGCAAGAATATTCGTGAGAAGCTACGTATCTTGCTTCAGATGGCCATCGTGCTCACCCATGGAACACTCCGGCCCGTGGTCAAGGTGGGCCGTATTGCCGGCCAATATGCCAAGCCTCGCTCCAAGCCAACAGAAATTGTGAACGGGGTTGAGATGGCCTCCTTCCGCGGTGATATGGTCAATAAATTCGAGCCCAATATAAAGGCACGCACCCCTGACCCGAACCGCATGTTACGCGCATACCACCAATCCGCATCCACGCTGAACCTGTTGCGCGCATTTACGCATGGCGGCTATGCGGACCTCAGTATGATCAGTGCCTGGAACGCCGAATTCGTCAAAAATTCACCGCTTGGCATTCACTATGAGCAGATGGCCAATGATATTCAACGGAACATGGAGTTCATCAGGGCTTGCGGCATCGATTCGGAACGTTTTCCACAGCTCCATCAGGTCGACCTTTTTACCTCCCATGAGGGCCTGCTGCTGGGTTATGAGTCCAGTCTATCTCGCATCGATTCATTGACCCAGGAATGGTACAACGTAGGCGCCCATATGATCTGGATCGGAGATCGTACCCGCCAGTTGGACGGCGCCCATGTGGAGTACATGCGCGGTATCAGGAACCCGATTGGCATCAAGGTGGGTCCCACCAGTGAAGTCGATACCCTGCTCAAATTGATTGACACCCTGAACCCCGAGAATGAGTCGGGACGTCTGGTGCTCATCACCCGATTTGGCGCAGCCAAGATCGAGAAACTGTTTCCCCCCATCCTGCGTGCGGTCACCGAGGCCGGCCGTCATGTGGTCTGGGCCAGTGACCCCATGCACGGCAATACCTTCACCTCGGACTCGGGCTATAAAACGCGTCGCTTCGAGGACATCCTCACAGAGCTCACTCGCTTTTTTGACATTCATAACGTCGAAGGTACGGTACCCGGAGGGGTTCACTTCGAACTCACCGGTCACAATGTCACCGAATGTATTGGCGGATCCGAGGAAATCAAGGATACCGATCTGAAACACTGTTACGAAACGGCCTGCGACCCTAGGCTCAATGCCAAACAGAGTCTGGAGATGGCATTCCTTATCTCCAAAATGATCAAAAAACGCTAGACCGGAGCCCGAATGGTTCAGGGGGGAATCCCCCCTGTTTCCATTTCAAATCAAGCCGACTCGGCCAGGTCTATCTCAAGAAAGTGCGCTCGATTAAGGTTCGTGAAGTTAAGTAATTCCGCCTTTACTCGGGAAAAGGAATCGTAGTGATGGTAGCCTCGCGGGTTGCTGGCCATCTCGTCCATACATAATTCCATTCGTGTCAGGAAATGGACATAGGCCTTGCGGAACTGCGGGTTTGTTTCGTTGAGATAGATAATTCGCGCGGGGTGGTAACCCTGGCGGAAGAGCCGTTGGCTCAAGTCCGCGAGTTGCTTTCCGCACCAGTCAATCCATGTTTTTTCCGTCATGTCGACCCTCCTCAATCTTTCTACATTCAATCTAACGGATATCCGAGACAGCCTCTGTCATGCTGCTCAAGTCTTCTTACAAAAAAGCTGTCAGTCGTGCCGGATGCTTCCATTACCCCAAACCAACAACCCACGCGGGCAATACCTGGAAAAGTGAGATGCGTATATAGGATTTACCATCCGACTTCAGGGAGAGGCCACCTCATCGGTTACCAAGGTCAGAACACAGTCCGACGACTGTACACCTGTTAAGTCAACTCCCGCACCCAATTTCGAACAATGGTCGGAGGTTCTAAACACATAGATCCTGAACCCTGTTAAGTGGTCCACTGGAAATCCGTGCTTGAAGGGACACACGAACACACGAACAGCCCAATTGCCAGTTAATGCGGGGATTTTCACCCGATTCCTTCCGGTTTTTGTCAGAGCGGTGTCAGAAGTTACAAAGTCTGACAATTTCACTGGACAAGTGTACAGTAGATCACTAGGATGGGGAGGCTTGAAAGGAGGAGGTCCAGGCGTGACGTCCAAAACAGAAAAAAGCACGGGATCGACCCGGGCCGATCAAAAGAAGAAAACACGACGAGCCATTATTGATGCCGTACTGCGTTTGAGCGCGGCCCAGGGGTTCTCCAGTGTCAGTCTTCGTGAGGTTGCACGCGAGGCCGGTATTTCCCCCAATGCCTTCTACAGCCATTTCCACGATCTGGAAGAATTGCGCCTGTCCATCATCGACGAGGGCGGAGTGACCCTGCGCCGCGTCATGCGCGAAGTGCGCCGCCATCAAGGCGACCCCAGGAGCATCGTTCGCATTGCTGTCGAAACTTTTTTGGACTATCTGCAGTCCAACGGTGATCTTTTCCGCCTGATGATCTCCACCCGCTCCGGCGGTAGCCTCGAAGCGCGTAGGGCCGTCTACAAGGAAATTAATCGTTTTTTCGAGGACCTGACCGAAGATATTGAATTGGCCTCTCAAGCCACGGGCCGCAAGCTTTCTCAGATTCCCCAGGTCGCCCATGCGGTAACCACTATCGTTTTCAACGGGGCCATGGCGCTGCTTGATTTGCCCGACACAGATCCCAAAAAACTGGCCGAAGAGCTGGTTCAAGAGATCCGCCTGGTAACCCTGGGTGCGGAGGCACTGGCCTCAGGTTGGCGTCCCGAACGGAACCGACCTCAACAGAAAACAGAAGGAACACTATGATTTTGGAACATGTTCTCAACACCTCCGGGACCAACGCAACCGGCGTCTGGCTCGACAACCAAGGCCCGGGTTGTTTTACCCCGGAAGCGGTGGTCGAGGCGGTTCGCCGCTTCCGCGAAGCGGCTTGGCTAGTGCGCGCCAATGGACCCGAGTCAAGCATGGGTCCCAACGGATTGTCCTGCACGGGCGCCTTGCCTGGTTTGTACCCGGAGTGGTTGGGTGGCCCAGAGTTTACCCAGGCCCACGGTGTGCGCTTCCCCTATGTTTCAGGAGCCATGGCGCGCGGCATTGCATCCACGGACCTGGTGATTGCCATGGGCCGTGCCGGCATGCTTGGGTTCTTCGGCTCGGCCGGCTTGCCCCTGGCGCGCATCGAAGCAGCGCTTGAAGAAATGGAAACGGCTTTGGGTCAGGAGTACCGCTGGGGCTGTAACCTGATCAACTCGATGACAGACCCGCAACTGGAAGAGAACCTGGTTGACCTGTTGTTGCGCCGTAGCGTACGTCGTATCTCGGCCTCAGCTTACATGGAGCTCACGCCCGCCCTGGTCCGCTACGCCTTCAACGGCATCTCCCAGAGGGATGGCCGCATCTTGCGACCCAACCACGTGTTCGCCAAGATCTCAAGACCCGATGTGGCCCGTCACTTCATGGCACCGCCCCCGGCCGCGATGCTGGCCGAATTGGTGGCTGCGGGCAAATTGTCTGCTGACGAGGCCCGCCTGGCCGCACGACAGCCTGTTGCCGAAGATTATATCGTTGAATCCGACTCGGGCGGACATACGGACAATCAACCTTTGGGTTCATTGTTCCCCACTATTATGGAACTGAGAGATAAACTCTGTCGTGAATTTGCCTATGAACGACCCATTCGTCTCGGTGCCGCTGGCGGCATGGGCACACCTGTCTCGGTTGCCTCTGCCTTTGCCCTCGGTGCCCAGTTTGTGGTCACTGGTTCCGTCAACCAGGCCACCCTCGAGGCCGGTGTTTCCGACGAGGTTAAAGCAATGCTGGCCAAAGCCTGCCTGACCGACTTCGCCATGTGCCCCTGTGCCGATATGTTCGAACTCGGCGTCAAGGTGCAGGTGCTCAAGCGGGGTACCATGTTCCCCGTTCGCGCCTCCCAACTCTATGCAGTCTATGTACAATACGCCTCGCTGGAAGCCATTCCTCCCGCCATTGCCGCACGCTTGGAGAAGCAGATCTTCCGCCAGCCACTCGCCGAGGTTTGGGCCTCCACCCGGAGCTTCTTCGCCGAGCGCAATCCGGAAGAGGTTCAGCGCGCCGAAGCCGATCCCAAACACAAGATGGCCCTCGTCTTTCGCTGGTACATGGGCAGCAGCAGCCAGTGGCCTATTCGCGGCATCAGTGACCGCGCTATCGACTACCAAATCTGGAGCGGCCCGGCCCAGGGTTCCTTCAACAATTGGGTTGAAGGTAGTTTCCTGGAACCCGTGGAAAACAGACAAGCCGTGCAAATCGCCCTCAACTTACTCGAGGGCGCGGCCACCATCACCCGCGCCAACCAATTACGCAGCAACGGGATTTCCGTCCCACCGGAAGCGTTCCGTTTTGATCCAAGACCTCTTGCTTGAACACAGCTACTGATTACTGTTCCCCCTGGAGTGCACAATGAGCCGACGATCCAATACCAATACCCCTATCGCCGTTGTGGGCGTAAGCGCCCTCTTTCCGGGTTCCACCGACGCGACGGGTTTTTGGCGCGATATTATGGAAGGCAAAGACCTGGTAACCGAGGTTCCCGAGAGTCATTGGCTAATTGACGATTATTACGATCCCGACCCCAAAGCCGAAGACAAGACCTACTGCAAACGAGGCGCCTTCTTAGACGCGGTCCCTTTTGACTGCTTGGATTTCGGCACGCCGCCCAGTCAGGTTAAGCAAACAGACACCATTCAGCTCCTAGCTCTGGTTGTGGCCCGCAAGGTATTGGAAGATGCTGCTCGTGGTTCCTTCGAACACTTGGATAGGAGCGGGATCAGCGTCATTCTGGGCGCCACCGGTGCCACCGAATTGGTGGTTCACCTGGGTTCGCGCCTGCAACGCCCCATCTGGTTGAAAGCATTACGCGACTCCGGCGTACCCGAGGACGAAGCACAAGCCATCTGCCAGCGCATCGCCGATTCCTACGTGCCCTGGACTGAGGCCTCTTTCCCCGGCCTGTTGGGCAACGTGGTTGCTGGCCGCATCGCCAACCGCTTCGATCTGGGCGGCACCAACTGCGTTGTCGACGCCGCCTGCGCCAGTTCCCAATCCGCCATCGCCATGGCGCTCAACGAACTTTACATGGGTCAGTCGGACATGGTCATTACGGGTGGCGTGGATACCCTCAACGACATTCTCATGTACATGTGCTTCAGCAAGACCCCGGCCCTGTCGCCAAGCGGCGACTGCAGACCCTTTTCCAATGCCGCCGATGGCACCATCTTGGGCGAAGGACTGGGCATGGTTGCCCTGCGCCGCCTGGAAGATGCGGAACGCGACGACGACCGCATCTATGCCGTCATCAAGGGTTTTGGCTCCAGTTCGGACGGCAAGGGTACCAGCGTTTATGCGCCTAACCCCAAAGGACAGGCCACCTGCCTGCGACGCGCCTACGCAGCAGCCGGCCACGGACCCGAAACCGTTGAGCTGATTGAAGCGCATGGCACCGGCACCAAGGCCGGCGACAAGGCGGAATACGAGGGCTTGCGCACCGTTTTCGAGGAATCGGGCCGCAAGGATCGTTGGTGCGCCCTGGGTTCCGTTAAGTCTCAGATCGGCCATACCAAAGGCGCCGCCGGTGCGGCCTCTGTCTTTAAAGCAGTCATGGCCCTGCACCACAAAGTCTTGCCGCCTACAATTAAAGTAGAACAACCCAACCCCGAAATGGACCTGGAGAACAGCCCGTTTGTCCTGAACACCAAGGCGCGTCCTTGGATTCGCGACAAGAGCCATCCTCGCCGGGCCTCCGTTTCTTCCTTTGGTTTCGGCGGCAGTAATTTCCATGTGGTCCTGGAAGAGTATACGGGCAGCGGTGTTCGCGAAGACCTGCTACGACCTTCGCCGACCGAGATGATTCTGCTCAGTGCCGAGACGCCAGCAGAGTTGATCAACAATTGTCGCTCAGTGTTGAAGGATCGGGACGATGCCTCGGCACTGCCCTTCCTGGCGCGCCATACCCAAGAATCGTTTTCGGCTTCTCAGCCAGCCCGGCTCGGCATCGTTGCTTCAGATATGGAAGATCTGGCCAAAAAACTGGAATCGGCGACCGAAGCCATTGAGAACGCGCCCGAAACAAGCTCCCAAGCACCCGGTTTGTACTACCAACATGGCGGTGCGGAGAGCGGTGGACTTGCCTTCCTCTTCCCGGGGCAGGGCAGCCAGTACCTGGACATGGGCGCAGACCTGGCCATGGCCTTCGACGACTGCCGGTCCAGCTGGGACCATATCGCCGAGCACCGCTTTAAAAATGGTGCATCCCTGCACTCCGTCACCTTCCCATCCACCGTTTTTTCCCAGGAAAAACGAGATGAACAGTTTGCACACCTGACCAAAACCCAGTGGGCGCAGCCGGCCATCGGTGCCGTCAGCCTGAGTCAAATGGCCCTCTTGCAGTCCTTGGGCATTCGTCCTGACGCTACTGCCGGACACAGCTTCGGTGAGCTGATGGCCCTACACGCGGCAGGCGTTGTTGATGCGGATACCGTGATCGAGATGGCGCAGAAACGCGGTGAGCTGATGGCAGAAGCCGCCAAATCTGGCGCCGGCTCCATGACCGTTGTTTCGGCCAAGATTTCCCAGGTGGAAGCCCTGATGGCCGAACTCCAAGAGAAAGATGTGGTTATCGCCAACCTGAACGGGCCCAAACAAGTCGTACTCTCCGGCGATACGCAAGCCATGGAGCGGGTGGAAACCCAGCTGCAACAAAAGAAAATGCGCTTCAAGCGATTGCCCGTGGCCGCCGCCTTCCATTCACCGCTGGTCAGCGCCGCTGCGGAACCTTTTGCGGGTTTCCTGGCAGACAAGTCTTTCTCCGCCCCGCAAGTACCGGTTTACGCCAACGCCACTGCGGCGCCCTACCCCAACGATGCCAACGACGCCCGTGTGCTGATCGGTGGTCAACTCGCCAAACCCGTGCGTTGGGTTGAACAGGTAGAGGCTATGTATGCCGCCGGTGTGCGCACCTTCATCGAAGTGGGCCCCGGTGATGTGTTGACCAATCTGGTCAAGCGTTGCCTGCCCGGCAAGCAGATTCGCGCCATCAATCTGGACCACAAAACGAAGCACGGTTTAACCTGCCTGTGGCATGCGCTGGCCCAGTTGGCGGTTGAAGGTAGAAGTTTAAATCTTCATAGCTTGTGGCAAAACCTGGCCAAAGCGGATGTGCCTTCAAAAAGTAAAAAGAAACTTTCAGTACTTGTCAAAGGCGTCAACAACGACAAACCCTATCCGCCAAAGAATGGCAGCGCGGGTCTGCCAAAACCCAACCCTGCCAGGGTTGTCAGCGCGGCGCCTGTCGCTAGCAAGGAATCAAACGTGACATTACCTCCTGCTCCCGCCGCCAAGGCACAAGAAACAGCACAACCCGTTTCCATGCCAACGGTTACCCCTGTCCCACCCGCACCGGTGGCGCAAGCCCCCGAAGCGTCGACAGCCCGTGGCCCTGTTTCCCAGCAGGAAGGTTTGCACTGGGTTGCTGCCTTCCAAGACGTACAGCAACAGACCACCAACGCACACATGGCCTTCCTTAGGGTTGCGGAACGATCCATGTCCAGCTTGGAGAACATGCTCGCCGGAAATGCGGGAATTGGCCAGCAGCCCGCCCCGGTCGCCGCCCCCGTAGCGCCGCCCGTACCTGTACCGGCTCCACCCCAAGCGGTCCTGATGGCGCCTCCCGCAGCCATGCACGCGCCGACCATAAACAAGCCCTTGCCCGTCGCCTCCCGGCCCGTTGCAGTAACCCGCCCACCCGCCTCCGAGTCTCCGGCGCCTCAAGTAGCTCCCAAAAAGGCTGTGGTGCCCGCAGTCGATCTGAACGCACTGATGCTTGAAGTCGTGGCAAACAAAACGGGCTATCCCACCGACATGCTTGAGCTGGGCATGACACTGGAAGGGGATCTCGGCATCGACTCTATCAAACGCGTGGAAATTCTTTCCGCCATGCAAGAGAGCCTGCCCGACATGCCCAAGGTGGATCCCACTGAAATGGCAAGCCTGTCTACCCTGGCCCAAATCGCCGACTACATGGCCGCCAAAATGGGCGCAAGCACCCCGGCACCTGTTGCGGTGGCCGAGGCAAATGCGCCGTCCGTGGACATGAACGCATTGATGCTGGAAGTAGTTGGTGAGAAGACGGGATACCCCGCCGAAATGCTGGAATTAGAGATGTCGCTGGAAGCAGATCTAGGCATCGACTCCATAAAGCGCGTAGAAATACTCTCGGCCATGCAGGACAGATTGCCCGACATGCCCAAGGTGGACCCCACCGAAATGGCGAGTCTTTCTACTCTGGCCCAGATTGTGGGCTATATGGCCGAAAAGATGGGCGCTGCCGCACCGGCTGCCGCGCCCGCTCAGGCAAGCACTCCCGCCGTGGACCTGAGCGCCCTTATGTTGGACGTGGTTGGCGAGAAGACCGGCTACCCCGCCGAGATGCTTGAAATGGAAATGTCGCTGGAAGCCGATCTGGGCATTGACTCCATCAAACGCGTGGAAATACTCTCGGCTATGCAAGACAAACTGCCCGACATGCCCAAAGTGGACCCCACCGAGATGGCGAGTCTTTCTACTCTGGCCCAAATCGTTGAATATATGGCCAAGAAGGCGGGCGTCAGCACATCCCCGCCTGCACAGCCCGTGGCACAGGCGTCGACCGCCCCGAGCACTCAGGACATGAACGCCCTGATGCTGGAAGTGGTGGCAGACAAAACGGGTTATCCCGCCGCCATGCTCGAATTAGACATGCAGTTGGAAGCCGATCTGGGCATTGATTCCATTAAACGGGTTGAAATCTTATCCGCTGTTCAAGACCGCGTTCCCGACATGCCGAAGGTTGACCCCAACGCGCTGGCCAGCTTACAAACCCTCGGCCAGATTGCCGACTACATGGCCAACGCTGGCGGTGCAAGTCCCGCACCCGCGCCTATAGCAAACGAAGAACCGCAGCAACAGATTGAATCGGAAGCCATAAGTGTTGGACGCTATGTCCCGGTTCTGGAAGCCCACCCGGCCCCGAACCTGGCTCCTCCGTTCTTATTTTCCGGCCACAAAGTTTATGTCACTGAGGACACGGCCGGTTTTGCCACCAAACTCGCTACCGAGTTACGCGGACGCGGTATTGACGCCGAAGTAACCTCCATCGTACCCAGCGATGCACGCGCGGTTATCTCGCTGCATGGCTTGAGTGAGGTCAACAGCCTGGCCGAAGCCGTTGCGGTGAATCGCGACGTATTCCTATTGGCCACCCAGGTCGCCGCTGCTTTCGAAAAGCAGGGCGGGCTGTTCATTACCGTTCAAGACACAGCTGGTGACTTCGGCTTCTCGGCCAAGAAACCCCATCGCCAATGGCTGGGCGGTTTAACCGGCCTGGTAAAAACCGCAGCCCAGGAATGGCCCAAGGCTGCCGTACGTGCTATCGACCTTGAGTGTGGCTCGCGCTCCATGAATGATCTGGTCGAGGTACTGGCCAGAGAAATCCTAAACGGGGGACGTGAGCTGGAAGTAGGCCTCGGCGAAGACGACAGCCGCGTCACTCTGCGCACCCAACGACAGGAAGCCGATGTCGCCCCATCTTCCATTGACGCCAACTCGGTGATCGTTGCCTCCGGAGGCGGACGCGGTGTTACTGCGGCAACCCTCATCGCCCTGGCTAAGGATTGTGGGCCGAGTATCGCCTTGCTGGGCCGCACCGAATTGGAAGACGAGCCAGCGGCTTGTAAAGGCGTCAGCGGTGAAGCCGGCCTCAAAACAGCCCTGCTCGGCGACTTCCGCGCCCGCAGCGAGAAAGTCACACCTAAGGATCTGGGCCGCCTGGTAGGTCGTATCCAGTCCATTCGCGAAATTCGCGCAACCCTCGAAGCCTTAAAAGCCGCCGGTTCCCAAGCCCGATACTACAGCTGCGACATCACCGATTCCAGTTCCGTAAAACAGGCGCTAACTTCCGTCCGCAATGAATGGGGTGCCATTACCGGCATTGTTCACGGTGCCGGCGTACTGGCCGACAAAATGTTGTCGGCAAAAACCGAAGAGCATTTCTCTTGGGTCTTCGGCACCAAGATCAATGGCCTGCGTATCCTGCTGGAAGAGACCCGAGACGACGCGTTAACCAGTATCTGCCTGTTCTCATCCGTGGCAGCCCGTTACGGCAACGCCGGCCAGTCTGATTATGCCATGGCCAACGAAGTCCTCAACAAGGTCGCTCATGCGGAAGCGAAGGCCCGACCCAATTGCCTGGTAAAATCCATCAACTGGGGACCATGGGAAAGTGGCATGGTGACGCCGGCCCTCAAAGCCAAGTTCAAAGAAATGGGCGTGCCCCTGATTCCCCTGGCGGAAGGCGCTGATCGCTTCGTTGCAGAAATGAAAGCAAGCGGTGCTCACCGTGAAGTGGTGATCGGCGGCCCGCCACAACGCGGCGCCCTGATCTCACCCAAGGCCCCAGGCGAATACTGGTTTGATACCCTGGTAGGCGCCGGAACCCATCCCTACCTGCTCAGTCACTGTGTCGACGGCGATGTGGTCGTCCCCATGGTCCTGGTTCTGGAATGGTTTCTCTCTGCCGCCAGCTCCGTCAATGCGCCAATGGTTGCCACCTCATGCCGCAATCTACAGGTATTCCGCGGGATACTCCTGAAAGATTTTGAGACCGAAGCCACTCGCTTTAAAATACGCGTGGTCGATACGGGCAGCGGCCCTCTTCAAATGACCCTGCTCGACACGGAAGACCGGCCCCGCTATGGCGCTGTTGTAGACATGGCCGCCACAGCACTAGCGGCCGAAGGTAAGGTCCCTGACCTGTCTTTGACCGAACAGACCTTGCAAGGCTCTGACCTCTACGGTGAGAAGCTGTTCCATGGTCCTGATTTCGCCGCCATCCGCAGGATCGATGCCATGGACAAAGCGGGCGTGCGCGGTACATTGATCGGAACCCATCACTTCGACTGGCCCAGGGACAGCCGCCACACGGACCCCGTGGTGCTCGACGGTGGCCTGCAAATGGCGCTGGTCTGGGGTTACGAACAACTGGCAAAACGATCCCTACCCACCTCATTCTCCGAGTTCCGCCGCTACCGGGACATGCCGGAAGGCCCCGTCTCCTGTACCCTCTCAGGTACCATAGACGAAATGATCGGCAGCCAGTCAGACCTCTGGTTCACCGACTCGGAGGGCAACCTGCTGGCCGAGTTACGGGGCCTGAGGATGCACGTCATCGACCCCGCCCGACAGGACATGTCGAAAGCGGCGGTACTTTCCTAAAATGCGCTTCGAACCTATCGCGATCATTGGTCAGTCCTGTGTATTACCCGGGGCTTTGGACCCCTCTCAACTGTGGGATGCGGTGCTCCGGGGCCAAAACCTACTCAGTCGGGTTCCGGACAATTATTGGCAGCTGACAAAGGAAAATGTCTGGACAAAAGGCAGCGAAGCGGACCGTACCTGGTCGGATGTGGGCGGTTACGTCAGCGATTTCAACTTTGATCCGGAAGGTTTCGCCATTCCGGCCGAACAAATCGCCAACCTGGACCCCCTCTTCAAATGGACCCTGCACGGCATCAGGCAAGCCCTGCGTGACGCGGGTCTGCAAGCGCCGCTATTGGGGCCCAGATCTGCGAACACCGGTGTTATTCTCGGGGCCTTGAACTACCCCACGGGTACCATGACGCGTTATGCCGAATCGGTCTGGCTCGAACAGCAGGGCCGGGGTTTCACCAGCCCGCTTGGAAAAATAGATGCGCGTAACCGATTCTGTTCGGGCTACCCGGCCCAGTTAGGGGCGCTAGCACTGGGTCTCGGCGGTGATGCATTTACGCTGGATGCCGCCTGTGCCTCTTCCTTTTATGCCATGAAGCTGGCCTGTGAACAGCTTCAGGATCGCAAGGCAGACCTGATGGTGGCCGGTGCCGTGAACCGCGCCGACGATCTGTTTATCCATGTGGGCTTTTGCGCGCTCAACGCGCTCAGCAAACGGGGCCAGAGTAGGCCGTTCGATGCCTCTGCCGACGGTTTGATCCCCGGCGAGGGCGCCGCCTTTGTCGTCTTGAAACGACTCGAAGATGCCATTGCCGACGGCGATTCCATCAGCGGTGTTATTCGTGGCATCGGCCTCTCCAACGATGGCCGCTCGGGTGGGTTCCTGGCCCCATCTGCCGACGGCCAGATCAGCGCCATGCGTGCCGCCTATGCCTCCGCCGGGCTCGATCCGAAACAGATCTCCCTGCTTGAATGCCACGCCACCGGCACGCCCGTGGGTGACGCGGTTGAAATTAACAGCGCGTCTCAGGTCTTCTTGGGAAACAAAGATCTGGCCATTGGTTCACTGAAGTCGAATCTGGGCCACATGATCACCGTGGCGGGTAGTGCGGGCCTGCTCAAGGTGCTAGCTGCCATGAAGGCCGGTACACGACCCCCATCCATCAATGTCACCGACCCCGCAACAGCCCTCGAAGCTTCCCCGCTTCGCCTATTGCAGGAGGCCGAGCCCTGGCTTTGTGACGGACCCAGACGGGCCGGTATCAATGCCTTTGGTTTCGGCGGCAACAACGCCCACCTGATCGTAGAAGAATACAGCCCCGAATCCAAACCGGTAGCCGTCCAAATACAACCCCCCTCCACTGAAGCGGTGGCCGTGGTCGGTCTGGAGTTAAACGCGGGTAGCGTGGACACGCAACACGCGTTTGCAGCCCGTCTTCTGGCTGGTCCGGATGGCGAGCCAGACACAACTATTCCAACCATTCGCGTGGCTCTGAAAGGCTTGCGTTTCCCGCCAGCTGACCTGAAACAGACCCTACCTCAGCAGATCCTAATAATGGAGCTGGCCCGCCAGGCCGCTGCAAAGGTGGATCTGCCCTTGGAAACCACATCCGTTTACATAGGTATGGGTGCGGACCCGGAAATTGCCCGCTATTCCGCCCGCTGGCGCCTGAAGGACTGGGCCCAGACCTGGGCCCATGGCCAACAGGACGCCCAATGGTTGGAAAACGCGAGCAACGCCTTTACTGGTAGCCTCCAAGCGGCAGGCGTGGTGGGCACCATGCCCAATATTCCCGCCAACCGCATCAACGCCCAGTTGGATTGCAAGGGCCCCAGCTTCACGGTTTCCGGCGAGGAGCTTTCGGGTTTATACGCACTGCAACTGGCCCGGCGCGCCCTGGCTGCGGGGGAGATTGATGCCGCAATCGTCGGCGCGATCGACCTGTCCCATGAAACCGTCCACGAGGCCGCCACCAAAGAGATCCAGGGCATGGCACAGCGGAGCGGCGGCGACGCCGCTGTGGTACTGGTACTGAAACGCCTGGACGATGCGATGCAGGCCAGAGACCCGGTGTTGGCCACCCTCAGCGACCAAAAACAGGAAGGGGAAGCGGTTCCCGATCTGGCCCCTTACTTCGGTACCTCCCATGCTGCCTCCGCGCTTGTTCAAGTTGCCGGTGGACTGGTTGCCTTACGCAACCGGGTTAAGCTGGCTTCTGGAAAAGCGCCCACGCAACCCTGGTTATCCGCGCAAGAGCGGGTGGCGCGGGTAGCGCTGACTTCCATGGGCGGTCAGTCCGCCGGCATCACCCTGGGTCAGGGCAGTGCGGAACCCTTAAAACTTGCGTTGTCCGTGCCACGACTCCATGTATTTTCCGGCGTGGATCGCAGCGAGGTAATGGCCGCCCTTGAAAAGGGACAAACGTCCCGTGAGGGTAAGGCCCGCCTGGTGCTTATCGCCCGCGATGAAGCCGACCTCACGCACAAGAAAATCCTGGCTCGTGGTTTCCTGGAAAAGGACAGTGGCCCGCATTTTCAGCAGGTAGGTCCAGATATCTACTGGTGCGGTACGCCTCAAAAAGGCGAGTTGGGTTTTGTTTTTACCGGGGCCGCTGCCGCCTATACGGGCATGGGCCATGAACTGCTCATGTCCGCCCCCGCCATCCTGGACCTCAGCCTGAAGCGCTATCCCTTTCTGGCAAAAGGTCAGGAGTGGGTGAACCCCGAGGGTTTTGCAGAGTCAACCTATCCCTTTAAAGTACTTCAGGGCTGCACTTTCCTAACCCAGGTACATGCCGTCCTGAGCCAACAGGTACTGGACCTGCGACCTGATGCCGTGCTTGGTGTCTCCTCCGGTGAAACCAACGCCATGTTCGCCACAGGCGCCTGGAACGATCTGGAAGCATTGTTTGATGATATCGACCACTCGCAGATGTACACCCGTGAAATCGCCGGTGAGTACCAGGTGGCCCGCCGCGCCTGGCAGCAAGACGGCGAAATCGATTGGGTGGGTTGGCGCATTACCGCACCCGTTGAAGAAGTAGAAGCAGCGGTTGAATCAGAGCCGAAAGTGCACCTGACCATGGTCAACTCACCAACAGACTGCATCATCGGCGGCCTGAACGAAGGTTGTAGCCGGGTCATTGAAAAGCTGAGCCGCTACCAGGCAAATTCCCTGGGTCACGATATCGTTGCCCACGCGCCTGAGATGAAAAACTGGCAAGACGAGTGGTGGAAGATTCACCATCGGACCGCCTACCCGGTGGGTGCCATCCGCTTCTATTCCAATGCCTTTGGCGGCACCTATGAGCCCACCTCCGAACGCATTGCCGATGCCTTGACCGAACAGGCCACCCAGCGAGTTGACTTCCGCAAGGTGGTAGAGGCGGCCTGGCAAGATGGCGTGCGCATTTTTGTGGAACACGGTCCCCGCGCGGCCTGCAGTGGTTGGATTAAAGAGATACTCGGTGACCGCGAGCACCTGGCAGTCTCCCTGGACCAGCAGCGCGGTGGTCTCCATCACCTCATGCGTTCCCTTGCCCAGCTCATCGTGGCAGGGGTCCAGGTCAACGATGCTGCTTTGATGGAGATGCTCTGTCCCGTCGCCAACGAACAAACCCCGATCAAGTCGCTGGAATTTCCTGCCCATTGGGACCCGATCCGTTTGCCGGATCTGGCTGCACCCGCAGCAAGCAAACAACCAAATAGAGAGCGTATGAGTAACAATAACCAAGCCCCCTTCCAGGCCATGGCGCCCGCCCCCAAAGTCCCCCACATTTTGCCCGAGGGGTTGATTTCC
>Ga0316189_10001081_pt1 | contig 27090 bp, 18 predicted proteins | sample LowCovwburrow_MG_FD_204930 | JGI IMG/M metagenome (GOLD analysis project Ga0316189, IMG submission 204930) | Coastal sediment microbial communities from Maine, United States - Lowes Cove worm burrow | ecosystem: Environmental > Aquatic > Marine > Coastal > Sediment | place: USA: Maine...
CCGGTGAGAAAAGCTTCATCATTCGGATGTTCCACGTTCACCATAATTTCGGCCCCAAAAAAGCCCTCATCGACATTACCCTCGACATCGCAAAAAATGAATTCGTTTTTATCAGCGGCCCCAGTGGCGCCGGTAAAACAACCCTGCTAAAGCTTCTTTATCTGGGGGTGCCGGTATCAGAGGGTCAGGTGTTGATTGACGGCATAAATCTTGCCCGCATTCCCCGCAAAAAAACACCTCAGCTAAGGCGAAAATTCGGCATCATCTTTCAGGATTATAAGCTGATTCCCAACAAAAGCGTCTATGATAATCTAGCGCTTGTCCTTGAAGCCGCCGGTGCCAAAAGACGCATCATTCAAAAAAAAGTAAAACATATCCTCCGGTTGGTGGGAATGGAAGACAGGCTCAAATCATTGCCCCCCAGTTTGTCCGGTGGCGAACAGCAGCGGATTGCCGTAGCCAGGGCGATCATCGGCGATCCCAAAATAATTCTGGCGGACGAACCCACCGGGAGTCTGGATGACGAGTCTGCCGAAGCGATCCTCGATCTTCTCAGAGGCGTGCATATCCGGGGGGCAACCGTTATTATTGCCACCCATGACAAAGCGCTGATGCGCAAAACAGGAGGGCATGTTCTGACCCTTCAACAGGGACGTCTTGAGACATCGGCGTTTCTGGAAAAACAGTATGATGATACGATTCTTCAAACGGGCGATAGATGACATTTTACAAAACCGATTTTTGAATATTGTCACTATCATTACCATATCGCTGGCAATTTTAATTGCCAGTGCATTCATCTTATTTTTTGTCAACACCAATGATATTATCAATTCCTGGAAGAGGGGCCTGCGCATTATGGCCTATCTTAAACCGGGCATCCACAATATCGATCTGGCCGGTTTAGAGCGCACCCTTCAGTCCCTGGACGGTGTGCACACCTTGCGATATATCTCAAAGCGGGAGGCGCTGGACCGGCTTAAAGCCCAGATGAAACATCAATCCTCACTTTTTGACAATCTCTCCGAAAACCCCCTGCCGGACAGTTTTGAAATTCGTATGACAGCCTCCACCGACAGCTGGCACAAGATTGAATCCCTGGCCGCTCAAATTGAATCCCTGGCTCTGATTGAAGAGGTGGAATACGGCCGGCGATGGATTGGGCGCTTTGTTCGCATTATTTCCCTGTTCAGACTGGCGGGATATGCCATGGGTGCACTCTTTTTCGTGGCTACCGTATTTATCGTTGCAAATACGATCCGTCTTGTCATTTATTCAAGGCGCGAAGAGGTTGAGATTATGCGCCTTGTGGGAGCGACCGACCGCTTTATCAAACTACCCTTTTATATCGAAGGACTTATCCAGGGCGGTCTGGGCGCCTTTATTGGACTGCTGATGCTGTTTATTTCATTTTTTTTTATCTCTTCAAACATCGAGCAGGGATTTCACCCGGGTCTGGTTCATCTTCAATTTCTTTCTCCGACAACCATGGGCGGGATCCTGCTGGGCAGCATGCTGGTCGGATGGCTGGGGTGTTATATTTCATTGAAACAGTTTTTGAAGGCCTGATGTTTAACCACTCCAAAAACGCTACACTGAAAATGCTGATCGTGCTTACCTTATTGTTCCTGTTTTGCGGAGCGATAGACACCCGACTTTCAGATCACCATCAGATCGGCATTGTGACCGCAGCTGAAATTGACGTTCTTCACAAACACAAAAAAAATATCAGTCGTGAAATTGAGAAAGGACGCCGGGATGTTGCAGCGTTTACTCGCCGGGAAAGCGACATTATTAAACACTTAAATCAGGTTGAGTTGGCGTTCAATGCCAGCAGAAAACGCGCAGCTGATTTAAAAAAGGAGATCGGAAAACTTGCGCACATGCTCGACGAAGCATCAACGGCGTCGGAAGAATTGAGAAAGCGAATTCATGCCAATGAAAATTATGTGTCCAGGCGCCTGGTGGTTCTGTATAAGATGAACCGGCTGGGAAAATTCTATCTGCTGACATCTGCAGAATCCATGAATGAATTTATTCAACGCAAAGCCGCACTGGAGCGAATCCTGGCCTATGATGAAAAAATTCGAGGGGACCTGGTAGAAAATCAGGCTGAACTCAAAAAAATGCTTAAGAGGCTGGACGCTCATAAAGCCCTAAAAAGCGCTCGCGCAGCCGAGTACCAGGAACAAACCGGATTGATGTCCCAAGAACGATCGCGGCGCACCAAATTACTTGCCGACATTCGCAAACAAAAGGCACTGGAACTGGCCGCCATCGATGCACTGACCCAGGCGGCTGATGATCTTGAGCGCAAAATTAAATTGCTGAATACTGAAAAAACTGAGGCCGTCCCGGATAAAAATATTTCGCAATTATCATTTTCCGCCCATAAAGGCTTGCTAATCATGCCTGTTAACGGTAAGATAGTAAATTTATTCGGACCATATAAAAATCCGAAATATGATATCACCAACTTTCGTAGCGGCATTGATATCAAAGCGGACCATGGAGAGCCTATTCGATCCGTCTTCAAAGGAAAGGTTATTTATTCAAACTGGTTTAAAGGCTATGGAAACATGATTATTATTGATCATGGTAACAGTTATTATACGGTCTATGCCCACATGGAAGAAACCTTTAAATCCAAAGGCGACGAAGTTGATGCTGGAGAGGTCATCGCCACTGTGGGAGACACCGGATCAATGATGGGTGCAAAGCTTTATTTTGAAGTGCGCCATCACGGCAAACCTATGAACCCGTTGAAATGGTTACAAAAAGGATGAGAAGGAGTACCTTAATGGTTATCAAAAAAACGCGGCATGTAAAACTGTGGTTACTGATGGTAATCGCCGTTGTTTTCTGGACAATCGGCACTGGTTTCAATCGTGATCTGTCGGCCAAGAGCGAAGATATATATGAGGAATTGAAAGTATTTTCAGATGTCATCGAATTGATTGAAAGGGAATACGTTGATGAGGTGGAAACCAAGGAATTGATTCAAAAGGCGATTCAAGGAATGGTTCACAGCCTGGATCCACATTCTTCGTTGCTTCCGCAGGAGGCATTTGAAGATTTGCAGATAGACACCAAGGGAAAGTTTACCGGCATCGGGATCCATATCACCATGCAGGACGGCTTTGTAACGGTGATTTCGCCTATTGAAGACACCCCCGCCTACAAGGCCGGTATAAAAGCCCGCGACAGAATTATAAAAGTCGACGGCAAGCCGACAAAGGATCTTCGAGAGGCGGTAAATATGATGCGGGGACCCAAAGGAACGCCGGTAGAAGTAACGATCTTGCGCGAGGGGGTCAAGCAGCCGCTTGAATTCGAACTGGTTAGGGATGTCATCCCCATTCAAAGCGTAAAATCCATTATTTTGAAACCCGGCTATGGCTTTATCCGCTTGTCGAATTTTACCGGGACCACCACCACCGAGATGGAAAAAGCTCTGAGAAAACTGGAGAGTTCAAAAGACCCGTTGAAAGGACTGGTACTGGACCTCCGCAATAATGGTGGCGGGCTGTTGAATCAATCCCTCAAAGTTACCGACCTCTTTTTGGATGAAGGTAAAATTCTTTCAATTAAAGGACGTAATGCTAAAAACACCAAAATATTCAACGCATCGGCTTCGAGCGTAAAGCGCAGCTATCCACTGGTGGTTTTGATCAATGGTGGAAGTGCCAGCGCATCTGAAATCGTTGCCGGTGCCCTGCAGGACCACAAACGGGCATTGATACTGGGAACCACTTCTTTCGGTAAAGGCTCGGTGCAGACTGTGGAAACTTTGCGGGACGGCTCAGGTCTCAAATTGACCATCGCCCGTTACTACACCCCCAGCGGCCGATCGATCCAGGCCACGGGTATTGAGCCCGATATTTTTTTAAAACACAGTCTCCTGGATCCCGCAGAAGGCCGGGGAAAAGAAGACGGGCTGTTAAAAGAAAAAGACCTGGCAAATCATCTTGAGGCAGAGCCCAACGAAATGCAGGATGAAGAAGATGACGGTGGTAATGGGAAAACAGAGAAATCCAGAATGCGGGAAGTTGATTTCAGGGTCGGCCCGCTGAAACCGGAAACGCTTCAATCCGACAACCAGGTTATGCGGGCCCTCGAGCTTCTGGAGGGTTATGAAATTTTTAAGAATTTTAAAAGTTAATTTGATATGTCCATAGATTCTGCCTGAGTTGTAGCCTGTCGTCCATGGTTGCAGTGGTCGTACCCCAACATTTTAACACAATTTCGAGCGCCCTTAATTGCAGTTATCAAAGAAAGTAACTTCGGTTCAGCATCCGAATTCGGCCATGACAGAACGGACAACTGACTGCGAACAACCGGCATATTTGTGCATACATGGCAAAACGAATAACTACCCTTAAAAAGAAAACCCGCAAAAAATCCCGCAAAAACAAACTATTCCAAAGCTCTCTGACGAAGGTTTTTACCGGTTTGTCAATCCTGGTGTTGCTGGTGGCTATCGCGGGGCTGTTGACTCATTTTCTGATTACCCCTGAAAAGCCGTCAAAGCCTGCTGCACCTGCTAAATCGATTCCGGCCGCCAAGAAGTCCAGTGCCGAACGCCCCACTTTTGAGATTTATCCCTCAAAAGAGGTCCCGCCGGTGATTAAGCCGGTAAAACCCCCGACTCGCGATAAGCAACTACCGTTGGTGGCCATTATTATCGATGATCTCGGTTATGATAAAAAAATAGCGCTTAAATTGAGCAAGCTCAATGCGAAGTTGACCTTTTCGATTCTGCCCTACAGTCCTTTTCAGAAGAGCATTGCCCGCCTGTCACGGGAAAAAGGGTTTGGCGTCATGCTTCATCTGCCGATGGAGCCCCTCGAATATCCGGATGTCGATCCCGGACCGGGAACTCTGCTGACCTCCATGACACCGGATCAACTGACTCGCCAGCTTGAAAAAGACCTGGATGCAGTACCCTACATCAGGGGAGTCAACAATCATATGGGCTCGAAGATGACGGCAGAATCCAGTCAAATGTATCAAATCTTCTCGATTCTGAAAAAAAGAGGCCTATATTTCGTGGACAGCCGCACCACCGCGGAGACACTCTGCAAACCTTCGGCCCGCCTGTTTCAGATCCCTTTTGCCCAGCGCGATATTTTTTTAGATCATCTGGTAGAGGCCCAATTTATCCGCAAGCAGTTAAAAGAGTTGGTTCGAATTGCACAGCGCAACGGCTATGCCGTCGGAATCGGTCATCCGCATTCACTAACCTATCAAGTTCTTCACGAGATGCTACCTGATTTACAAAAAAAGATCCGACTGGTTCCGGCATCAGAAATTGTTCATCCGGTGGGCTGAACGACGTCTTATAACCGTCAGTACGGCATTAATTAAGGTATATCCGATTCGCGGAAAAAGAAGATATGAGCGATCAAATCCCGCTTTATAACAGCAGATTATATGAAATTTACCTTCAATATCTGCGAAAATATTATCCTGATATTGATACCGATTCGATTCTTCAAGATGCGGGCATCGCCAATTATGAAATACAGGATCCGGCCCACTGGTTCAGCCAGGAGCAATCCAACCGCTTTTATGACACTGTGGTCGCCAGAACGGGCAATCCGGACATTGCCCGGGAGGCCGGCCGCTATGCAACATCCTCGGCCAATATGGGCCCAACCAAGCAATATGTTGCGGGATTGATAAGCCCGACCACCACTTACTTTCTGATGGAAAAGATTAATGCTCTACTGAGCCGGGGGGCAGACATCCGCACCAAAAAAATCGGATCGAACCAGGTGGAAATTATCGCCAGACCCAAACCGGGAGTTGTGGAAGAACCTTATCAATGTGAAAATAGAATTGGAATTTTTGAATCCATTGCAACAATTTTTACGGACAAATTTGCCCATATTGATCACACTTCCTGCGTGCACAAGGGTGATGGCAACTGCCGTTACATCGTCACATGGGCAAAGACCCCGAAGATGCTCTTCAAAAGGCTTCGCAATTATTTGCTGGTGTCCAGCATTGTTGCACTGCTGATTTTATTTTTCATATTGCCTTTTTCGACCTGGGCTGTCGTTGTGTTGGGTTGTACTTCCGCTATTTTGTCGCTTTCGTTATATGCCGAATATCTTGAAAAAAAGAGCCTTATCAAAACCATTGAAACTCAGAAAGAAACGGCTCAAGACAGCATCGTTGAAAGTAACCTCCGATACAACGACGCACTGCTGGTTCAGGAAATCGGCCAGGCGACCTCGAATATATTTGATATCAATCAGCTGCTGAGAACGGTTGCCGGAGTTATGGAAAAACGGCTGGATTTTGACCGCGGAATGATCATGCTGACCGATAAGAAAGAAACCAAATTGCGGTATTTTACCGGTTATGGCCAGAGTCCGGACGAAGAAAGTATATTGAAAAACACCACATTTCATCTCGACAATCCTGAATCCAAAGGCGTGTTTGTGCTGGCCGTTAAGGAACAGCGGCCGTTCCTGGTCAATAATATCAGTGAAATCCAAGACTCCTTATCCCGCAAAAGTTTAGAGATTGCAAAACGACTGGGAAGCCAATCGCTGATCTGTGTTCCTATTATATATGAAAAAAAACCGTTTGGAATTTTAGCGGTTGACAACAGTAAATCCAGCAGGCCCTTGAGACAAAGCGACATGAGTCTTTTGATGGGTGTGGCATCCCAGCTGGCGATCAGTATCGCCAATGCCCTGGCTTTTGAAAAGCTGCAAGGTAGTGAGAAGAAATATCGCGAATTGGTTCAAAACGCCAACAGCATCATTTTGCGAATCGATACTGGCGGGAAAATTGTCTTTTTCAACGAATTCGCCCAACGGTTTTTTGGCTATACGGAAAAGGAACTCATCGGGAAAAATGCCGGATCCATCATCTTATCAATATCGGGTTCAAAACGGCTGAGCTTTGAGAAACTCGCCAAATCTCTGCAAAACGATCCGGAGCCACCGGTTGTCAGTGAAAACCAAACCGTAAAAAAATCCGGCATAAAGGTGTGGATTGCCTGGACCTATAAACCCATTTTCAACGATGATGACAATTTTATCGAAATTCTGTGTATTGGAAACGACATTACCGCGCTCAAACGGGCCAGTCAGGAAAAAGAAGAGCTGCATTCACAGTTGCAGCGGGCACAGAAAATGGAAGCCATCGGAACCCTGGCCGGTGGCGTGGCCCACGATCTCAACAATATTCTTTCCGGTATTGTCAGTTATCCTGAGTTGTTATTAATGGATCTAAAAGAAGACAGTCCCCTAAGAAAACCGATATTAACCATTCAAAAGTCCGGTGAAAAGGCGGCCGCCATAGTTCAGGATCTATTGACCCTCGCGCGGAGGGGGGTTGAAGCCACAGAGGTGGTTAACTTGAACGACATTGTTTCAGAATATCTATTGAGTCCGGAACATTCAAAATTAGAGCTCTACCATACCAACGTAACAGTGGGAAAGTGTATGGATGAAAATTTGTTAAACATTTTGGGTTCACCGGTGCATTTATCGAAAACAGTGATGAATTTGGTATCTAATTCCGCCGAGGCCATGCCCGAAGGGGGCAAAATCATTATAACCACCGAAAATCGACATATTGATAACATTAAATTTGGCTATGACGATATTGATAAAGGTGATTACGCCACTTTGACTGTGCTCGATAGCGGTATCGGAATTTCACCTGAGGATATCGAACGAATTTTTGAGCCTTTTTATACCAAAAAAATCATGGGTAGAAGCGGAACCGGACTCGGGATGGCGGTGGTTTGGGGTACGGTCAAAGATCATCAGGGTTACATCGACCTCACAAGCACGGAAGGTAAAGGAACTGAAATCACCCTTTATTTTCCGGTTACCCGCCAGGTGTTTTCCCCCCAGGCTGAAGTAACTTCCATTCAGGATATAATGGGAAACGGCGAATCCATACTGGTGGTGGACGATATTGAAGAACAGCGTCAAATTGCTTCTGAGATGCTTGAGAAATTGGGTTATACGGTCACGAGCGTTTCCAGTGGTGAAGAGGCGGTTGAATATCTGCGCAAGCATACCATTGACTTGCTGGTGCTGGACATGATTTTGGAACCCGGCATCGACGGCCTTGAAACATACCGACGGATTCTCGATATTCGACCCGACCAAAAATCCATAATCGCAAGCGGGTATTCTGAAACGGTACGCGTCAAAGAAGCCCATAGCCTGGGAGCTGGATCCTATATAAAAAAACCCTACCTATTACAAAAAATAGGCCGGGCGATCAAAGCAGAACTGGATAGATAAGGAACTTAAGGGCCTAGTTGCCTGTCTTTTGTTTCTATATACTAACTTACAGGTTGTAAATATGATTGATGAAATACGCTGGGTCAAAACCCACTGCGCCAGAATGGACCATGGCGGCTGCGCATTAAATTTAGGCGTCAAGGCCAACAAAATTGAAACGGTCAAGGGAGATCCAGCCGGCTATTTAAACAAAGGCTACATTTGTTCCAAAGGAAAGGCTTCTCCCGACCGGCTGACGCATCCTTTGCGCCTCAGGCACCCTATGAAACGCAAAGGGTCCCGCGGAGAGGGAAAATGGCAGGAAATATCCTGGAACGAGGCCATTGCTCTGGTCAGTGAAAAACTGCAAATGGTCAAAGATCGACTGGGTGCCCGGGGTGTCGCATTTTGTCAGGGTATGCCGAAGGGGTTGGAGCACTTTGTTCTCATCCGCCTGGCGAATATATTCGGATCTCCCAATGTGGTCGTGGTCCAGGATGTGTGCCATGCCCCGCGGGAGGTCAGCGGACTTCATACCTGTGGTTTTTATCCGGTAGCTGACTTTCATCATAAAAATGAACTCGTGATGCTCTGGGGCAGCAACCCCACCAGCACCAATGAAGAAGGCCAGATTTGCAGTTTGTTGCTGGATCAGATCAAACAGGGATCCGAACTGATTGTGGTTGATCCCAGACGCACGGAATTGGCGGCACAAGCAAAATACTGGCTACAGATCCGACCGGGGACCGATAGTGCTCTGGCCCTGGCGTTTTTAAACGTTATTATCACTGAAAGACTGTTTGATGAAAAATTTATAAAAAATTGGACCGCCGGATTCGATCAACTGTCCGCCCATGTGGTGTCTTTTTCACCGGAAAAAATGTCGCCCATCGTATGGATTCCCCCCGATCTGATCAGGGAAAGTGCCAGAGCCTATGCCCGATCCCACCCGGCCGCCATTGCCTGGGGCAATCCCATTGAGCAAAACATTCACGCGTTTGATTCCGCCCGGGCACTGATCTGTTTGATGGCGGTCTGCGGTAATCTGGATGTCCCCGGCGGCAATATTCAGGCAAATGAACCTGGGATTTTAAGCCTGGGCAAGTTTGTACGGGCCGATAAAATCCCGTCCAAACCCAAAGAAATGATCCATGCCCATCATCACACGATTCCCAAATTGATGACGGTACCGCCGGCGTATTTCAGAAAGGCGGTGCTGGAGGGCAAGCCTTATCCGGTCGAAGCCGCCTATGTACAGTGCGCAAATCCGCTTCTGGCCTACGCCGACAGCCGACAGACTTATGACACCCTGATGAAACTCGACTTTCTGGCTGTGTCCGATATTTTTATGACACCCACGGCCGCATTGGCCGATGTTGTATTACCGGCAGCCACCCATTTTGAATTTAACGATATCGGCCACTATGGACTGGGACACGGATTCATCCTGGCGCGGCCAAAGGTGGTGAACCCGCCCGCTCAATGCTGGCCGGATATCAAAATTTTAAATGAACTGGGCAAAGTGCTTACTTCCAAAAAATACTGGTATGAGGATTATAATGAGCTCTTAGATGCCCTGCTGGCGCCAGCCGGCTTGGATTTTAACCTGTTTACCGAACGGGGTTTACTAAAAGGTGCGGATCGATTTAAAAAGTATGAAAAATCTGGTTTCAAAACGCCAAGCGGCAAAGTAGAGCTGGCTTTGAGCCTATCCGCAAAATTGATGGTATCGGCCCTTCCTGAGTTTAATGGATATCCGGAGCCGGAAGATAGGGCCTATCCCCTGGTGCTCACCAGCGCCAAAAGCCGTCACTATCTGCATTCATCCTACCGTTGGCTTGAAAAACTCAGAAAACATCGCCCCCACCCCCGGGTGCTGATCCATCCGAAGACGGCTGCCGAATATGGTATCGGTGGAGGTGATGACGTCACCATTGAAACTGCCCGGGGACAGATCACCCAGATGGCGCACCTGTCCGACCGTATCCACCCGCAAGTGATCTACGCGGATTACGGCTGGTGGTTTCCGGAGGATAAAATTGATACGCTTTTCGGCTGGAATCGGTCTAATTTTAACATGCTGACAACCACTGACAAATTGGGGCAACAGTTCGGCACGCCTAATTTAAAAGGAATCAACTGCCGAATCCGGCGCAAATAGGAAGATCGATTGATCTTGGTGGTTTCATCATTTTGAAATTAATGCGTCTTCCCATCCCGGCCGCTTAACGTGAACGATTTGCGGTGGACAAACCCCAAGGCCTAAACTATTTTAAACAGATTTAATTGACTCCGTCTTCTTGCCCTTATATGATGATGCCTTAACATTAGGGCTGTAATAAGAATATGAACATTAATATTATCCGAGACCCTTATCTTCAGGCAATTAATATCAGGTGCCATCGCAAATGCGACTGCTACTTAACATAATTCTCATCACCATAGCCGTCCTGGCGTGCTATATTGATGATATTTACCTCAATTTTTGGCCTCCCCGGCCGGACAACGCGATTAACCTGACTATCCGGTCCCGCCAGACCTTTAGTTTCAACCAGCAGACAGCGCTGGATGTCAACCGTAAAAAAGCATTGTCAAAATATGCTCCCGTATACCGCTATGCGCCACCGGGGGTTGAAGCCTCCAAGCAGAAGTTCGAGGAGTTTATTCGGGCGATTTCCGCATTTAGGGAAAAAAGACAAAAAGGGGTTGAGAATCTCAGAAAACAACTGCAAAAGGAATTAGGGGTACAGCTTTCTGTGGACAATATCATCCGCATCATTCAGTACCGCGATCTGAATAACCTGCTTGAAGGCATCCTCACCATTGAAGAATCCATTCTGCAAAACAATATTCTAAGCGATCCCCAGGGCCTTGTGGGGAAAGAATCCATTGAAATCAAGATACCAAATTCCAACGGGACCGTTAGGCATCCCGTTGATGACCTTATCACTCTGGAAAAAGCCCGATTTCTCCTGGAAGAAAAAATTCTGCAACTCTTCTGGCAGGTAGATAAACGCGTTCTGGACCCGGTTGTTCGGGTTTCCCTCGCCACATTGCAGCCGAATCTCGAGTACGATCAAAAAGAAAATGAGAACCGCCTGGATAGGATCAACCGGGAGTTTCCATCCAAGGTTGTTACCTATAATCAAGGAGATGTGCTGATACCGTTTCGCACTATTTTGACTGAAAAGGATGTGCTGCTGCTGGACGCCTACCAAAAGCAAAATATTGCCGGAATTTATCGGAATGTTCCCTGGACTTTTTTTACCATTCTTTTTATGGTGATGTTCTATAATTTATTTCTCTCAAAAATACTGACGGATGGATCCCGCAATAAGCCGCCCTATCGTTTTTTGTTAACGTTGCTGATCACAACTGTTCTCATCCTCAATGGATACCTTATTTTACTTCCGTTTCCTATCTATGGTGCACCCTTCTGCCTTCTTCCCATGCTCATCATCTTTTTAAAGCACGGGAAAATTATCGCCACCGCCACGACCATGGTAGGCGCCATGCTGGTTAGCCTGTTTACCGGGCCAACCTATGAGATACTGCTCTTTTTTACCTTCGGGGGGCTTGCGGCGGTGCTGGTTTCTTCAGGACTGCAAAAACGATTGCAGATCCTGATGCCTTCATTGATGGTGGGGTTTATCAACGCGCTCAGTATCATCGTCTTCACCATGGACTGGCAAGCGATTTCATCACAAATTATTTCACCGCAAACCATAGAAATAGAAAAACTGGTGCCCATCGTTGATGCGGCCTTGACATCGGATATCGCCTGGGCGGTCCTTGGGGGCCTGGCCGCGGGACCTTTGGCCCTTCTGCTATTGCCGCTGCTGGAACTCGGCTGGGATACAGCTTCGACATTCAAACTCAACCGGTATATGGACCTTAATCGACCGCTCATGAAAGAACTTCTGTCCAAAGCGCCGGGAACGTACCAGCATTGCATGGCAGTTGCCTATCTTGCCCAATCTGTGGGCGAGGCTGTCGGTGCCGATACCCGCTTATTGAGGATCGGTGCCTATTATCACGATGTCGGTAAAATGGTAAATCCAAAATTTTTCATCGAAAACCAGTTCAATGGCGAAAATCCCCATGATGTTATGGAACCCCGTGAGAGTTCCAAACTCATCTTAAATCACGTCAGACGCGGTATGAAAATCGGCCAGGAAGCGGGATTGCCGAATGTTGTTGTGGATCTGATTTTGCAGCACCACGGAACCCAGTTAATCGAATATTTTTACAATATCGCCGCCAAGACTTATCCGAACAGCACGATTCGTGAGGAAGAATTCCGCTATCCGGGCCCGAAACCCCAGAGTGTGGAAGCCGCCCTGTTAATGGTCTGTGATTCAGTAGAGGCCGCCTCGCGGTCCCTGCTGGACCCGAATCGGAAAGAATTTAGCAAGTTGGTTCGCCTCATCCTGGTCAAGCGCATCGTCGACGGTCAATTTGCCGAATGCGACCTGTCCTCAAGGGACCTTTCAAAAATTGTCAAGGCGCTGGTCGACGCCCTGGAAGCCTCGTTTCATTCCCGTATCCAGTACCCGTGGCAGGAAAAAAAGAAATCGCCCCCGACAAAGACAGACTGGGCGGCAGTCAAAGACAGTGAAGGTGATCAGAAGGATAGCGCTTTTCGGCTTTAAAGACAGATAAGGGCCTAAATCAAAGACAAAAACGATTTACGGCTGAATTTGTGCAGTACCGGGGTTCCCATACCATGCCGAACTGCTTTTATGGTGTTTCCTTTATCGATCGGCACGGTGCCTGCTAACATATGCACCGGCAAATGTTCAAAGGCTTTTGCCGCCATGGGGGTGCTTGGACCGAGCATCACCGTTTTTACTTTTTCGCTGACATTTGCCAGGATTTCTTCGGTGCTTTGGTTTAATATCGAGGTGGATGTCAACATCAATACCTCGGCCCAATTCCCCAGTTTATGATAAAAATCCTGTTTGGCACCCAGGCCCCGGGATTCATCTAGAATCTCCAGGGAAACCCTTTTTTCCTTAAAAGTTCTTACCAGGGGGCCAAAGAAGCCGACCATGGCTATTTTGGATTCTGCACCGATTTGAAATTTATCATACATGATATGATTATCCTTATCCTCAGGCAGGGCCAAAGCAGCGTCATAGTTGAGGGCGTTGATCAATGCCAGGGCCATGCTCCTTTCAACGCTGTTGTCGCTTTTTATTTTTCCCAGCAGCAAGGATGCCGGCTTTGCTTCATAGTCGATGTGCTCGTTTAAAACCATACAGGATCTTTTGTCACCAAAGTAGGTATACGACAGTCCGATCCCACCCTCTGATGTCGTCACGGCGGTATAGCCGAGTCCGAGGTTTAATGTGTCAATCGTCACCTGCTGCGCTTTATCAGCAAACAGCTGATATAATTTTTGATTCAATGTCATCATTGTCGCTACCCTTTCTTCTGGAGTCAATTCGGACAGTTATCATAGATTCCGGCATTCTGCAATTTAACTCCAGTCCGGGCCCCACCGGCCACCGGCATTTTTGCGATAGGGTACCCAGGCCAATCCAAAGACTTCAAGGGTGATATCCGTGCTTTTGGGTTTCACACTTATTTCCTCCAACTCCTCGAACTGGGGGTCAAAGGAGAATTCTATTTTTTCGATATCCGCCTGCATCCGCACCTCCAGTTCGGAGAGCTGCACCTCGATTGCCGCCGACCTTTCCTGTGCACGGGTGACATCCATTGTTTCCTTTCGCATCCGGCTGGCGGACCTCATGGCGCTGCCCACCCGCGAGGCCGACCCGACACTCACCGCTTTACGCCCCAAAAAGGCGCCGAGGATGGCGGTGCCAAAAGAGATAGCGGTTTGAATTTTTCCGGATTTTGCCTGTTCCGCTTCCCTGGCAATGGCCTGCTGGGATCGCATGAGGCGGTCCTTTAAGGTGGTGAAGCGGGAACTGTATTTCCGGCGCAGCTTTTCAACTTCCAGATCGCGCTTTTCGCGAACCGCCTGCCCCAGTCTTCCGCGGAATTCGCCTTCGCTTTCTCCCAATTGGCTGGTCATATTAAAACGCTTGGACCGAAACAGCATCAGCGGCCGATTCTGGCGCACCCAGCGCAACAGGTCTTTAGGCCACTTGCGGTAAGCGGCGGCCTTTTTGGCGGCTGTGGGCAGTGCAGTGTAGACCGCACCCGGCAATGGTGAAGTGTCGATGGTATGCGGGTCAAACTCTACGGCATTATCCCAGTCCAAGGCAACCGGCGCATCTTCAAGCTCGGATAGAAAAGCCAGTGTCTCTGTACGGTCCACCTTGTAGCGGGTGTTTGAAAAATGAACATCCAGACGGCCGATCACCGCCGGATAATACACCAGCCCCTGCCCGGCACCTGATGCGGTCAGGTAAAAAGTGTCTATTCCCGGCGGACCCTGGGGGGGCCCTGGAATAGACTCAGCAGGTTCGGCGGGTTTTGCGGGGGCTGCGGTTTCAGATAGGGGCGCTTTTCCGGTGACGGGCGCAATCTCGCCTTTTCTTGCGGCCATCAGCGTTTTAATTTGTTCCCGGGTCATGGGTCCGCGCAGGTACGACATTACCCAGCGGGTTTGGAAAATGACCGGTTCGATTTCGTGTACATTGTGTAAGAGAAACACCCGTTCTCCCAGGGCCGCCAGGACTTCTTCCATGCGGCGGCGTTCAAAGCCGCTGCCTGCGGCGGCGCCTTCAAGACCCGCCAGGACCCGTTGTTTGTCGCGCTCGGTTTGCAGACGCCCGATGAACCAGGTGCCGGTATTAGATAGCCCTTTATAGTCTAAATCAACCGGGTTCTGGGTGGAAAGCACCACCCCCAACCCGAAGGCCCGAGCCTGCTTCAACAAGGTCAAGAGGGGCGCTTTGGAGGGCGGGTTCATGACCGGTGGAAAATAGCCGAAAATCTCATCCATATAAAGGATCGCCCGCAGGCTGGCGGTGCCGGGTTGAGTCCGCATCCATCCCAGAATCTCGTTTAGCAGCATGGATACGAAAAACATGCGTTCGGCATCTGAAAGATGACTTATGGTAAAAATCGAGGCACGCGGTTTACCTTGGGGGGTGTGCAGCATACGCCCGATATCCATAGGGTCGCCTTCCAGCCAGGATTCAAAACCGGGAGCCGCCAGCAGGTTATTGATCCGCATGGCCAGTGCCAATCGGTCTTTGGCGGGAAAGAAAAATTCAAGGTCCATCACCCCGATGCGTTCAAAAGGAGGCGCCTGGACCGCATGAATCAATCCGGCCAGGTCAAGGGCTTTGCCCTGGGTCCAGACATTTTCGAAAAGATTGGCCAGCAGAATATGCTCACGGCTGGTCACCGGGTCGGCCTCTATCCCGATAAGGGCTAAAAGCCCGGTAGCTGTTGTTTGAATTCGATCACGAAGCAAATCGGTATCGTCCAGAATAGCCGGCGGTGGCGGCGCAAAATTTCTCAGAACGCTTACCGGCAGGCCGGCGCTGCTGCCGGGCGTATAAACGGCATATTCCGCCGCGGAACGGAGGCGCTCGATCCGTTCGGGTTCCTGGCCCCAGCTCGCCAATCCCTTGCGCCAAATTTCGGCCTGCTTGGCGGCATATTTCTCGGGCGAAAGCCCCTGGTTGAGCGCATCCTGTTCGTTTATCCAGGGCCGGAAATCATCCGACTTCAGCTCCGGAAAGCTCAACAGTAAATTGGGCAGATCCCCTTTGGGATCGATGGCGATAACCGGTATGTTGTCGATCAGCGCCTCTTCCAGAAGACCGATGCCCAGACCGGTTTTCCCGCTGCCGGTCATGCCGATAATAACGGCATGGGTAGTGAGATCTTTGGAATCGTATAGAACGATGTCCTCTTTAAGCGTGTGTGAAGCCAGATCGTATTCTTTGCCGAGATAAAAAGCACCGAGTTTTTCATAATAATTGCTCATTGAAAACCTCCATGGAATCCAACGCCGGTTGTGGCGGCCTATGGTTTGAAATGTTTTTTGATGGTTCGGCAGTGAAAATAATTTGAAACAAGCTTTATAAAACGAAGTTTTGGGTGTCAATAACAATTGTGGAATTTGAGTGACCCAGCGGGGTGTGAATCAAGACTATTGGTTATTGGTATATCCGTGGCCATTTGTGGTATGTCGTCATATAAAGTGTAGGAGTGCTGGCCTCCGGTCCGTGGAGCCTACGGCTCGGAGAGAGTATTGGAGCGTTGGGCTTATAAGCGGGAATGGGTCTGATTTTACTCTCTTACCTTTGATTATCCAAGATTCAGGCATGGATTGTATTTTTCCATTATATTAACCATTCATCAATCCATTACTCCATAACTCCAAGTACGATTAACCTCCTCTTTTGATAAAGAAAGAATGACTGTCGTTTACCATCAGCTGTGATTTACACCCATATCGGCGTCAGGGAACCAGCGGCCAAAAAACCGGCAGTATCACCATTAACACCACCAAAATAACCAGGGTCAACAGTCCGCCAATTTTTAAATAATCCGCAAAGCGATAACCTCCCGGTCCCATTACCAGAATGTTGGCCGGATGGGATACGGGCGTCATAAAACTGGCCGATGCCGCCATGGCAATGGCCATCATAAAAGCGTATGGCGACAGTCCCATATCGCTGGCAGTATTCAGGGCAATCGGCCCCATGAGGACCACCAGTGCCGCCGTCGGTACGAAACAGGTTGCCAGAAATGTCAACCCAACCAGACCCAGCATCACTGCTTTGGGTCCGAAGGGTCCGACCAAAGCAACAACCCCTTCGGCAATTAGCTTGGCCGCACCGGTCTGATCCAAAGCGGCGCCCAGCGGCAACGTTCCGGCAATCAAAAAGACTGCCTTCCATTCAATTTGGCGATAGGCTTCTTCCATACTCAGACAGCCGACCAGAACCATCAGCGCGGCGCCGACCACGGCCGCGATGTATATCTGAACCCATCCCAAAATTACCGGCAGCAATACAGCCACCATAATCAGGATGGATAATTTCATCTTTTCTGTGCGCAATTCCTCCTGGGCGGTCTCCGTAAGAACAATAATATCCGGTTCACGGCCAAGCAGCTGCAACTTGGCCCGTGGGCCGAGCAGCAGCAGGGCATCACCGAACCGCAGTTCCATATCCCTTAGATTGGATCGGTAGGCCCGTCCCTTGCGCCACAGAGCCAGCACATTCAAACCAAATTTTTCACGAAAATTGATTTGGCGCAGGGTCTTGCCTTCCAGGGTGGTTTGGGGTGATAGAATGGCTTCCACCAGTCCGGCTTCACCAGAAACCAGTTTATCCACATCGGTGTCGGTTCGGCGCTCGATCTCCATTTCCTCAAGGGCCCGCAAATTGTCAAAATCCCTCTGGCGTCCTTCGACCACGAGACGATCTTCGGCCTGCAAAATCTCATGCGGTTCGGGCATAATAATGGGGTTTTCGCCACGTAAGATTCCGAAAACACGGCTACCCAGAGCATCCCCCAGGCGGCTTTCTTTCAACGATTTTCCGACCAGGTCTGAGTCCGGCGGTATCTGCATGACCATTAGCTGTTCATGCAGACGATAGATATCGGTCAGTTCCGATCGTTCAACATAGCGAAATTGATCAAAGCCGGTCGTCTTTTCTAATTTTTCGAGATACTCCTCAGTGCCTGCTACGAGGAGCATGTCCCCACGCTCCAATTTCTCATCCTGCAGGTTGGTTCGCATGATCTGATCATTTCTGCGAATCGCCAGTACGTTGAGGCCGAAACGGGCGCGGAAGCTAAGTGAATTGAGCGTGCTGCCGACAAAACGGGAATTGCCCGGTAGTGAGACTTCGCCGATTTTGATTTCAGTGGAGTAAGGTTCCTGCAGGTCGATTCCACCCTCTTCGACAACAAGCTGATGCCAGTTTTTCAACTCATTTAGCGTTTCAATCCGACCTTCAACCGTTAAACGGTCTCCAACCAGCAAAGTGTCGGTCGGTCCCGGTGCCAGAACGGTTCGATCACCGCGGGTAATGCCGATCACATTCCAACCCAGGACCAAACCCATTCTGACCTGGGCCAAGGTTTTGTTGGCAAGGATCGAGCCGTGGGGTACGCGGATGTGAAACAGGCGCTCCTGCAAGTCATACTGGGATTGCCAGTCTTTTTTTTGGTCACCCGATGATTCTTTGACAACATCCCGCTGGGGTAGTAGGTGCCTACCGATGAAGGTCATAAAAGCGATTCCGGAGAACATCACCACCAGCCCGACCGGGGTAAAATCAAAAAAGGTAAATGATGTGAGTCCCGCATCGCGCAGGGCGTCGCTGACCAGGATGTTGGGAGGGGTGCCGATCTGGGTGGTTAACCCCCCCAGGAGTGAGCCATATGCCAGCGGCATCAACAACCGCGAAGGCGGTCGGCCCGTGTGACGGGCAATATCCATGACGACCGGAAGCATCAGGGCTGCGACGGCGACATTGTTCATGATGGCCGACATCACCCCGGCCGTGGTCATGATGACAAGGATCATCGTGGTTTCACGAGTTCCGGCAATTCGCAGCACAAAATTACCGATGACGTTCGCAACTCCTGTGCGAGTAAGACCGCCGCTAAGAATGAATACCGCCCAGACTGTAACCACCGCCGGGTTGCTGAAACCCGCCAGTGCTTCCACTGGACTAACCAGACCCAGCAAGGCAACTGCTCCCAACGACAGCAAAGCAGTGACTTCCATGGGTATCCATTCAGTGATCAGAAATACGACGGCGACAGCGAGAATAGACAATATGATGGCAATGTCAGCGGTCAAGGTTGTTTTCCTCGTAACATACTTTTTATTGCATAAGGATTATACATTTGCGGTTGAATCATTAGGAACTCGCCTTTTAGAGAGGAAAATCAGCGAATATGATGAATTGGATGCCGGATTCTTCTGAAGCCCACATATAGCAACTTACAGCCAGCGGAAACTGTCTGTATCCAATTAGCGAAGGTGGATTGGGTTGTCAAGTGAGATTGTATGTGCGCGGGGTGACATTTTGAGGCAATTGGAGTGCAGTTCAATAGATGGTCGTAAGCATATTCTTTCGATTGGGAAAGGATTTGAGATAATCTGGGGAAAGCAGTTGTAGTTCAATTGTCTCGCCGGCGGCAATTTTTTCACGGTCTTCTGGGATAATGATTAAGGCCTCTTTCTCGGCCATGGACCGCAGGGCGCTTTTAAGACGAGCCGGGTGAACCCAGAGCTTATTTTTTCGATTTTCAAGGCGGGCGTGAATAAAGTCGGTCCATTCTTTTCTGCCATAAACGGCCGCTGCAAGCCGAGCCGAAGTTAAGGGGAAAAAGAAGGGATGATGCCCCTGCATTTTCAGCAAGGCTGGCAACGCCAGCTGTAAAAATGCCATTTCATTGGACGGGGGGCCGCCGGGCAGACAAAAAAAAGGCTTTTTGTCCAACAGGCCGAAGCCTACAGGTTTCCCAGGCCCCATCCGAACCCGGTGATAAATACCCTGCCAGTTTAAATCGGAGACAACATCTAAAATCAGATCGCGTTCACTGCCCCAGGCTCCGCCGCTGGTTAAAAATATGTCGACATCCGGCAGGTTCTTCGTTATGGCCTTTTTAATCGTCTGTCTGCAATCAGGGACCAGCTCCTTTTTATAAGGCAATCCGAACTGAGACAGCCAGGAACAAATCTCCACCATGTTGCTGGCATACAGCTGGCCTCCGAGGAGGGGCTTACCGGGAGATACCACCTCATCACCGGTGGCGATCACGGCCACCCGCGGCGATCGAAACACAGCCACCGCATCCAGCCCGGCTGCCGCCAGAAGGCCGATGAGTGCCGGATGTAGCCGCATATTTTTCCCGGCCACAGTCTCCCCCTTGCGGATGTCTCTTGCTCGGTTTTGGATGTTGCGTCCGGCCTCGGCGGTATTGAAAGCGATAATATTTTCAGCCTGCGATCGGCAGAATTCTTCCGACAGCACAGCATCGGCACCTTCTGGCAGCGGCGCGCCGGTAGTGACACGAACCGTCTGGCCGCGATGTATCTTCAGCTGCCGGCGATCGCCGGCTGATAAACTGCCGTGCACTTTTAATAATACCGGGTTCTGCTCGCTTGCCTGGGTCAGATCGGAGGCTACCACCGCATAGCCGTCCTTGCGTGAACTGCTGATCGACGGGCAGTCTACCCTGGCAATAACATCTTCTGCAAGGATTTTTCCCGTTAGCAGTCCCAGCGGGAGGAATTCCGATTTGCCGACGGATACGTTTGACAGGGTCAGATCAAGGGCATCTTTGAAACCGATAAATGTCTGCATAGGGCGGTTAAGATGGTTTACCCTAACCCGGATAAACCAGAAATTTTTTTATTGCTGAAGCCCGAACACCGATACGTGGCACCTTCAATTTCTGAAAACATGACGTCAGATAAAGCCCATACCGGGTTACCATTGGGTCACTATATGGATCTCATCACCGCACCGAATTTTGCCCTCTTCCAGAACCCGCGCAAAGACCCCCTCGCGCGGCATGATGCAGTCTCCGGCCTGGTAATAAATGGCGCATTTATTGTGACACTCTTTACCGATTTGGGTGATTTCGACTAAAACGGTCTCTCCCAGTCGAACCCGGGTTCCCAAAGGCAGCGTTTTCCAGTCAATTCCGGTGGAAGCAATATTTTCAGCGAAATCACCAAAGGTTACATCAAGCCCCTGTGCTTTGGCACCCTCGATACTTTCCGAGGATAAAAAGCTCACCTGTCGATGCCATTTTCCGGCGTGGGCGTCTCCTTTAAGACCGTGGTCTTTGGATATAAAGGCCTCGCTTACCGGAGTTTTACGGGTACCCTTTTTCTTGCTTATCGCAATCGAAACGATTTTCATTGTCTGGATTCCATATTTAATGACCAAAACAAAACCGTTTGGTTCATTTGAAATTGAATTTTGGATATTGTTTGGTATTTGTTATTTGATGCTTGGTATTTTCTCAATTCAAGGATTCAATTGTACTTTGATATTTCATATCGCCTTTCTAATATATTTGTGGAGCACGCTCTTAGGTGCCATTACCGATTAGAAAAATCCCGTAGGTCGCCCGCAAATTGGGCATAACATCAATTATTTTTCCGAATCTGTTTTCCGAATGGGTATTTATCGCAACTCCTTTTAAAATATTAAACCCGACATCATGGATAAACTTTCTAAAGTCTTTGATGGTAATGACGCGAATGTTCGGCGTGTTATACCATTCATAGGGCAATTGTTGGGTGACGGGCGCATAGCCGGATAACAACAACTGCAGCCTGCACCCCCAGTGGCTGAAATTGGGAAAGCTGACAATTCCTTTCTTGCCGATACGCAGCATGGATCGAATCAAGGTGTCGGGTTCGTAGACCTGCTGCAAAGTTTGACTCATAATGACATAGTCGAAGGTGTTTTCAGGATAGTCGAGAACTTCTTCATTGATGTCGCCCTGGAGAACCGACAAGCCTTTTTCAATACATTGGGCAACCTTGGATTCATTATGCTCGATTCCGGTGCCGGTCACCCCTTTATGATGGATCAAAAATTTCAGCAAATCACCTTCACCACAGCCAAGATCGATCACCCGGGACCCCGGTTCAATCCACGCGGCGATGATCTCCAGATCAAACCGCATTTTATTATTTTCGGGATTCGTTGTAGACACGCTCTAAAAAACCTCTGATCAAAGCGGATAACCGCTCGTTGGATAATAAAAAGGCGTCATGGCCCCACTTGGCTTCGATTTCGCAAAAGCTCACATCCAGCCCGTTTTTTTTCATGGCCTTGACCATCGTCCGGGACTGGTAGGTCGGATACAGCCAGTCGGATGTAAAGGAGACAACCAAAAATTTTGCATCGGTTTTTGAAAACGCTTTCACTTCGGACCCATCACCATGTTGCTTTTCCAGGTCATAATAATCAGCTGCTTTGGTGATGTATAAAAACGAGTTGGCGTCAAAGCGCTCTACAAATTTTTTCCCCTGGTAGCGCAAATAACTTTCCACCTGGAAGTCGGCATCAAAGTTAAATGAAAAATCGCTTTTATCCTGCAGGCGGCGGCCAAATTTATGGCGCATGGATTCATCGGACAGGTAGGTGATGTGACCGATCATGCGGGCCACCGCCAGCCCGAGATCCGGTTTGGGCCCAAAGTAATATTCTCCCTTGTTCCACTTGGGGTCGGCCATAATCGCCTGCCGGGCCACTTCGTTAAATGCAATCGTCAAAGCAGAGTGCCGGGTGGTGCTTGCCAGCGGAATTGCCGCAGTCACCATTTCGGGATACCTGGCACACCACTCCAGCACCTGCATACCCCCGATGGATCCTCCCACAACGGCCAGTATTTTTTTTATCCCCAAATGCTCCATCAATGATTTCTGGGCATCGACCATATCTCCGATGGTGACTACCGGAAAATCAAGCCCATAGGGCAACACGGTTTTCGGGTTGATGGAACAGGGTCCGGTGGAGCCCATGCAACTGCCGATAATATTGGAACAAACAATAAAATATTTGTTGGTATCAAGTCCTTTGCCGGGACCCACCATGTTATCCCACCAGCCGGGCTTTTCGTCGTCCCCTTTGTAGTAGCCGGCCACGTGCGAGTCTCCCGACAGGGCATGCAGAACCAGAATGGCATTACTTCTGTCTGCATTCAGCGTACCGCAGGTTTCATAGGCCAGGGTTACGGGACCCAATCTGGCACCGCTTTCAAGCACCATTTCCCCGGGGGGTTCGGCAAAAGTGTATAACTTCTTTTCGACGATTCCTACCGAATTGGCGTCTTTATCATGCTCGATGTATTCGCTCATGTTAGCCCATCAGATCAATCTCAAAATCCCTGTTTCAACATTTTCGCTTTCAAATGTATTGGAGAATATCGATGCATTCTGGAGTGTTGGAGTACTGGGGTATTGGAGTGTTGAAGGCCTGTTCATTACTCCGATACTCCATTACCCCTACTCCCCGACGGCAACAGGCCGTGTACTCTGCAATCAATTTTTCTTAGCCGTTGGTCATTCACACTTTAGCAAAGGCCTGTTCTAAATCGCCAATAATATCATCAATATGTTCAAGGCCTACCGATAGTCGCACCAGATCCGGTGTGAGTCCGCCGGATTTTTGCTGGGCTTCGCTCAATTGCGAATGGGTTGTGCTTGAGGGATGGATCACGAGGCTTTTGGCGTCTCCCACATTGGCAAGGTGAGAGAAGAGTTTCAAATTGTCGACAAATTTACTACCGCCCTCAAGACCGCCTTCAATTCCGAACACGACCATGCCACCGAATCCGTTCTCAAGATATTTTCCGGCAATCGGATATGTGGGATCATCCTCCAATCCCGGATATCGTACCCAGTTAACCTTTGAATGTGATTTTAGAAACTGTGCCACGCGCATTGCATTGTCACAGTGGCGCTGCATTCGAAGCGGTAACGTTTCCAGTCCCTGCAGGAACATCCAGGCATTATCCGGAGAAATACATGCCCCCAGATTGCGTAACGGTACCAGTCGCATTCTCATGATAAACGCCACGGGATTAAGATCGCCAAGATCCTGGGCATAACGGATTCCGTGGTAGCTTGCGTCGGGTTCGTTATAGAGTCTGAATTTGGGATCCGTCCAGTCAAACTTCCCGGCATCGGTAACGATGCCGCCGATACCGGTGCCGTGTCCGCCCATCCATTTGGTCAGCGAATTGACCACGATATCGGCACCATATTCGATACTTTTCAGCAAGTGCGGCGTGGTAAAGGTTGCGTCGACAATCAGCGGCAGATTGTGTTTGCGGGCGATTTCGGAAACGGCCCCGATGTCGGTGACCTCGAGCAGCGGATTGCCGATGGCTTCAATGAAAATCGCCCGGGTTTTTTCCGATATTGCCGTTTCAATGCTGCGTGGTTCCCGGGGATCGGCAAACTTTACCCGGATACCAAATTGGGGTAATATGGCGTCAAACATCGTATACGTCCCACCGTAAAGGTTATTTGCGGATACGATCTCATCGCCGGCCGAACAGATATTGATTATGGAATAATATACGGCTGAAGTCCCCGAGGCCAGGGCCAGGGCGGCGGCCCCCCCTTCCAGGGCGGCAACCCGCTGTTCCAGAACATCCTGGGTCGGGTTCATGATGCGGGTGTAAATATTGCCAGGTTCTTTGAGTGCAAATAGATTGGCGGCATGTTCGGTGCTTTTAAATACATAGGAAGAAGTCCGGTGAACCGGGACACCCCTGGCAGTTGTGTCTGTATCCGGTTGCTGACCGGCATGCAGGCACAATGTTTCAAACTTGTAATCGTCACTCATCGCTCGACTCCTTTGATAATTTGACATCTTGGAATTGTTATAACTAATTGTCAATATAGTGTATTTTTGAGTTTGAGTTATTTACCGCAATTATGGAATAATTCCAACATTTCCTACGGGCCGGAGGCCAAGTGGGGCAAAGGCCCTATCTTGGATCTGATTTAAAAACCTGTTTGTCCAGAATTCTTCATTAATTAATCCGGATCGCTGAATTAGGTCGACTTCAACACTGAATTGAGAGAGCCGCTTTTAAAACCATCCAAATCCAAAGCAACATAGACAAATCCCAGTGCATGGAATTTCTGACGAATTTCCTGACGGTGCGTCAATATGGTTTCATAATCCGGCAGAGGCACTTCGATTCTGGCCGTATCGCCATGGTGACGGACCCGTAGCACCCGCAATCCGAGATCATAAAGAAGATCTTCGGCCTGTTCCACCTGGTTCAGCTTTTGCGGCGTTACTTTCTCCCCGTAAGCAATTCGACTGGCCATACAGGGCATGGCGGGTTTATCGGCAATTTCCAGATTATAATATGCGCATACGTCCCGGATTGTTTGTTTGCTGAAACCCAGTTCAAGGTAGGGTGCTTGAATCGACGCTTCCCGGGCTGCCTGAATCCCCGGTCGATAATCACCGAGGTCATCCACATTGACACCGTAACTTATCTGCCAGGGTTCGACATCCCGCGCTCCCTGCAATTGCTCGCGGAGCGTTTCAATCTTTGCAAACAGGTTTTTTTTGCAGTGATAACAGCGATCTGCCTGATTCGCCTGGTAGCTCGGATCTTCTATCTCACGGGTTCGAATGATTTGAAGCGGGATCCCGTGTTTCTGTGCAAAATCAAGGGCATTGCGATATTCACGGCGTGAAAGAGACGCACTGTCGGCCAGAACTGCCACCATCCGCTCGCCCAGGGCCCTGTGCGCAGCAAATGCAAGCAGGGCACTGTCCACACCTCCGCTGTAAGCAATCATGTTCTGCTGTGTTTTTTTTAAATGCGCTTCCAATTTGTGGGCGCTTTGCCGTGGTTTCACATTTTTCTCCCGGTTGCCGGGAATGATTCCCTATTAAAAAATGTAAATACTGATACCAACTTCCTGAATGCATCGACCTGAAGATATTCAAAGGTCTTTGGCAGGTAGTCAGGGGGAAGAAAGGAGGGGTGATCAAAATTTGCTGGTGAAAACCTCACAGGAGCGGCAGACCTTCATCTTCTCTTCCCAGTTGTTGTAAACGTCGCCGTCACAGATGGTGCCATTGATAAACCAGCAAAGATTTCCGCTTTTAAACTCCCAGGCTGGACATTGTTTCTTCTGTTTGGCAGCACATTTTTTTATTCTCCAGCAGGGTTTGTTGCCGTTTGGGCTGTTGGATATCCGGGAAACCAAAAAAAATAATTGTCGTTCCACCGCAGGCGGAATGGTACGCCAACCCTGTTCATAGCTGTGAATGGCTTTCAAGGATGTCCCCAGTAATTGTGACATCTGTTTTTGGGTTTTGTTTAATTTTATTCGATAAGCTTTAAATTCATTGCTTTCCATCAATCTAGTCCCTGGTTCCGAGTTTAATTTTTATACAGTTTATATGTTGTAACATTGTGGTATGGTTGTCAATAAGAAATACGTCATTGTGATACCAGGCAATTGATTAAAATCTTGATTTTCCATATCACAATAAAAAAATATGACTAAGGTTACACGGTTTGGGACTAGGCCCTTCGGGCTTCCGACTTCGCTCTTCAAGCTAGGACGGAACATGTCGACCCCACACGCAGGATTCAACGTTCCGGGTTGATTAAACCCCAGATAGCTCACATCAAAGAAATTGTGTCTTCATCTGGCTATAAATCCGATCCACTCAATTGGGAATCGAAGTTTTGTCTGAATTAGCCGCCGATCGCATTAAACCAGACCGAATGCACTTCGTTAACGGTGCTTTTAACTTCTTTTAAAGCGTTCAGAAGACGGGTGTACATCATGGCCAAACCGATATTTTCGGCCAGCACCAGCAAAGAATCGATATCCTGTTCAGATATGTCCCACTGCTCATGGTGATACAAGCGCAGCGCTCCGATATTCTTGCCGTAGAATTTAATCGGAACCGAAACTATGGCGCCGATGCCCTCTTCACTGGCCTCCTGGGGATATTGTAAAAGGTCCGTGTCCTTTAGATCGCGGATGATCACCGGCTTCCCCTTTTTGATGTCGCCAATACTTTTGCCCGAAAAAACGGGGCCTTTGTTCAGGTAGCCGACACTAAGACCGAAACTTGACAGCAATTCAAGTTCGCCACTCTCCGGCTCCAGAGCAAAAATAGAGCTTCCTTTTATTTCCAGGGTGCCGGCCAGCAGCTGCGTTAAATGGCCGGTCATGATTTCAAGGTCGTCCGAATGCGCGATGGCTCTTGCGACCGCTTTAAAGACGTCAATATCTATTTTTTCTGCGTTACCCATGGAATACCTCCTCACCTGTTTTTAGCCTGCAGGTCTTATGAGTTGCGGTGGTTAGCGGATTTCAGCCAATTGCAGACAGGTCTCAGGACACAATGCAGAC
>Ga0316189_10001082_pt1 | contig 27074 bp, 29 predicted proteins | sample LowCovwburrow_MG_FD_204930 | JGI IMG/M metagenome (GOLD analysis project Ga0316189, IMG submission 204930) | Coastal sediment microbial communities from Maine, United States - Lowes Cove worm burrow | ecosystem: Environmental > Aquatic > Marine > Coastal > Sediment | place: USA: Maine...
CCCGTACTGAATCCGGCTATGAAACGCAGCTGATCGCACGCGTTCCGGAACCTCGCAGCGTGCGCGCAGCCGGCAGCATAGATAACTCGCTGTTTGTTGCTGCGCAACAGGCAAATCTGCCGGAAAATATTACTATGGAGCTGGCCGGTATCTTTGGCTGGGATATCGACTTTGCGCTGGATATTCGTCGCGGTGACCAGTTTGCCCTGCTCTATGAGGAACTCTACCTGGATGGCGAACGGATTGGCACGGGCGATATCCTCGCTGCCGAATTCACCAATAATGGCAAAATCTACCAGGCGGTACGTTATACCGACCAGCAAGGCCGCACCGACTATTACTCGCCGGATGGTCACAGTATGCGCAAAACCTTCCTGCGTTCCCCGGTCGCCTTCTCACGTATCAGCTCGCGTTTCAGCCTGGGCCGCAAACATCCGATCCTGAACAGAATCCGCGCGCACAAGGGCGTGGATTATGCTGCTGCACGCGGCACGCCGGTCAAGGCAACGGGCAATGGTAAAATTGTTTTACGCGGGAAAAAGGGCGGCTATGGCAAGACCGTGGTTATCAAGCACGGTAGCAACTACAGCACCCTGTATGCCCACCTGAGCAGCTATACACGCGGCCTGCGCACTGGCAGCCGGGTACAGCAGGGTAAGATTATCGGTTATGTCGGCAGCACGGGACTGGCAACCGGCCCCCACCTGCATTACGAGTTTCTGGTTAACGGTGTGCACCGCAATCCCTTAACCGTCAAGCTCCCGGATGCCGAGCCCCTGCCCAAGAAGTACCGACAGGATTTCAAGCTGGCCACCGAGAATCTGCTGGCCCAACTGGAACTGGCAAAGACCCGGACCATTGCACTGCGGGATCGTTGAACAGCAAACCACCCGACCCACAAAGGCCTCGCGGCACCATGCCTGAGTACTATCTAGGCCTCATGTCAGGTACCAGCATGGATGGCATCGATGCCGCACTGGTTGATCTGTCCGGTGATACCCCCCAACTTTTACGCGCGCAGACACGCCCCTGGCCGGCGCCACTTCACGCGCGCATTCTGAAAACCGTTGCCGCACCAGAACAGGCTTCACTCCGGGATACAGGCATACTGGATACCGAACTCGGTGAGCAGTTTGCCAACGCGGCACTCGACCTCATGGCCAAGGCCAGGCTGGACAGCAGTCAGATCAAAGCCATCGGCAGCCACGGACAAACACTGCTCCATGTCCCCGACGGCCAGCCTGCTTTCAGCATGCAGCTTGGCGACGCGAACCGTATCGCCGAAAAAACAGGCATCACAACGGTGGCGGACTTCCGGCGCCGGGATATTGCCGCCGGGGGACAGGGGGCGCCGCTGGTGCCCGCCTTTCACCAGGCACTGTTCCACGACCCGGGTACACCCCGCGCCATCCTGAACATTGGCGGCATGGCGAACCTGACGCTGTTACCGGCAGACAGTGATGCTGTCACCGGCTTTGATACCGGTCCGGGCAATGTGCTGCTCGATGCCTGGTACCGCAAAAACCATCAGGGCGACTACGATGAGCGTGGCGCATGGGCACAACGCGGTGATCTGAACCAGTCCCTGCTGGAGCACCTTGTGGACCACCCTTACTTCAGCCAGCCGCCACCCAGGAGTACCGGGCGTGAACTGTTTTGTCTGCGCTGGCTCGAGGAGCTGCTTCAATCCGGTCACCACGCATTGCCTGATGCCGACGTACAAAGAACGCTGACTGAATTCACAGCGCAAACCATCGCCACTGCACTGGAACACTTCGGGCCGCCGGTAGAGCAGGTGCTGGTTTGCGGTGGCGGGGTGCATAACGATTTTCTGATGCAGCGCCTTGCAGCGCTACTGCCTGAACAGCAGGTGGAAACCACTGAAAAATACGGCCTGCACCCGGACTGGGTGGAAGCGGTTGCGTTTGCCTGGCTAGCCAAACAAACGCTGGAAGGAAAAGCGGGCAATATACCGGGTGTTACCGGCGCAAACCGGGCGGTGATTCTGGGTGCAATCTACCCGGGCAAAATCTAGCGCTCACTGATCGGCACGTAATCACGCTCCGACTGGCCGGCATAAACCTGAGTCGGCCGGAATATTCTGTTGCCTCCCAGTTGTTCACGCCAGTGCGCCAGCCAGCCGGCTGAGCGGGCAATGGCGAAGATCGATGTGAACTGGTCCGGCGGGATCCCCATTTCCGTGTACAGAATACCGGAGTAGAAATCGACATTGGCATAAACACCCTTCGGCGCCAGCCTTTCCTCACAGGCCTCTTCCAGCGCCAGCGCCGTTTCGAACATGGAGCCCATGTTGCCACCGCGGCGTTCTATCATTTCATGCATGAGTTTCTGCAGGATAGTGGCGCGCGGATCCTTGACCTTGTACTCGCGGTGACCCATACCCCAAATCTTGGCCTTGCTGGCCAGCTTGTCATCCAGCCACGACTTCACATGCTCGGGCCGGCCAATCTCCTCCAGCATTTCGACCACGCGCTGGTTGGCGCCGCCGTGCAACGGACCGGCCAGGGTACCAATGGCTGCAGCGATCACCAGGAAAGGGCTGGCTAGCGTTGAGCCAGCGACCAGCGCCGCAAAGGTCGAAGCGTTAATCGTATGTTCAGCGTGCAGGATCAGACTGGCATCCATAATACGCGCCATGAACGGGTCCGGATCCTCGCCGCTGAACATGAACAGCAGGTTCTCAGCGTAGTTCAGATCCTTGCGCGGTGCATAGGGGTCATAGCCATTACGCACGTGTTGCCACATGGCCACGATGGTCGCCATGCGCGCGATGATCTTTACCGACATGTTGTGTACGTAGTTCAGGTCTCCGCACATGTTGCTGCCGGTCAGACACTCGTCACCCTGGTAGAACATACCCAGGCTCGCCACCGCCGTCTGCAGCATTTCCATCGGGTGCCCGGTAGCGGGCAGATACTTCATGATCTCGCGTACGTTGTATTTCACAACACGATTGGAACGCAGCTGCTGGTCAAACTCTTCAAGCTGCTCGCAAGTCGGCAGATGACCGTCCAGAAGCAACAGGCTGGTTTCCTCGAAGGTACTGTTGAGCGCCAGATCGACAATACGATAGCCGCGATAGGTCAGGATTCCTTTGATACCGTCCAGGTCAGAGATATTGGATTGGGTTGCCGGAACCCCCTCCAGACCGGGTAAATACTCACTCATTCCGTTCTCCTGAAAGCCTGGTGCAGCCGCTGCCACCGAGCGGCCTAGTATAACGGTTTATAGTTACTGGTGGTTATGCTGACAACAACACGAAAAAGGGGCGCAGTATGCGCCCCTTCGGCATGTGTTCGGAGGTGTTTCAGGCCGAGAAAGAGGATCCGCACCCACAGGTCGTTGTGGCGTTGGGATTATTGATCACGAACCTTGAGCCCTCGAGATCTTCCTTGTAATCGATCTCGGCACCCACCAGGTACTGAAAGCTCATGGGATCGACCAGCAGCTTGACGCCATCCCTTTCCACTTCGGTATCACCGTCATTGACCGCTTCCTCGAAAGTGAATCCATACTGGAAACCGGAACAACCGCCACCGGTGACAAAAACCCGCAGCATCAGGCTCGGCTTGCCTTCCTCTTCGATTAACCCCTTGACTTTGTTGACCGCAGCATCAGTAACGACCATCAACTCGTCGCCGGAAGTGACCTGTTCGGCGCTACTTTCACTCATCTACCCGTCTCCACTGGCATTCAACCACGATTCGCTGAAGTATGGCATTTCCCTACTAATTTGGTCAAGTATTACTTGGCTACCGACATGCCGGCAGTTTCAGCGATTTCGATGCTCTCAACTTTTTTCTGGGTGGTGTTGGTCGACGCCCGCTGCGGCTCGGCCCGATGCACCAGGTTGCCATTTACCTCGGCGCCCATGGCCATTTCAATCAGGTTGTAATACACATTACCCGTCACCTTGGCATGGCTGGCCAGTTCGACGCGGTCACTGACGTACACGTCACCCTGCACGGCGCCGTTCAACACCAGGTTCGGCACCCTCACATCCCCTTCAATAAGCCCTTTCTCGCTCACCGTAAGCACCGTTTCGCTTGCGGGCTCTGCAACAAGATTTCCCTTTATGGTGCCATCAACATGCAGCCCGCCGCTGAAGCGTAAATCGCCTTCGACTTGAGTCTGCGGCCCGATTACCGTGTCTATCCCGGAACAGCCGGATTTCTTCCCTATTCCAAACATGGCCTTATCTCCTGATTAATCAATGACCCACCCTCTCAGATCGGCCAATCCATGGTTTCCTCTATCCCTGGTGGTTGCCCTTTCCCGCTGGGCTTTAGCAAAATGCGCACCTGCCGCGGCTCGAATTGTGAAGGAATCTGGATTTCACCCTCAAAATTCTGGTAATAGCGGAACTTGAAATTCAGCACCTTGCTATTGCCTGCAGCCAGTTTTCTGAACTCAAGCAGTTTCGGCTTCCCATCTTCCAGCCCCTCGATTTCCATTTCTACGACACCGCGCACATATCGTTCGTTTCGTTTCACCTGGGTCAGGGTCAGGCTGAAGAAAAAGCCGCCCTCTTCCTGGGTGGGCTCCAGATGAAAGCGCTGTACCCTCAACCCGGGCTTGGCATCTCCCGGCGAAACAATGCCCTTATAGAATGCCAGCTGCTTGCGCAATTCCATCGCCTTCTCGCGCAGACCCGCGTACTCGTTGCGCACCTCGCGCGTAGCGCGCCTGTCGATCTCGCTGGAACGCTTGAGAACCGCAAGCTGCTCCTGCAATTCAGTATTGGCCTGCTGCAGTGCCTCGTAGCTGCCTTCAATACTATCCAGTTGCTGCGTTAACTGCTCCACACGCTCGCCGGAATAGCGTATACCGGACTCAAACAACAAGTAAGCTGCCGTGGCCAGAAATACCATTACCACAGCAAGGCCCAGCCACACATACACCGGCTGGTATACCAGGATTTTTCGGTCACCAGACACTATCGTTTCCTGTAAATATCAAGGCAACTATCGTGCCGTTATCATGGGATAAGACCGATGGATTGCAAACCGGTGCTCTCCTCGAACCCTGACATGATATTCATGTTCTGAATGGCCTGGCCGGCCGCCCCCTTGACCAGGTTATCGATAACCGACAATACCACAACGGTATCTGTATCCGGCGCCCGGTGTACCGCAATGCGGCAGTAGTTAGCCCCTTTTACGGTGCGGGTTTCCGGATGCGAGCCGGCTGGTAATACGTCCACAAATGGCTCCTGCTGATAACGGGCTTCAAACACCTCCTGCAGGTCCACGGCACCCATCGTCGGGCGCGCGTACAGCGTGGCATGAATGCCGCGGATCATGGGTGTGAGATGCGGCACAAAGGTCAGCCCGATGGGGGAATCGGCACACTGCTCCAGACCCTGACGGATTTCCGGCAGGTGACGATGTCCCGGCACCGAGTACGCCTTGAAACTCTCCGAAGCTTCAGCCAGCAGAGTACCGATACTGGCTTTGCGCCCCGCACCACTGACACCCGATTTGCAGTCTGCGATCAACGTGGATGCATCGATGCAACCGGATTCCAGCAACGGCAGAAATCCCAGTTGCACCGCAGTAGGGTAGCAGCCCGGGTTCGCCACCAGCTGCGCCCTTGCAATCGCCTCGCGGTTCATTTCGGGCAAACCGTAGACAGCCGTGGCCAGAATATCGGGGCAGGCGTGCTCGATGCCGTACCACTTCTGCCACAGCTGTGGATCCTTCAATCTGAAATCGGCCGCCAGATCGATAATTTTTACACCGCGCTCCAGTAACTCCCCGGCCATACCCATGGCTATACCGTTAGGCGTGGCGAAAAACACCACCTCGCAGTCGGCCAGCACCGCCAACTCAGGCTCACTGAACTCGAGATCAACATAACCGCGCAAATTGGGGAAAAGGTCTGCAACCTTGTTGCCCGCTTCACTGCGGGACGTGATGATGCTGAGCTGCACCGCGGGATGCAGCGCCAGCAAGCGCAAAAGTTCGACCCCGGTATACCCGGTTCCACCGACAACACCGACTCTGATCATTGGCTGTATCTACTCCACCTGCCTCTGTTCCAGACATCGTATTCTCCGCACTATAGAAATGCTTGTCCATTCAGGACGATTGCATGTGGCGGGCCGGAGAAATAACATGGCGCGCCTGCACACCCCCTATTTGACCGAACTGGACCCAATGCTGCCCCATCTGCGCCGTTCCGGAAAAAACCTTCTGTCCCGCGATGCCTGGAAAATACGCATCCTGCTCTGGTCGGGCGCCATTCTGGTAGGTCTGGTGGCGAGCGGTTTCGCCATCAGCAGCGAGCACGCCAATGACTGGTTCCACCTTCTGGTCGATGTGTCACCCTATGCGCCCTTCGTCGTCTGCCCGCTGGGGCTGGTGCTGGTCTCCTGGTTAACACGCAAATTCTTCCCCGGTTCACAAGGGAGCGGTATTCCACAATCCATCGCAGCGCTGCAAATACCTGAGCACACATCCCGCACGGTACTGCTTTCCTTTCGCATTGCTTTCGGAAAGATCCTGCTGACTTTGCTTGGCCTGCTGAGCGGCGCCTCTATCGGTCGCGAAGGCCCGACTGTACATATTGGCGCAGCTATCATGTTTTCGCTGGGCCGGTTTGCCAGATTCCCGCACCACTATATGGACAAGGGACTGATACTGGCGGGTGGCGCAGCGGGTATCGCCGCCGCCTTCAATACGCCTCTGGCGGGTATCCTGTTCGCGGTGGAGGAAATGGGGCGTTCCTTCGAAGAACGCACCAGCGGTGTGTTGCTGACCGCGGTATTCCTGGCCGGCGTGACCGCCATCGTCATCCAGGGCAACTATACCTATTTCGGTTCCACCTCGGCGATCCTGGAAACCTCGCAGTTCCTGCTGCCGGTCCTGGTCTGCGGTGTGGTAGGGGGATTGCTGGGCGGCCTGTTCAGTACCGCACTGATCCAGGGTTCGCGCCGCCTTGCGCCGTTGCTGAAACGCCGCCCCGTAGCGGTCGCCATTGTCTGCGGCCTGGGCATTGCGAGCGCAGGTTTCCTGTCCGGCAGCACCGCCTACGGCACCGGCTACCAGGAAGCTGAGTCCATCATCACCGGCGCCAGCACATTACCGGAGAGCTATCCGCTGATGAAAATGCTGGCCACCCTGTTCTCCTATCTCAGCGGTATCCCGGGCGGCATCTTCGCACCCTCGCTGGCCACCGGCGCCGGTGTGGGCGCGGAAATCGCCAGCTGGATGCCGAGCCTGCCGGTGTCGGCCATCGTCATTCTCGGCATGGTGGGCTATTTCACTGGCGTGGTACAGACCCCGATCACCGCATTTGTCATCGTCATGGAGATGACCGACAACCACAGCCTGCTGCTGCCGCTGATGGCCACCGCCTTTATTGCCTACATGACATCGCGCCTGGTGTGCCCGGAACCCATTTACAGGATACTGGCAATGAACTTTCTACCCGTGGTCGCAGACGCTGCGCCCACCGAAACCAGGCCCGCGTCCCCGAAAAACCAGTCATAGGCACGAGCCTGCTCGCTCCTGCTGCCGGGAAACGTTACCATTTCGCCACCATGCGACTGAAACATATCCTTTTGGGCATGCTTGCCCTGACCCTGATCGGCGGCCTGGGTGCGCTGTGGCTGGCGCCGGCCGGGATTGCGCGGGCGCCCGACATTACCGTCACCACCCTGCAGGGTGACAAGCTGAGCCTGACGGAGTTGCGCGGACAACCGGTGCTGGTAACTTTCTGGGCATCCACCTGTAGCAGCTGCATCAGGGAAATGCCCTACCTGATCGCGCTTTACAATGAATTGGCCCCGGGTGGACTGGAGGTGATTGGTATTGCCATGGCTTATGACCCACCCAACCGGGTGATCGAACTCAGCAAGGCCAAACAGATACCCTACCCGCTGGCACTGGACATCAACAGTGCAGCAGCCAGGGCATTTGACGATGTCAGCGTCACGCCAAGTACATTTTTAATAGCACCTGACGGCCAGGTTGTGCTCCGGGAAAGCGGCACACTGGACACGCAAAAGATCCGTGGACTGGTGCTGGATATGCTGGCCGGGTCCACTTGACGATGCTCTGGCTCAAGGCACTGCATATTATCTTCATGGTCACCTGGTTCGCCGGCCTCTTTTACCTGCCGCGCCTGTTTGTCTATCACGTCGATTGCACCGATTCAGCCGGTAACGAACGCTTCAGGATTATGGAGCGCAAGCTGTTCGCGATCATGACGCTCGGCGCCATACTCGCGACTGTATTCGGCGTCTGGCTACTGGCCAAATGGCACTGGCCGGTAACCGAGCTATGGCTGCAAATCAAGCTGCTGCTGGTCGGCGTGCTGGTCGCCTACCACATTCTCTGCGGTCTGCTGGTGCAACGTTTCGCCGCCGGCCTGAATCGTCACTCGGGCATTTTCTACCGCTGGTTCAATGAGATACCCGCCATCCTGCTGGTTGCTGTAGTACTGCTCGCAGTGCTGCGGCCGACCTGAATAGCGCTCTGACAGAGGCGCTTTCCCCACCTCCCCCTGCCTCCGGAACAATCTGTTTTAAAACAGCTCCGTAGGAGCGGGCTTGCCCGCGAACAGGGTATTTGCTGCCCTCAACTGTTCGCGGGCAAGCCGCTGCTGCGACTTCTACAGCCGCGCAGGGGTTTATATCCGAAATCATTTATCTTAATGCGAACGATTTGCATTTAGTTTGTTAATAAATATAATTCGCAGCCAGCACAGCATTCAGAAACCGGGAGGAAACACCCATGAGATTTAAAACCTGCGCCCGCACCTGTCTCGCCGCACTACTCCTGGCAGGTAGCGGCTTTACCGCTGCTGCCGAAATGCCGAGCCAGGAGGAGATGTGGGAGATTATCCAGAAACAGCAACGCGAAATTGAGGCATTGAAAGCAGGACAAGAGGCCAATACTGAAAAAGTTGAAGCCACGGCTGATGCCATTGAGTCCGTAGATGCAGGGGAACAGGGTTCACACTCAACAAGCAGAGTCGCGAGCTGGGCCGAAAACACCCAGATCGGCGGCTACGGGGAATTGCACTACAACAATCTGGACAGCAAGAAGGAAATCGATTTTCACCGTTTTGTGCTGTTCTTCGGCCACCAGTTTACCGACAGGCTACGTATGTTTTCCGAGCTGGAGCTGGAGCACGCCGAATCCGGGGACGGCAAAAATGGCGACGTCGAACTGGAGCAGGCGTACGTCGAGTACGACATCACGCAAAATCAGCACGCAAAAGCAGGCCTGTTTCTGCTACCGGTAGGTATCCTGAATGAAACCCATGAACCTCCCACTTTCTACGGCGTGGAGCGCAACCCGATAGAGAAGAACATCATCCCGACCACCTGGTGGGCCGGTGGTGTCGCGCTAAACGGCGAAATCACGCCAGGCTGGAGCTACGATTTTGCCGTTCATGAGGGCCTTGATACATCCGCTGGCAACAACTATGCCGTTCGCAATGGCCGACAAAAGACCAGCGAAGCTGACGCTAACGATCTCGCTTCCACAGCACGTATCAAATGGACCGGCGTGGCAGGGGTCGAGTTGGCAGCCAGCGTGCAATACCAGGCGGATGTAACCCAGGGTAACGACCCGGATGCCGGCCATGCCTGGCTGTATGAAGCTCATGCCGACATCGAACGCGGCGCGTTCGGTCTGCGTGCCCTGTATGCCATGTGGGACCTGGACGGCAGTGGCCCTAAATCCGTGGGGGCCGACGAACAGGAAGGATTCTATATTGAACCATCCTACAAGTTCTCACTCTTCGAGCAGAATTTCGGTGTCTTTGCCCGCTACAACCAGTGGGATAACACCGCTGGCAGCAACGGCAGCGATAGCGAAAAGAAGCAGTACAATGCCGGCATGAATTACTGGCCACATCCTGACGTGGTCCTGAAAGCCGATGTGCAGCAGCAGGACAACGAAGGCACCTCGAAGAACGACAACGGCTACAATCTGGGCATTGGTTACCAGTTCTAGGCTATTTTACCGGCTCCTGCTGGGGCACAATACAGGCACGGGGCGCAGTTGCGCCCCCTGCTTCTTCCAGGAGCCTGCTGCAGCAGACTGAAACATGCTCAAGAGACTAGTCCTTCTACTCCTGCTGGTCCCTGTCTGTACAGGTTCCCTGGCGCGTGGCACCTACCAGGAGCCCGAGGACTTCCTCTCTCAGGCATTCGCGGGTGATGTACCGGAACCCGGCATTATCTGGCTGACCGGTGAGAGAAAAGATGCCGTCAAGTCGTTGCTCGGCCACCGTTATCCCAGTCTGCGGATACGCTACTGGAAAGCAGGCGAGCGTAGCGCATGGATACTTGATGAAATCGGCAAGGATCAACCTATTACGACAGGAGTTATTGTCAATACCGGACGACTGGAACAAATCAAGGTGCTGGTTTTCCGGGAAAGCCGTGGCTGGGAAGTTCGCCATCCATTTTTTACCGAACAATTCAGGCAGGCCCAGCTAAACGAATCGCGCGAACTTGATCGCAACATTGATGGTATTTCAGGTGCCACATTATCGGTACGCGCGATGAAAAAACTCGCGGCACTGGCCTTGTACCTGGACGCTGAACTAAGGGCATCCGATGTCTCGTCATCACCGTAGAAAACAGCGCTTCAAGCTGCGTTCCTTCTACGTGTGGCACCGCTACATGGGTGTCAGCGCAGCTGTTTTTACGCTTGTTATCGCGGCAACCGGCGTGCTGCTCAATCACACCGAAGACTTCCAGTTCGACAGCAAGCATGTCCGGTCGGACTGGGTACTGGACTGGTACGGCATCAAGGCGCCGCAGGATATGCGCTCCTTTGCCACCGGCGACCGTTCTATTACCCTGATGGGCGAACACCTGTACCTCAACCGCAGGGAGATTGAGGGCAGCCACCGGCAACTGGTCGGTGCAATATTGAAAAACGATATGTTTGTTGTCGCCGTCAGCGACAGCATTCTGTTACTTACACTGCGCGGAGACCTCATAGATCGCCTGCAGCGCAGTGATGGCATTCCCGCCGGCATCTTGCAGATCGGCACCAATGCAGGCGGGGCGGTTATCGTGCGGACAAGCCTGGATCATTACCAGCCCGACGCTGACTTCCTGCACTGGTCACGCCGGGACAATGGCTCTGCCAGCGTACACTGGGCCACACCCAGCCCGCTCAACCCCGGACTCAAATCAGCACTGCAACACCATTTTCGCGAAGAAGTATTACCCGTCGAACGCGTGATACTGGATCTTCACAGCGGGCGTTTTTTTGGTCAGCTGGGACCCTGGATATTCGATGCGGCTGCGCTATTGCTCATTTTGCTATCCCTGTCTGGTACATGGATCTGGCTGAAACGCAGGCGCTAGTAAATCAAATCAGCGGCCTGCTCGCACTAAGCCTCCCAGCCCAGCCTCCTCCAGAGTTTTGTGAAGCAATGCACGTACTGCGCTGGCATCCTCAAACTCCCATACTTCATCAAGCAGGTTCTTAACCTGCGACATACTGAAACTGCGTATCGCCCACTTTACCCGCAGCAGGCTGGCCGAACTCATACTTAGCGAATCGACTCCCATTCCCAACAAAAGCAATGCGGCCGCCGGATCCCCTGCCATTTCACCACACACACTGACAGGCCTTTCCATCTCATGCGCATTCTGGATCACTTGGCGAATCGCTCTCAGCACAGCAGGATGCAGGGCGTCAAAGAGCCCGGCCACCTGCGCGTTGTTACGGTCCACCGCCAACAGGTACTGGGTTAAATCATTGGTCCCAATGGAGAAGAAATCTACGCGCTTCGCCATCTCTGGTATCTGATAAACTGCCGATGGTACTTCGATCATCACGCCGATCTTCGGGTACTCAAGTTCCTCGCCCTCATCCAGCAGCTCTTCAAAGGCACGCTTTATCAACCCAAGCGCACTGTCTATTTCCTTCACGCCGCTGATCATGGGTAACAACAGCTGGAGATTATTCAGTCCTGCATCAGCCCTGAGAATGGCGCGCACCTGTCTGAGAAAAATCTCCGGGTGGTCCAGCGCAATACGAATACCGCGCCAGCCAAGAAAGGGGTTGTCTTCTTCTACAGGAAAGTACGGCAACATCTTGTCACCACCGATATCCAGCGTGCGTACCGTTACAGGCGCTGGCGCAAAAGCTTCCAGCACCTGTCGGTAGGTGCGACGCTGTTCTTCCTCACTCGGGAAACGGTCGCGTACCAGGAACGGAATCTCGGTTCGATACAGACCGACGCCTTCGGCACCACAACGCAGCGAGGGTGTGATGTCCGTCAGAAGCCCGGTATTGGCATACAGCGGCAGTCTCTGGCCATCCGATGTTTCCGATGGCAGTTCGATCAAAGCCTGCAATTCGCTTGTCAGCTCTGCCTCTTCCTGCTGCAGGCGCTGAAATTCTTTACGGATAGCCGCCGAGGGACGCACAAACAAGCGTGACTGGTAACCATCTATAACGAGTTCCTGGCCATCCAGACGGCCAACCGGGAGGTCATCAACACCCATCACTGCGGGAATTCCCAGGGCACGCGCGAGGATAGCCACGTGTGATGCACTGGAACCACGCGCGGAGACCACACCAGCCAGCTGACCGACAGGTACTTCAGCCAGCTGACTCGCACTCACTTCCTCGCCCACCAATATGGTGTCTGGGGGGAAACTCCGGGAAGCAGGGGCAACGCTCTGCAGCCTCTCCAGGATACGCCGACCCAGATCACGCACATCACTTGCGCGCTCGCGCAGGTAAGTATCCTCCATATCCTCGAATGCGGTTACGTGCTCAGCAATGGTGTTACGCAAGGCGCCCGGTGCCCAGTTACCCGCCTTGATGCCCTCGATGGTGCCGTCGACCAGGTTTTCGCTACGCAACATCATTATTAACGCATCGAACAGAGCGATGTCTTCTGCCGGTAATATATCCACCATGCGCGCTGACATCATGCGCATGTCCCGTTCCACACCCGCGACTGCGGCATGAAATCCTGATATCTCTGTGTCAATATCCTCTGCTGTGCGGTCAGGAATGGCTTCCAGATTGGCCAGCGGATAAACCACGCAGGCGCGCCCTACCGCAGCACCCGGCGCTCCGGACACCCCTTTCAGGGCATAGCGTGATTCATCGGAACTCTGCAACAGACGATTGATATCGCCGCTGGCTCCGGCATGACTGATTGCGCCGGCCAACTGGGCGGCCAGTGTAAACAGGAATGTTTCTTCCAGTTCAGCAAAGCGGCGGCGCTCGCGTTGGCGCACCACCAGCACACCCAGTACGTTACGGTGCTGAATAATAGGTACACCCAGGAAACCATGAAACGGTTCTTCACCGATTTCACTGGTAAAAACGTAGGCAGGATGGTCAGAGGCGTTGTCGAGGTTAAGCGACTCCTCGCGGCGCGCAACCTCACCGACCAGGCCACGCCCGAAATTCAACCGTACTTCACCAAGAGCCTCCCTGTTGTAACCGTCCGTTGCCATCAGCACATATTGCTTGCGCTCGCTGTCTACGAGGTAAACAGAACACACATCCACCACCATCGCCTGTTTAACGCGGGCAACAATGATCGACAGCGCGCGCGCCAGATCAGGCGCGCGATTGACTTCCTGTATGGTTCTACGCAGGGTATCGAGCAAGTATTGGTATCCGGTTTAGGCAGGGTTTAGCACCCTGCATCGGGTTAGCGAGCAGAAGAATGCGGCTCTTCGTCAGCCGGGAAGACCAGCGGCGCGAGTTCCTTTAGCGCCTTTTTGTATACGGTACGCTTGAATGAAACCACTTCACTCAGCGGGTGCCAGTAATTAACCCAGCGCCAGTTATCAAACTCGGGCCTGGAGCTGAGATCCAGCCGTACAAACCGTTCCTCACCGACCAGGCGCAACATAAACCACACCTGCTTCTGGCCGACACATATCGGCTTCTGGTGACGACGGATATAACGCTCCGGCAGCCGGTAGCGCAGCCAGCCACGCGTCGAGCCAAGGATATCAACGTGGCTGGGCTCCAGGCCGATTTCTTCTTCAAGCTCGCGGTACATAGCCTGTCGCGGCGTTTCTTTGCGGCGAATGCCGCCCTGCGGAAACTGCCATGCATCCTGCCGAATGCGGCGCGCCCACAAAAGCCGGCCGTCAGGCCGGGTAAGAATTATGCCCACATTGGGCCTATAACCATCTGAATCAATCACTTGCAAGCTTAATAATCAATTGACCTTGATGCATTCATTGTACACGGGGCAGTGAAAGTCGCAAATCAGCAAACCCTGATTTACCTTTTTCGGTCAGGCCGCTATGCTGGGCCGATGATTAGCCTGATAGCGATTACAAATCATGGCCTTAGCTCTTTTTGACCTGGACAACACGCTGCTCGACGGTGACAGTGACTATCTGTGGGGGTGTTTTCTGGCAGAACACGGGATTGTTGATGCCGAAGCCTACGAATCCGAGAATCAGCGCTTTTATGACCAATATCTTGAAGGTTCGCTGGATATTCACGAATTTCTGCGCTTTCAGCTAAAACCGCTTGCGACCCACAAGCGAGCCCGACTGGAGGCATGGCGGGAACAGTATCTGGTGGAAAAAATCGATCCGATTCTGCTGCCACGCGCCAGGGCACTGCTGGAAAAACACCGCGCACAGGGAGACCAGCTGCTGATCATTACCGCCACTAACCGTTTTATCACCGAGCCCATCGCAAAACGCTATGGCGTTGAGCAACTGCTGGCGACCGAGCCGGAAATTGTCGCGGGTGAATATACCGGCGCTGTCAGTGGCACCCCCTGCTTTCAGACTGGCAAGGTTGAGCAGCTGCACAACTGGCTTGAGAAAGAAAACCAGACACTGGATGGCAGCTGGTTCTACAGCGATTCCCACAACGACCTGCCGCTGCTCGAGCAGGTTGAGCACCCGGTTGCTGTTGATCCCGACGATAAACTGAAATCCCATGCCCGGGCGATGGGCTGGCCGATCACGAGCCTGCGGTAGTGCATCAGGCCCGCACAGTCCCTCTGCTGTTGGTGCTGGCCGGCGCTGCCCTGCTGGGTGCCTGGTTCAGCCTGGAAACCGGTTCCGTGTCGCTGTCTATCCTGGATGCCATCCAGCAGCCTGAGTCACTGAACGCACAAATATTCCGGGAGCTGCGTTGGCCGCGAACGGCTACCGCTTTCGTTACCGGCGCATTGCTCGGCGTTGCCGGCGCTTTGATGCAGGTGCTGTTACGCAACCCGTTGGCCGATCCGTACATACTGGGCGTATCCGGTGGTGCGTCGGTCGGCGCCCTGTTAGCCATACTGGCTGGAGCCGGTACGCTGCTGCTGCAGTCCTTCGCATTCGGAGGAGCGCTGTTTTCCACACTGCTGGTCTTTTCCCTGGGACATGGTCAGGGTCAGTGGGATACCACCCGCCTGCTACTGACCGGCGTGGTGCTGGCAGCCGGCTGGGGAGCCATTATCAGCCTGCTGCTCGCCATCAGCCCCGGCGCACAGATACAGGGCATGCTGTTCTGGCTAATGGGCGACCTCAGTGCTGCACACACACCGCTTGCCGGCAGCATGGTACTGGTGCTGGTAACCACAGTTACGTTTATGCTTGCGCCGTCGCTTAACCTGCTGGCCGGGGGCGAACTGCGTGCGGCCTCGCTGGGGGTAGAAACGAACCGGCTCCGCATCACCATCTATGTACTGGCATCGCTGGCGACGGCTACGGCTGTAACCCAAGCGGGCAATATCGGTTTTATCGGACTGATTGCACCGCACATGCTGCGTCTTACCGGTGCTCGCGATCATCGCGCACTGATTCCGGGAGTGGTTCTGCTGGGTGGCACCCTGCTACTGGTTGCCGATGGCCTGTCGCGTCTGGTCATCGAACCCCGGCAGTTGCCGGTCGGCGTATTGACCGCGCTACTCGGTGTGCCCCTGTTCCTGTTTCTGCTGTATCGCTCGCGCAGGACAAGTTATGCCTGAAGCCTTGCTCAGTTGCACCGGCATCAATATACGGATTGGCAATATCACTGTTGCGCGCGGACTTGATCTGGACATTCAGGCCGGTCAGTGCTGGTGCCTGCTCGGCCGCAACGGCATAGGAAAAACCACGCTGCTACATACCCTGGCCGGTCTGCGCGCACCGGCCGCCGGCACCATTAAGCTGAACGGTACGTCATTGAAACAACTGCAGCGACGGGACATGGCCCGGCAGCTCGGCATCCTTTTCCAGGATAACGAAGACAGCTTTCCTGCAACCGTATTCGAAACGGTGTTGCAGGGCCGCCATCCGTACCTGCACCGCTGGCAATGGGAAACCGCCAGCGACCACGAGATCGCCGCAAGGACATTAACCCGGCTCGATCTCGGCAATTTCAAAAACCGCAATGTGCAAACCCTGTCCGGAGGGGAACGCCAGCGGGTCGCTATTGCCACACTGTTAACCCAGCAAACCCGTCTGCTGCTGCTGGATGAACCGACCAACCACCTGGACTTGCACCACCAACTGGAAATCCTGGAAACCCTGCTGAGCGAATGCAGGGAAAGGCGAAAGGCTGTGTTTATGGTTCTGCACGACATCAACCTGGCAGCCCGCTTCGCCGATCATATACTTCTATTGCTGGGCGACGGCGAAACACGTGCCGGCAGCACGCAGGAGATACTGCAAACCAGGCTGCTGGAGCGTCTCTATAGTCACCGTCTCATTGAAATTGAAACCCCCACAGGCAGCGCATGGATACCACGATAAACGTCAGAGTCACCGACAATTTCGTCGGATTACTTAACGCCTTCGCCCACCTTCTTCATTGAGGGAAAATCTGTTAGGCACTATTTTAAATAGATATTTTTCAAAATACCTTTGCTGCCCTGCGCGCACACCAGTCGAAATACCTTACAGTTATTCCTTATAAAAATGGCCGAATACAGCTAACCCATTGAGTTTTAAAAGGGCATCTTTTCCGGCATGCCAATTGCTCTATTTTATCGGGTATAGCTGTGAGAATGGGGCCCATGAGAAGCCAGACACAAACTATAGATTCGGGACAAGACTCCGCTGCCGAGCGCAGAACAAGAGAGGATCGACGCCAGCACGGCTGGCGCACCCTGACCTATTGTGGAATACAGGGACGAGGTCGCAGACGTCAGGTGCGTCGCGACGGCCACAGTTACTATCTTGACTGGTATAAACCCAGCCTGGTATTCACTGGCCTGACAGTGCTGTTACTGAGCTGCCTGGATGCGCTGCTGACGCTGACCCTGCTGAGTCGGGGCGCTTATGAAGCTAACCTCCTCATGGCGCGCCTGCTGGAAACGAGTGATGCTGTTTTTGTTGTCACCAAGGTCACCGTTACCGCCATCGGTATCGTATTTCTGCTTATGCATTCCCACTTCCGGCTGCTGAACATCACCAGCGGTAAACACCTGTTGCAGTTCCTGGTTCCAGCCTATGGTCTGCTAATAATTTATGAACTGTTTCTACTGGGGGTAATGAAATGACACGTCAAATCAACTGGCAAACAGTCGCCGCCACCAACGACGCCGATTCCCCGGCTGCTGCATTGGCGCTTGCAGATCGACTGGCGGCAGCTTGGAAAGGATCCAGCCGGGCAACGGCGGGTTATCACTGTAGCCGCAGGAAACACCCAGGTTATTGGGGTCAAAAATTTTCACAAAACTAGGCGCAACGGCATCGTCCACATAGACAATGCCGCAATAGTCCTCCTCGTGTTCCTTGCGTAACAGTTCGTCCATCTGTTCTATAAAATGGATAACTTCGTTTTGTGACACGGTCTCCGTAGGCGGTTCATCACCCACCGCATACAGGTACCAGGCGCCAGCTGCATCATCACGCACATGTTGCCATAATTTATCCAGCTGCTCCCAGCGCATAATCCCCGAAAATGTGCCTTTAAAAGCACTGCGAAAATCGGTTTGTTCATTGTTCATTCGCTAAGGCCATTTTTCAAACTCATGTTGAAGGCGTGCTATCCTGCCCAGCCCGCAAGGGTTAGAAATGAAAGCGCTACCAACCAGATTGTCAACGTGCGCCACACCAGGCGCATGGCAGCGCGCACCGGTGACTGTATAGTGCTTTCCGAATCCTCTTCTGCTTCCAGCCCCAATGCGCCGGCACCGGTAACGGCCAGCACCCTCTCTGAACCTTCGCTGCCCTGAGGATGGTCGCTGTGTGCCTTGCGCCACCCTTTCATTGCCGCATCAAAGTGTCCACTCAGCGCATACCCCAACGCCACCAGGCGGGCCGGTAACCACGTGAGAACTGCATGCAACCAGGCGACAGTGTCGCCGAATTCACCCTGCTCACGACGCTGTTGATAGAGTACCGCTGCACTGCGATACATTACCGCACCCAGCGGCCCCAGCAGTACAAACCAGAACAGAACAGCGAACAACCGACCATTGGCTTCTACCAGAATGGCACTTGCCAGTTTGCGCGCACAGCCCGCTGGATCTTGCGGCGCCGCTTCATTCCTCAACAGGCGGCCGGCAGCACGCTGGCGCAAATCCGTATCGGCGGACTCGCACACCTCGCACCAGTTATCCACGTCCACCGACAGATCGCGTGGTCCCAGGCAGTACACTAATACAGTGACATTAAACAGCAGGCCCGCCAGACCAAACAGCCAGTCGGCGAACCAGTTCTGCAACAGGCCGGTCGCGAGCCATATCGGTAACAGCAGCAGTACCAACCCGCCAATGTGGTCCCAGGCAGGGCCGCTGAAACGCTCACGCATCCAGTCGATGTAGCCCAGGAATTGACTGTAATGGCGGTATTCGTGCAGATGCGTCAGCAAGCGATCTGCCGCTATCCCCAAAAGTGCTGATAAAAGTGTCATATTGCTGAACGCTAACGTCTGCCCAAGCAGAAAGTCAAGCTAGCCCGCACTTCTCACCGCGGGGCGAGATGATCGCGCAGGGATTTGGATTCACAGTGGATTTTCTGATGGAGTGGAATACGAAGTGTATTTCCGACTGAAGAAAATCCGCTGTGGATTCAAAGATCAAGCGAGGGCTCGTCATCGTGGCGAGAAATGCGGGCTAGTAGACGTCTCAGCCTGTCCCAGTCAAACGCAGGGCCGGGATCGGTTTTTCGGCCGGGTGCAATATCACTGTGCCCGACCACATCCTCTGTCCCGAGATCCGGGAATCTGTCGCGCAGCGCAGCAATGGCTCCGGCCAGCTGCCGATACTGTGTGTCTTCATACGGCTGGTCATCACAGCCTTCCAGTTCGATACCAATTGCAAAATCATTGCAGGATTCCCGGTTCCGGTAACAGGACCTGCCCGCGTGCCAGGCACGATCCGTAAACGGGACGTACTGCACGAGTTCCCCGTTACGGCGAATCAGCAGATGCGAGGACACCCGCATCCCCTCAATCTCTGCAAAATAGGGATGCACAGAGGCATCCAGTCGGTTGGTGAAGAAATCATCAATCCAGCTACCGCCATATTCACCCGGCGGCAAACTGATACCGTGTACGACAATCAGGGAAATATCACATCCTGATGGACGAGCGTCGCAATTTGGCGACAGCATCCTGCGTGCTTCGACCAGCCAGGCACCATCTGTCGACAATTTCATAGCGTGTCCCGTGGCAATTCCACCTCCATTATGGAGTCTCGGCCTATTCCGTTACAATGTGCGCCTTGTTTAACAGATGCTGGTATCACAAGGAGCTGTTTGTGAAATCGATTACCCTTATTCTTGTCCTGCTCCTCGGACTGGTCACAACTGCCACGGCAGAAACCCGTTACGTCAGCGATCGCCTGGAAATCCAGATGCGTACCGGCAAGGGTACCAAGTTCCGAATCCTGCGCATGCTGCCCAGTGGCACAGCGCTGGAAGTCCTGGAAATCGACAAGGAATCCGGCTACACGCGGGTTCGGGCACCAGGTGGTGTGGAAGGCTGGGTGCTGACCAGGGTGTTGATGAAGGGCCAGGCTGCGCGCGATAGACTGGCAGATGCCGAGAAGCGGCTGGCGAGACTGGAACTTGAAAACCGCAAACTCAGCAGTTCTTTTGAGACCCTGAAAACAGAAAAAGGCGGCACTGACCAGGAACTCAGTAAGTTTGACAAGGAAAACCGCAAGCTCAGCCAGGAGCTGGACAATATTCGCCGTACAGCTTCCAGCTCACTGGCTATCGATGCGGAAAACAGGGAGCTCAAAAGCAGCATCGTGGCCTACGAACGGCAAGTCCAGAGCCTGCAGCAGGAAAACAGCGGCCTGAAAGACCGCACTGCACGCGACTGGTTTATGGTCGGTGCTGGCGTAGTTGTCCTGGGGATGGTCATAGGCCTGATCATTCCCCGCATCCGCTGGCGCAAGAAATCAAGCTGGGACACCCTGTAGACACCAGGGAGTTTATGAGTTGGCCGACGTCACGGTTTGGGACCGTCGGCCGCAGGGATGCGGCCGTCGAGCGTACAGGGACGTATTTACCGCGTGTCCCGAACCGTGATGTCGGCCAACTCTTTGTAGCAGCGGCTACTCGTCGGTCACACAACCCAGCGAGGCGTCTTTTACGTTCTTGATGTACTTGTACAGCGTGCCGCGTTGAGCCTTGTAGGGAGGCATTTGCCAGTCGGCGCGGCGCTTTTTCATCTCTTCGTCACTGACATCGACAGCGAGGCTTTGCGTCTCGGCGTCGATGCTGATTACATCGCCGTTCCTGATCAGACCAATGGGTCCGCCTTCCTGGGCCTCGGGGACCACGTGACCAATGATGAATCCGTGTGACCCTCCGGAGAAGCGTCCATCGGTAATCAGAGCAACCTCCTGGCCCAGGCCTGCACCCATAATAGCCGACGTGGGTGTCAGCATTTCCGGCATGCCCGGGCCACCTTTTGGCCCTTCGAAACGAATCACGACCACGTCGCCTTTCTGAATTTCATTATTTTCCAGACCCGCAAGCATATCCTCTTCACAATCATAGACCCGTGCCGGACCGGAGAACTTCAGTCCTTCCTTACCGGTAATTTTCGCCACCGAGCCACCAGGGGCCAGGTTGCCCTTGAGAATCTGTATGTGCGCGGTTTCCTTGATCGGTTTATCCATCGGACGGAAAACATCCTGACCTGGTTTCAGGCCCGGTAGATCAGCAACATTTTCCGCCAGCGTGTTTCCGGTTACAGTCAGGCAATCACCGTTCATGAGCCCCTGTTCCAGCAAGTATTTTATAACCGCCGGTGTTCCACCTATGTTGTGCAGATCCTCCATCACGTAGCGGCCGGAGGGTTTCAGGTCTGCGAGGAACGGCACCCGGTCACTCACTTTCTGGAAGTCCTCGATATCCAGCGGCACACCCACCGAGCGCGCCATGGCGATCAAATGCAACACGGCGTTGGTCGAGCCACCCAGCGCCATGACAATTACCAAGGCATTTTCGAACGCCTCACGGGTCATGATGTCGCGTGGCTTGATATCTTTCTCCAGCAGATTACGGATCGCCTGGCCCGCCTGCAGACACTCTTCCAGCTTGCCGGAATCGATAGCCGGAATCGAGGAACTGTAAGGCAGGCTCATACCCAGTGCCTCGATTGCCGAGGCCATGGTGTTGGCCGTATACATGCCGCCGCAGGCACCGGCACCTGGACAGGAATTCTCGACAATCATTTGACGATCATGATCGTCGATCTTGCCGGCGATGTATTCACCATAACTCTGAAATGCCGAGACGATATCCAGAGTCGCGTTTTTCCAGTGTCCCGGCTTGATAGTGCCGCCGTAGACCATCAGCGATGGCCTGTTGATGCGCCCCATGGCGATCAGTACGCCCGGCATATTCTTGTCACAGCCCGGAATGGAAATATTGGCGTCGTACCACTGGGCATTCATTACCGTTTCAACCGAGTCCGCGATGATGTCGCGCGACTGCAGCGAATAACTCATGCCGTCGGTACCCATGGAAATGCCGTCACTGACGCCGATGGTATTGAAGCGCATGCCAACCAGGCCAGCTGCCTTAACCCCTTCCTTGACCTTCGCTGCCAGGTCGTTGAGGTGCATGTTGCAGGTATTGCCCTCCCACCAGACACTGGAGATACCTACCTCGGCTTTCTGCATATCCGCGGGCTCAAGACCCGTGCCATACAGCATGGCCTGGGACGCGCCCTGGGAGCGGGGTTCGGTGATACGTGAGCTGAATCGATTAAGTTTTTCTGCCATTTTCTACCTCGAAATACCCGGATATACCGACGAAACGAATCATTGTACCGGCCATCGTAGTCCCTGTCAGGCAAACAAAAGCCCACAGTTCATTGCTCTGCGTCCTGCCACACACTGGACAGAGCCCGGGGCTGAAGCACTTCAACCGAACCGCGGTGGACCGCTATCCATTCCTGCTTTTCGAATACCTTCAATTGACGACTGACGACTTCACGCGCCGTACCCAGCTCGCTGGTGAGTTGCGGAAACCAGGCCGGGCTGGTTTTTACAGCAGTCCACCAGATGCTTTGCAAGCCTTGTGTCAATCCGGCCAAATGCCACATCCTCCACGCGTTGGATCAGATCACTCAGGCGACAGCGCCTGTACTCTTACGCTGCCATCAACAACGATAAGATAGTTGCGACAGGCATCACCCCGGCGAAAAATCGTATAACCAGCCGGCAACTGCACATTCTGAACCTGCGCGCGCAGCTCCTGCAGCGATACGTCGTCACTGGGAAACCACTGATCCAGCAGTTCGTTAGCACTTTTCATGGATAGCATCTTGAGTATCCGCGTTAGCACCAGCTTAGACAATAACAATAGAAATTTGAAATAAAAAAGGCGCGGACTAAAAGTCCGCGCCAGGCATCCGGTTCAGCGGGAGGGAGATGACTGAATTTTCAACTGAACCGTTATAACCGGGTTGTTCTGAAGATCCTCAATTACCAATTGCCTACCTTGCCTGGCCGGCATAGTGTTTACAGACCGTTGGCAGCAGGGATGCTGCCATCGAGCGTACAGGGATGTATTTACCGCGTGTCTGTAAACACTATGCCGGCCAGGCAAATTACTGTTTCTAGAACACCTTCTGCCAATTCGCAGTCAGCATCCACTCTGTGCTCATCTGCGGCCCGTCCAGGTTCTCGTAAACGGGTATACCGCCTTCAATCGCCAGCCGGTTGCCGCTAAAGACGCCGGAAGGCGCGTAAAAATTCACACCCGCCAGCAAATCGGCCCGCGTGCCACCCTGCAGATCGGGATCCGCCGTCGGGACCATGCGTGGATTAAGCTTCGGGTCGTTGCCGTCCACATCACCCCAGGTCTGCCATTTCAGGCGCAGGGACGTACTCCAGGCTGGAGCAAAACGGTATGCACCCCAGCCACTTAATTCCAGTCTGTCGCCCAGGGTATAGTTGTTGTCATTATCGCCAGGACGCAGCGTACCGAGTATCTGGCTGCCCCAGGACCAGGCTCTTTCCGTACCGGTATAGGTTGCGCCGGGCAGCAGATCCCAGGTACCGGAACCCAACTGCATGGGATAGGGCAACTGTGCATTTTGCATGGCAGGCGTGTTGCCTTTTTCGTCAATATCACCCGTCGGCGCACTGACACCAAAATTCAGCAGCAACTGATGGTCATCCCGATTGTATATCTTATATATACCACTCAGTTTCACATCACCGATACCGTCGCTGCTGGTACTGAAGCGCACACCCATGCGCGTCACGTGATCCATTTCCTTACTTATCCATGGCGCCATCGCCATGAGGGTGAATTCATCCGTTACTGCGTACATGGCTCCAAACATATGCATCTGCATATCCATGCTGGTAGGTGTCACCATGAAATCCTGTAATACCTCGGAATTACTGAGATCATCGGTCCCGTCGCGCATACCATCCATGTGCATGGTCATGTAGGTATAGGAGAACATCCAGCTGCCCTTGTGGTGCACGTGATCGCCCATGACACCCGCGGGAGATTCGGTCAGATGCGCATGGTGGTGATGTTCGGCGGCCTGGGCCATAACGCCGGACAACCCCAGCAAACATGTCATTATCAGCTTTTTCAAAGTGTTTCCCGCAGTTTTTCGGTGTTAATTATTGTGTTACCCAATCTAACAACGATTTACAGCGTCCGGAATGCGGCATAGTGTCGCGCGACAATTTGTCGCATCCCGGAAATCCCCCAGCTGCTAGAATCCCTGCATGCAACATCAGGATCCAGCCGGCGCCAGCAGCACACGCAACCTGAAACGCCTGTTCCTGCTGCGCAACCTGGTCATCAGCGGAGAACTGGGGGCGCTGCTGGTCGCTCACCAGCTGGCCGGACTGGAACTGCCCGTGCGACCGCTGCTGCTCATTATCGGCGTCCTGGGTGCGGTAAATTTCTGGACCTGGCGAAGAATCCTCAGCTCGGCCAGCATTCAGGACGGGGAATTTTTTTTACAGCTGACCATCGACGTAGTAGCGCTGACGGGCGTACTGTATTTCACCGGCGGCGCCACCAATCCCTTTGCCTGGTTTTTTCTGCTACCGCTAATCATCGCAGCGACCGTGCTTTCGGCCCGGGCGACCTGGTCGATGGCCCTGCTCACCACCTGTTGCTACACCCTGCTGATGTTCTTTTTCATTCCACTTTCAGGTAGTGACCACATGCAGCACAACGACAATTTTGCACAGCACGTGTTCGGCATGTGGTTCGGTTTCGTCCTGAGTGCCGCACTCATCGCCTGGTTTGTTGTCGGCATGGCCCGAACCCTGAGGGAAAGAGACCACTTGCTTGCCGACGCGCGCGAACAGTCCCTGCGCGACAAACAACTGGTGGCACTGGGTACGCTGGCAACCGGTGCAGCTCATGAGCTTGGCACGCCGCTGGCTACCATGGCAGTCCTTACCAAAGAACTGGAACGTGCCGACGTCTCCGACGCCATGAAACGCAAACTGGGGATACTCCGTGACCAGGTAAAGCGCTGCAAACAGGCGCTGTCGGTCATTTCGGCATCCGCCGGGGAAGCACGTGCTGAAAGCGGCAGCCTGATCCAGGTTGGAGATTTTATTGAAACAGTGGCCCGCGAGTGGAAGAAGCAGCGTCTGAACGCTGCGCTGGACGTCCAGATTCAACCCGGTATGGCGCAGGCTCAGATTGTCGATGAATACACCCTGCACCAGTCCCTCATCAACCTGCTCAATAATGCCGCTGATGCATCAACCGAACCCCTGGTAATGACCGCCGACTGGGACCAGCAAACCATGAACATTGATATTCTTGACCGCGGCGCTGGCCTGCACCCGCATACCGCAAGCACTATTGGTCAACAAAAAACCAGTCACAAGGAATTCGGCATGGGACTGGGCCTGTTCCTCACCCATGCAACCCTGCAACGGCTGGGCGGAAAGATTGAGCTGTTTGACCGCAAGGACGGCGGCACCTGCACACGTGTACAATTACCATTGGCAACATTTTCACACTCATGACCGCTAACGCAGACATAAAACCCTCCCTGTTAATCGTTGACGATGACGAAGTCTTCTGTGAAGTGCTCTCCGATGCAATGAGCGATCGTGGTTACGAGGTCGCTACTGCCAATACTATTCGGGGCGGTCTGCAGCAGGCTGCACAACTGGAGCCGGAGTATGCTGTGATAGACCTGCGTATTGGCCACGAATCCGGGTTAGCGTTAGCAGAACAGCTGCATAAACTGGATGAGAATACGCGCATGGTTATTCTTACCGGCTATGCCAGCGTCGCGACGGCCGTTGAAGCCATCAAACTGGGCGCAGTACATTACCTGACCAAACCCGCCGACGCTGACGAAATACTGGCCGCACTGCACAAGGACGAAGGCGATGCCAGTGTCCCGCTGTCTGATAACCCCCTGACTGTCAAACGCCTGGAATGGGAACACCTGCAAAAGGTGCTCGGCGAATGCGATGGAAATATCTCGGCTGCGGCAAGATCCCTGCGTATGCACCGACGCACGCTGCAGCGCAAGCTAGCTAAACGACCGGTGAAAAGCTAGCCCGGTCTAGCCCGCAAGCCAGATGGTGACGCGCCGGTTCCTGGCCAGGGCTGCTTTTCCCAGGGTCTCAGCCTGCGCTTGACTCTCGCCAAAGTAGCGTGATTCTATCGCCTTGTCGGCGACCCCGCGGGAACGCAGGAAGCGTGCTGCCATCGCGGCACGACGGCGCGACAGATCCATATTATAGTCGGGCTTGCCACGCGCATCGGCATGTCCACCCAATACAATGCGAAAATTCTTGCGCTTGCGGTAATCGCGGGCGATCTGTTCAAGTGTACGGCGCGCAGCGCGGCTCAAGCGGTCACTGTTGGTCGAAAAGTACACGGTCTTTTCGCTGACAGGTTCAAAATCCAGCAACAGGAGACTGGCCGTACACTCAAGGAATTCCGGCAGCGCCTCGCGAAACCGTACCGGTAGCAGAGCGACCCTCACCTGATCCTGTCCGTCACCCCAGTCGGTAAATTCAATGACCGGCTGCATACCCTGCTCAAGCTCATAATAGATCCGCAATGCCTGATCGCGCGGCATACGCAATGGCATCTTGCCCTGCTTGAGGACAAAACTGCCCAGTGCGCGCCTGTCCGCCGCATGCTTCCAGGCTGGCGGCTCGGAATGGAGACGGGCTGTATGGTCTTTCACCGGCGGTTGATCGACAAGCAGGGAAAACTGCAGGCGGTGCCCTGATACCTGCTCAAAGCGTGCCCGGCCAAAGCGTGGAATTGTATGGGTCAAAGCGCATTGTCCGGAGCCCGATTCAACCATCCAGCTCGACTGTTCCCAACTGGCCTGGAACTGCTGGACGGATGCCGACAGCGCACTGCTGAACAAAAGTGTCGAGAGCCAGAGACAGGATTCCAGGAGACTGCGAGAAGAGCTGCTTTTCATACCCTGTGTTTCGACTCGCCCGCGGGGGTTCTTAAGCATCAAATATGGAAAACATAACCATTTGTCACTCTGCCATGACAAATCGTCAGGTACTGGACTGGCAGCGTCGAATAAACATACAGTTTTTGCAGCCACGTGGCGCCCAAATAAACGATTTATTTATTTATAATAAACAATCAGTTAATTATACTTCCCGCTCTATTGCTGCACTCCATGAGATGACCTGATCAGTTTTTTCTTATAAAA
>Ga0316189_10001083_pt1 | contig 27073 bp, 19 predicted proteins | sample LowCovwburrow_MG_FD_204930 | JGI IMG/M metagenome (GOLD analysis project Ga0316189, IMG submission 204930) | Coastal sediment microbial communities from Maine, United States - Lowes Cove worm burrow | ecosystem: Environmental > Aquatic > Marine > Coastal > Sediment | place: USA: Maine...
TCCAGAGGTGCGCTTTCGCGCCACTACCCAAGGCAGGAGCCCGGTGCGGTAGTTCCGCACGCCGGGATCTGTGCGGGGGGCGGCCTGACCCCAAAGAGCTAAGGGCTGTCCCTACCGCGATAACCGCGCAACTGGCAGGAAGGTCCTCTGCCGTCGCAGACGACCAAGCCTCGGAGCTGGAGGACCCGCGCGGATCCCTTCGAGAAGGTCTGGGAGGAGGTCATCGAGCCCGAAGGAGAGGCGAGTCCTCGAGCTCGCGCCCGTCTACTGGGAGGAGACGCTGAAGCAGGAGGACACTCAGCAGCGGCTCGCTGCCAACGTCTTCCGCGGGATCGCGCTCGGAGAACATCAGGGGCAGGACTAGCCGAGGGTCGGCGCCGCTTCCAGACGCCGTCTATCGGACGCGTACGTACGTTGAAGCAAGCGTCCGAGGCCGAGAACATCAGTCTCGGGGTCTGAGGGAATTCGGCATGGTTCCCGAGGGGTGAAAGTCGACGAACCAAAATATTCAGATCCCTCTCATTTCGAAACTGCGGGAGGGTACGCCAAGGCCCGAAGGTCTTCCGCGGAGAGCATCAGGAGTCGATTGGCTGTCAAGCGTAGTTCGGTCGGATCACGCAGCCAGAACCCGACCGCGAATGAGGGAAAAATCATGCCGTCAACCGTAGATCTGGGTGAAAACCATGGATAGGACCGCGGTGAAGTTCAGTTTGCCGTTCGGAGACCTCGTGCAGCTCCCGAGGGCGACTGAGGCCATCGTGGTCGCGCCCTTGGCTGTGGAGCATCGTCCTAGCGAAATGTTTACTCGATCCTCGTTGGCGGGGACTTGTTCTCCGAAACAGAATTTCGGGCTTTCAGCAAGCCCACCAGCTCGGTAACAACACCCTGCATCGCTGTCGATGCATTGCTGTTCAACGGTGCGTCCGAAAGCGGCCGAAGATTTCTCTCGGTGGCCAAGATCAAGAATCTCTCCGCCAACTCTTGTCGCGCCTTTACGTCCTCAACCGATTCAAGCGCGACGCAGAACCGCCGTACAATGTCTTCCGAATGATCGGCCTCGCGGATGTTTTGACGCTCATCGCGGTACAGGCTCGCCGCATACTTCAGCAGCGAGAAAAGAAACGACGATACAATGAGCCCAACAGAGAGTCTTTTGATGAGCTCGATGATTCGGTTGGCATCGTCACTCTCTGCATCCTTTGCTCGCTCGATGAGGGTTCGGAGTTCAAGGGCGCTTGCGTCAAGAGTCATCGCCCCTTGGTAGGCGAGGAGGTCCTTCTCGCATTCAAGACGGCTCTCGCTAGTTCCTCGCGTGAGTCGTGCTCTACTTTGGATACATCATCGTTAACGAGCCTGGCTCGGGGCTTGGGCGAAGCATTGCCCAAATTGAAACGTATGAGCGCGATTTGCTGAAGGAGCGAGCCCAGATCCCGCGGTGACTGGAGCTCGAGCACGGCGAGCAGGCCCCGCGATGTCCAGCGGTCACCGACCGCCACCCGACGAGGTTGGTGCTGGAACACCTCCTCGTCACCTTTCGTGGTTCAGGGGTCTGGCCGGCTCCCTCTACAGTCTTGCGCCCTCTCTGCCAAATCCTTGAGCGTTTCAGGTCGCGTCGCTGGCTTGGTCAGCACGCTCCGTGATCCTGTTGGCCCTAATTTCTTCGCGGGTGGGATCAACGGGCGTGTTCAAGTCTCGCTCGTTCCGTCGTTTTGGGCGGGCTTGTTAACACTGGCTCGTGCGACGCCAGAAAATGTTGCCAACTCTTTTGTATGTGCTTGGTGATAAGATCGACTGCCTGCTCAGCGACCATGCCGTTCAGCGGGCTCAGCTTGATTACATCGACGACAATCTCCCTTGTAGTTGATGCCATCACACTGACGATAATTCCCGTCACGTTCTTCCTCAGCTCCTTCTTCGAGAGAACACCTCCCCCATGCCTGTCGATGGTCTTTACAAGAAACCTAAAGACCTCAAGAGCGATATTTACCAGCAGTCGCCTCACGACAGCTCGTGCGAGGTATTCTGCAAGAGCCTTCCTGGCACGCCGCCGGTGCCTCAACGCTCGCCCCGTGTGCTGGGCCTTGACTCTCTTCCAACTCTTCTTCTTCTTCAAGTTCTTGCGTGTTCTGCCTCCGCCCGACGTCAGTCGTCTCTTCCGAGGACTCTTCTCCCCACTCTTGGCACTGGACATCTCCTTCTTGAATTGCTTCTGCAACTGCTTCTGCAATTCCTCCCCGGGCTTGAGTGTTTCGGCAATGAGCGAGAGTGACTCCTTGGCGAACCTGTCCAGAAGTGCGAAGAGGGTTGCTCTTTCACCGAAGCTCTTCTTTGCAGATGCAGTCGCGACTATGTCGTTTACTAGCTTCCATAACAGGCCAAGGAATGACTTTGCCGACTTCTGGTGCTTCTTTATGGTTTGCAATAGTTTTAGGCCGTCTCTTGAGTCCATATACTTCTCAGATGCCCTGTATCCTTTGTGGATATACTTCTCAGATGCCTTGTATCCTTTGTGGAGGAGCTTGGTGACTTTGTCTGCCTTGTCGGTCTTTCCCGAGTTGGCGATCGCCCCAACTAGCCTCCCACCATACACAGCCTGAACCCCGTATCCGAGGCCCTGGCCGATAAGCGAGGAGTATCCCGTGGACTCATCAAGTAAATCGTCAGGGTAGCTGCCCCATCTCATTACTGTTTTTCCGCGGTCAATTATCCAATCTCCTGCCCAGTCCCCTGCGCCAAATGGTGCCGACTTGAGCAATCCGCCTATGCCCGAAACGACCCCGCCCGGAAATCCCCCTAGTGTTTGATTGGCAGCCTCCAGGAACTCGGGGAACTCCGGGATCGTGCTCGCGGCGTACTTCTCCCCAGCTCTACTTTTCTCTAGGTAGCTCTTGAATTTTGCCAAGTTGTCGCCCTCAAGCTCTCTGAAGAGATCTTTGTAGACGTCAGTAAATTGGCTGACCCAACCCGTTTTCAAGGTCCCTTTTCTGAAGGTCTTGCGAAAGCATTCATCAATAAACCTATCCAGGTGTCGCGTTTTGGACAAGCCCGGAGGCCACCCTGGAAAGCCTAACAGAACAATGGCTCGCTCGACCTCCTGGTTCCCTCTGCGGTCCTTCTTATCCCAGTAGTCGAATATTTTAAGGATCTTCCTCTCATCGCGATCTGCAATATGCCTCTCTAGGAGAATGCTTTGGATTTGGCCCACTCCTCTCTTCATATGCACTATCTCTGAAGGCTCGAATTTTGACAGAGACCAGACAAGTTTGCGGATTTCTATAGTCCGCTGGGCAGATTGGTTTTCGGTTGTGCGCTGTAGACGAAGGGCGGAGCTTACCTCACGATCCTGTCTGAGCCTTACCCAGCCGGGATCCGAAGTTTCGGGAGGATGACTCTGATGAGCTGTCTTCGGTTGTGCTACGAAAGTATGCACAGTTAATCTCCTTTGGAGTGTCTGTCAGGGGGCAGATAGGGGGGTGCATCGCCCCGCCTGCCAGGCGGCGGCCGTGCCGAAGCGATCAGCCGTTCGGCTTGAGCCGCGCCTTGGCACTCGTCACGAGAGCCTGCGCTTCGCGGAGTTGAAGCCCAGTCTTGCGGGCGAGCACATGCGCGTCGGCCTTGGCGAGGTCGTTGACGCTGAGGAGCCCGGCGTTGCGCAGGATGCTGTCGAGCCTCTCGGTGACTCCGCTAACGGCCATGACGGGGCGCTCGGCGTTGATTGCCAGTGACAGCTGGTCGCGGCGGACCTGCAGCTTGTCGAGATCGGCTTTCATCATGCGGAGCTGACCTTCGATTGTCGTCCGCTGGGTCTCGATCTCCGCGAGCGACTCGCTCTCGGCCAGCCGCGCCACCCGCAGCGAGTCAACCTCGAGCTTCATCGCCCCGATGTCGGCGCGCATCGCCGCCATGTCGGCGAGCGCCTCGCGCTGGAGCTTGAGTTTTTGGAGCTCGGTTTTCAGTTCGGTGATCTCGGCCGCGGCGCTCGTCTTGGTCGCCGACAGCGTGTCGAGCTGGTCCTCGAGCTCGGCAGTGTCGGCGAGCGCCTTCTTGCGCCTCTCGAGCTCTGCGAGTTCGAGGTCCAACTCAGGCTCGGCGTTGCGAATCGGCCTGTAGTACATCACCCTGCCGTCACGCTCGTAGAGCACTACCCGCGTCCCCGGGTCAAGGTGACGGGGAGTGCGTGCGAAGTCCAAGAGCCGCGCGCTGCCGTCCTTCGGGTCGTAGGCCTCGACCTTCTCGACGGTGACGTCGCGCTTCTCGAGGAGCTTGGTGGCGTCAGCGACCGCGAGCCTGTGGCCGATGGTCTTACTTGCGCCCCTCTTGTGGACGTCGCCCTGAGCGACTCGCGCCATAAGGCCGTCGCCGGCCATCTGCCGGTAGGTGAGAAGGGATCGCTTCTGCCCCCTGTATTCCTCGCGCAAGTCGGTGCGTTTGGCGAAAGATTCGGCATCCCGAATCGTCTTCCCTCTGATGACCGGCTTTTTGGGGGGGGTCTGCTCCCGCCGCGTTCGGAGTTTGTCCATTTGATTGGTGAAGAGGTTGGGGAGGATCGCGCAGCACGCCTTCTGCACGGCGTGGGTCACCAGCGGGACGACTGGCACAAGCGACATCCAGTACTCAACGGTCGGGAAGCTCTTGACGTACTTGCGATGCGAAAAGTTGCAGACCTTGTAGACTTTGTTGTTACGCACCTCGACGCTGGCGAGGTACAGCGTGACATCCTTGTCGTCGGGGCACGACACCAAGAGGTGGTGACACAGGCAATCCTTGAGGTACTGGATCACGGCGCCAAGGAGGTAGACGTGAGAGTCGATCATCGCAGCGCGGTACTCGGTCAGCACGGCGAGCGTCTCGTCGCTGACGGACTCGGGGCGCTTGAGCACGGCGCCGGGGATCGTGGTGATCGTGTTGCTGAGTCTGTTGAGCACGCAGATCTCATCGCGCCCGTCGGCGACAGCGACGCTGAGCGGCGAGAGCTGCACGGGCAGTCGCTCGATCACGCGCTCGTTGGATTCGATGTCGAACGTCTGCACCCGGCAGCTGTCCTCGAGCGTGACAAGGAGCTGACCCGAGGCGGCGTGGTACGCGAGCCGGGCGGGCGTGTCGTCGATCTCGTAGCTCGAGATGTCCTCGTCGACGATGCCCTCGCGGTCAATTGATAGCCCCAAGACGCGCTTGCCGGGACCCGTGTCGACGGGTGCGAAGATCCTGCAGGATCCCGACCGGGCGTTCTCGGTCACGGGGGCCCAGAGGATGTCATCATCGCCGGACAGCTGCTGACCGGTGTCCCCGACGAGCTCGATGACCTTGGTCGGGACCTTGCTCTCGTCTCCCTCGCCGCCTTCATGAACGCCCGCCAGATCGAGGTTGAGAACAGCGATCGAGTTGTAGCGGTCGGGCTGCGTGCGCTGAGTGTTCCCCGCGCGAGGCTTCCAGGCGGCGGCGAAGATCCTGCGACGGCTGGTGCGATCGAGCGCCATCGGGCCGACCGCCTTGAACGCGTAGAGAGGGTCCGGGCGCGGGTTGTTGCCCTCGCGGAATGTGTGCGGGTAGAAGGCGTAGAGCCCCTTTCCGCGGCCGATGGCGTAGACGAGGTCGGGCGCCTGGGAGTCTTCGACCGGCGCCAATTCGAGCGTGACAAGCTGGATGTCGCACAGCACCGAGACCTCATGGCGCCATCGGATCTGCCCCTCTTCGAGGTCGGCGACCCCGAATATCGTGTCGGTCTCATGGAGCACCGCGACCGCGTAAAGCAGGGCCCCGTCGCGCGAGATCGTCACGTCGCGAACCTCGGCGCCCGCGCTCGCGGGCATCGTCGAGGCCTCGAGCATCGCGCCCTTGTTGAGGTCGAAGACGTGGATCGAGGTGTCGGCGGCGCCGCAGGTGTACGCGTAGCGGCCCGTCGGATCGAGGCGGATGCGGGTGTGCCCGCCCTTCCCGAAGATCGTCGACATCCCGGTCTGCTGCTCCAGGCGATCGGGGTACGCTGGGAAGCTGTGGCCGCGGAACATCCCGCAGAAGGTTGCGCTGCGGATCAGCTTGCGCAGCAGATTGTAGAAGCTCTCGAGGATCTCGTGCTCGCGGAGCGACAAGTACACGTAGCGGCCGTGCTGGAAGTTGATGATCTGGGTGAACAGGTTGAGCAGCACGGTCAGGCGCTCGCGCGCGGGGCCGATCAGGACCCTGCCTCCTTCGTCGTCGCTCGCCAGCTCCTCCTTGAGTCGCTCGAGCGGCTCCTCGATGCAGTCGCGGTAGAAATCCATCCAGATCGTACCGCCGAGCAACCCGCGCACGCCGCCGTCGACCTCGTAGGGCGCCAGCGCGAACACCGGCTCGCCGCTCTCGCCCCGAGCGAGCGTTAGGCTGACGGTACCCTCGCCGTCCTCGAGCTCGAGGTCCTCGCGGGCCTCGAGCATGTCGATGACGTTGACCTTGTGATCGCGTTTGGTGACGATGTCGAGTCCGTCGCCGTCGATCGCGTAGCCGCTGCGGACGGTCACCCACCGACACGCGCCGTCGTCGTCCGCGTCCGTCGGCTCCCTCGCGGCCAGTGCGCGCCCTGCCTTGCTAGAGCAGCACTCGACCTGCAACCCGCAGACGATGCCCCAACCGTGTAGATGGCGGTTGTGCCAGGGCAGGTTGCGGTCCTTGCACAGCTGGTCGAGGGCGTCCTGAACCGTGCGAGTCTCGGGCAGCGGGCAGGCGCTGTTGTCGTAGCAGACGTCGTCGGCGTGGAGATCGGTCAGGGGTGGGAAGGTACTGCGCTGGCAGCTGTCGCCCTGGGCTGGGGCCATCGCGCCGTCGGCCGCGACCTCGACGAGAGTCATGATGTGGTGGAGGACCCCGGCCGGCGCGGCGCTGGTAAGGAGGGCCTCACCGGGAGCGACGGCCGCTTCGCGTACAGGCGCCTGCCAGTAATCGCCAGCCACGAACACCGAGTCCCCAAGGGCGAGGGTAAGGGTGAGCGCGTCGAGGTTGATCGTGGCCTCGGTCGACACTGCTACGTGTCCGTGCTTGTCGATTCCGGAAGCCGTCGAGAGCGGGACGCCGCGATCGTGACCATCGACGAGGCTCCAGGTGCCGTCCCCGGCCCTCCGAAGGCGGCACGATCCGTCCCAGCGTCGCACTATGGGAAGTCCGGGGGGCGGGCTCGTGGGCGTGCCCGCGATTAAGGTCGCGCGCGTTGGAAAGCCTCCGCCGGGCGCGAGGTGGACGCCGAGGAGCTTCTCGGTGGTCGCGCTGAAATACTCGAACACCCAGGGTGAGCCGCGGAAGCCCGGGGGCTCAGCGCCGACAAGCGCCTGTTCCGCCCCGTTCTCACTGGACCACTTGAGAGTCACAGTCTTCGCGCCCACGTCGAGCGTTACATCGTGGACCTCGACGCGGAACAGGTAGTTACCGAGGCGATTGTCGAGCGTGACTTCGTCCGCATACGGATCACAGGGGTCCGGTTGTGAGCGACCGCCGCGGAGTTCGAGCGAGAGCGCGGCGTTGCCGATCGTCGGGATCTCGGGGTCGATGCCCGCTTCGCACCACTTGACCTGGGCCATGGTCTGCGTGCGCGTGCAGGTGTCGGCGCCGTGCAGTCCCGGGTCGCGCAGGTCCGCGTCCTCGATCCAGGTGATCGCGCGCTCCCAGACGTCGACGTAGAGCCTATGCGGGGCACCCGGGCGGAGGGGGGGCGCGGTCGGGAAGTCGGCCTGTGCGGAATAGTCGAAGTTCGCGCCAGCACCGGCGCCCGGGCGAACCTGGGCAGGGATACCGTCGACGTAGACATGGCCCCACTGCAGCGAGGCGGCGCCGTCGCTGCCGACGACGACGAGCCCGCGGCCCTCGGGCGCGCCGCTGCCGATCACGTCGCGTAATGCGTCCTCGACCCGTGCCTTGACGATGTCACCGAGCTCATTCCAGTCGGCATCGGTGAGCATGCGTCCTTGCTGCTGGTAGACGCCGCTGTAGCGCTTGTCCGGGTCGTAGGAGGTTCTCGATATCTGGGTCTTCATGACAGCCTCAGAGTGATGTGGCGACTCAGCGCGGTGTCTCGAGCAGGCGAGGATCGGGGATGAGGATCGCCTCGACGCCGACGGGAGTGAATTGTTCGAGCTTGCGCGCGAGCGCAGACTCTCGCAGGCAGTAGCGGCGCTGGTGGTAGGCGCCGAGCTCGCCACCGTCTTCGGCACCGTGGCGCACGGCGTCGCTGGCGGCGGGGTGGAGCACACCGCAGCTGCGCTCACCGAACGTGGCCGAGTGCATCTCGACGTGCTCGCGTGTAACGCGGAACGTGGACACGCCAACGACCGTTTGATCGGGCTCGATCCGCGAGTAGCGGAGGCAGCCCGCCGACGGCCCGAGCAGCGAGTGGTGATGACGCCGCAGCGGGCCCATGAGCAGGCATTCGCTGGCCTGGAGCGCCTCGCTGAGGGTCTTCTGCAGGACCGTGCACGCCTCGAGGCGACTGAGGCCGCGGGCGGCCTGCAGCGATTCAAACAGTGTGTCGCGTGCGTCGAGGACCGGGCGCGTGCGGTCGATCGTGTGGACCTCAACCTTGCGGGCCGCACAACGGCGCAGGTGCAGGCGGCCGCTGTGGACGAGCAGCCGGTGAACGAGGTGGAGGTCCTCGAACACGTACAATCGCTCGTCGTCACCCGAGTGCGTGCCACAGTCGATGACGCCCTTGATCCGCAGCGACAGCGCCCACGGCGTCTCGGTGGTTAGGTTGCCGAAGCGGTGGGAGTCACCCTCGACACGCTCACCGAGCAGCGCTGAGAACTCGGGCGCGCCACGCTCAGGCCACGGGATGTCAACGACCGGGCCAAGCTGCAGAGACGCGTCGGTCGCGAGCGTCGAACTCGGGAGCGTCAATGCTGGGCCCTGGAGCGTTAGCCGAGCGTCACTGACCTCATCGATGACGACTGGCACGCCGTGGTCGACACCGGCGACCTTGATCCGCAGGAGTCCGACCGTGCCCCTTCGCAGGGTCGGCTGCGGTGAGGTCAGCGGGAACCGGATGAGGAGGGCGTCCCCGTCGCGCGAGGCCTCGACCGCGTCGCTCGGCAGGAGCGTCCTTGTCCTGCGAGTCGGGAACAGCCCTGCGGGGGGCGCCGCGTGAAGGAGAAGCCGGCGCGGGTGGTGATGGCCGGTCCGGAAGCTCGGGGTCCGCAGGTCGACCGTGCGCCGCGAGACGTCTTCGTAGCTGCCGGGAAAGCATGGGGCACCGTGACGGCTTGCTTGACGCCAGGTGATCGCGTGGCCGTCGAAGTTGCTCGTCCGGGCTGCGGGTTTGTCGGCAGCGCATGCGACCGCGCGTGACGGGCAGCGGAGGTCGACCGTGGCCGCGGGCAACCCCGGGTGGCGCGTGGCCAGGCTCGGTACCGTCATGTCTGGCTCGCTCAAGGCGCCGAGGAACTCCGCGGCGGGCAGCCCTACCTGCACCTGGGACCAGGTCCCCGTAACGCTGTCGTACAGCCAGGAGAGCCGTGCCATGTCGCTGAACCGCGGGGTCGTGACGACCCGCGCCCAGCCCTCGTGGACCTCGACCTCGACCCGGCCGAGCACCTCCGCGATCGACTCGACCGTGGGCAGCGTACCTTTACGTTGACGCCAGGCGATCGCGTGCTCGATCTCGGCGCGTCGGCCGAGCGCGTCGGCCGAGACCGCACGCACGTCGAGCAGGTCCGCGAGGTACGGGAGCACCCAGTCCTGCGAGGTGCGCCCCGCGCTCGGGAGGTCGGGGAACGCGTCGGCCAGCCGCTGGTCGATAGTGCGGTAGAGCGGGTCGAGCAGGTCACCGAAGGCGGCCAGGAGCGCCTCGAGAGCGCCATCGTCGCGTGTGCGGTAGATCGCAGGTAGGAGCTCGAAGAGCTGCCGCCCAAGGTCTGGATTGTCCGTCATGCTCGCCCTCCGACGGCGCGTGAATTGCGTCTGCGCATACAACTCCTAGAGCGTGAACTCCTGGTAGCCCAGCGAGACGTCGGTGCCGGTGGCGAGGAAGATCGCCTGGGTCGGCTTGGGGAACACAGCGCGGATCGTCCCGTCGGCGCCGACCACCTGGTGCACGAAGAGCCCGGGTACCTCGGAATCCTTGACCTCGGTGATCATGCACGTGGCGTTCTCAACGCCCGCGACGGACTCGACGATCTTGAAGATCGCGGCGCGGTGGATGGGCGCCCCGAGGCGCGCTCGTTCCAACGCGAGCGCCGAGATCAGGGCCGCGCGCACTTCGACGAGGACGGCCTCGGGGTCGAACGCGGAGGAGACGACGCGCACGGTGACGTCGAGGACGAGGTGGACCGGCGCGAATGGGGACACCGTCACGACCACGCCCGGGAGAGTGTGCGCGGCCAGGTAGGACTCTAGGCTGGCCTTGAGCGCGGGCTGCCAGCTCCCTCCCGCCGGGATGATCACAACCTCCACGCTCTCTCTGCGACCGAACCCAGTGGGCTTGGCGAACGCACGGGCCTGCCACACGCCGCTGCTGCGACCGGCGAGGTGGGTGAAGTCGCGTAGCGACACGGCGCGCTCGAGCGTCAGCAGGCTTGCCGGCGCGTTTGTCCGCAGCGACTCGACCGTCTCGCGATCGCCGCCGCCGCTGGTGGGGAGCGGCTGGGTGACAGCGGCGACCCGCGGGTTGGGTCTGGCGATCTGCTGGAGCTGGCCCGGGTCGAGGTTGCCCGCGGCGCCCGTGCCGACCCTCAGCGAGGCGCGCACGTTGCCGGGGCCGCTCGGCAGCCGGCGCCCGTGGACTCCATCGCCGAAGCCGACCTCGACGTGGCCGTTCTGGGTCATACGCACCGTGTAGTGCGGGTCCGTCGGGGTTGAGCGGGCGAGGGTGTCGACTTGCGTCCACGTGCGCCCCGCGACGTCAACCTCGAGGGCGGCGCGCACGCCTGACGCCCGGGTCGCGTCGGCGGTGAAGGCGATGTCATCGACCTCGAGCATGAAGGTCTGCGAGGAGGCCGTCGCGTCACCGCTGCCGAGGATCCGTGGAGGGCGCGTCTCGCCGTGGCCGGCTGGGACCACGTTGGCGAGGAGCTGCGTGGTGTGCCGGGGAAACTGCGAGCCTGGGGGCGGCGCTGGCGTGACGGTCACGGTTGGCGGCATCGCCTTGGCGTCGACCTCGACGATCGTGGCGGCGCGGGCCTCTGCGCCCGCGACGATGATCAGCCGACGGCCGCGTACCAGCCCCGAGGGGGGAGCGGCCGCGAGTGGGATCACCGCCCGATTGCTCGCGGTGTCGATAGTGGTGACGGACGTGTGGGTGTTCTTGTCGTAGCCCCGCGAGAGCAGCGAGATCTGGAAGCCGGCGCGGACGAAGATGACCTTTGAGACTGGCGTCTCCAGGGTGAGGGTGACGCTTGCCTTGCCCTTGACCACCGTGGCGATTTGACTTGCCAACCTAGACCCCTCGGCCTGCTCGACGAGCGCCCAGTCGCCGGACGTGAGTTCACCGGGATTCCCCTCGAACTCGATCCCCGTCAGCCCGACCGCGAGCACGACGCCGAGTTCGCGCGCCTGCCTAGGCGCGTAGTAGACCCGGTCGACGTGGGGCGTCGTTATGCGGTCGGCGATCGCGACCGAGCCGCGCCTGACGGCAACCTCGATCGTCTGCGCGGTCGCGGGCTCGAGGTCGGGCTTCCACAGGGTCTTCGCCATCCGCTGGTTGGCGGGCGGCGCGAGGATACCCTCGGTCTGCGCTCGGGCCTCGCTGCAGAGGATCAGCGTCGTCTTGACCGGCGGCAGCGCACCTCGGAGCGCCACGCGATCGCCGTCGAGCGCTGTGACGCGGGCAACCTTCCACGTCTTTTCCCTCGCGAGGTACCAGGCCACAACCGAGCCCACGCTGATCGTCGGCGGGGAGTCGAGTCGAATCACCTCGGCGCCAACGAGGCGCGGGCGCGCTGCTAGTGTGGGCGCCAGCAGCAGCCGGAACGGCGGTCGCGTGCTGGTTGTGTTCAGGTTCTCTCGGGGTTGCAGCGTGAGCGTCTTTTCCGTCGCCGCGACCACGCCCACCTCGATGGCCGAGGGCTCGCCGTGGCTCGAGACGAGCACGCCCCGGGTGCCGACGGAGATGCCGTCGGGGAGCGAGTCGATCGGGAAGTCTGCCGCGAGTACGCCCTTGACGGTCTTCCACGTGAGGGGCGCCTGCGACTTGTCCCACTCGGCGCAGCGTAGGGCGTTGAGCGCGGGGTCCACCTTGATCGACTCGAGCGTCTCGAACACGGCAGGCGGGCCGCCGTCCTCGGGCGCGTTCTTGACCTGGAAGCCGCTGGCGATCTCGCCGTGCTGGTTCGGCTTGGCATGGAGCGCCAACCAGGTCGAGGCGGAGGCTGGGGGCGCTGGGTGGTAGTCGAGCATCGCCACCAGCCGGCGCAGGCTCTCCCACTGCGTCGCGGTGCGCAGGAAGCCCTCGTTGGCGTAGGCGTCGAGGTGCTCGGCAAGTACGTGGACCGAGCGCGAGAGGACGCGCGCGAGTTCCCAGGCGTGGTCGCGGCCTCGGCCCTCGCGTCCAGGAGATTCGCCATGGAGCTGGGCTTCCAGTCGAGGGAGGCGCGCGCTCGCGGTCCCGTCGACGGGCGCAGCGTCGCTGAGCTCGGTCCACGCGGGGAGCCGCTCACGCAGGGCCTCGCGCAAGATCTCGAGGTAGGTCGCGGCGTTGCCGTCGACGTAGCGGACGCGGGCGCGGCCCGCCCGGTTCCAGCGCGTGAGATCCTCAGGTCCGCTCATCCTCGGATCCCTCCGTGCAGTTTCAGGGTGTAGTTGCCGCGGCGCGGTTGGTTCGGGTCGTTGTCGCAGATCGCGACCTCGATTCCGGTGAGCGCGATCCGGCCGCTGTCGGCGCGGTCCGGATGGCGGTGGCCCATCCGCTTGAACCGGTTGAGGCACACCGTCTCGACGCCGTCGAGCGCCAGCAGGCGCTCGAATAGATCGCTGGCGTGCAGGTCCTCGCCGAATCGCAGCGCGCCGGGAGCGAACAGCCCGCCCGGGTCGTGCCCGAGCGTCTGGGCGATGGCCCCCCGGATCTCCGACTGGAAGTAGTCGGCGTCGACGCGGATCGACAAGGCCATGGTCACCGGGATCCGCTCGGCGTCGACGAGCCGGACCTCCTGGGCGGCCATGCGCGTGGCGTCAAGGAACGCGCGCAGGAGAGCGCGCGCGCTAGGGTCGTGCGCCCACGCGGTCGCCGTCAGGCCGCGCGCGCGCAGGAAAGCGTCGATCTCGAGACGTAGCGCGGGGGCCCTCGTCGCGATCGCGGGGTTGAGGTCGTCGAGGTTGAGGTTGCCCGACAAGATGACCGCGACGTGGTGGGTGGTCCAGGACCCGCTCCACGCGCTCCACGCGTGGGCGCGGAGGACCAGCGGGTGGTCTTCGAGCTGCTGGGTGTAGTCGCCGAGCGTGACGAGCCGGCGTTGCCGGTGGATCGAGCGCGGCCCAGCGAGACGCGCGACCTCCATCTGGTGGGGCTCGCGGGACCACAGCGCCTCGAGCTTCTCATCCGCGAGCCCGGCCTCGTTCGCCGCGTCGAAGCCGATCATCTTCAGGAGGCGGCGGACCGAAGAGGGGCGCCGCGCGGTCTCGAGGAAGGCCTCGGCCGAGGCCCTGTCGAGCATGTCGGAGAGCTGGTCGAGAACGGCGGCGAGCTGCTCGACCAGCACCACCTCCATGTCAGCTGAGGTCCAGCGTCGGCGCTCTGGAAACCGCGCGGCCAGCTCCTCGAGCATGAACCGGCGGAATCCGTCGAAGTCGCGCACGCGCCAGTCGAAGTCGTCGCCGACGTCGGGCAGCTTGCCCGGCAGGGTTATCTCGCGCGTGCCACAGTCGGGGCAACCGCCGTCGAAGCGCAGGTTCGGTGCGGGAGTCTCGGCCATCTCAGCTCCCTGAACTCACCAGGAACTCCTGGCGCTCCTTGTGACCGATCGTGGCGAGAGCGTAGGCGATCACTACGCGCAGCTGCTCGCTCTCTCCAGTGACGTCGACGGTGATGGTCTTGGGGTCGACCTCACCTATAAGCGCGCTGGTAAGCGAGGCGAGCAGGCGCTTGCGCGTCAGCTGCCACAGGGCCTCGCGATTCGGCTCGAACACCAGGGCTCTCACCCCAGCGCCAAACTCAGGCCGAAATACGCGCTCCCCAGGGCCGGTAAACAGCACCTGCTCGATCTGCTCGCGGACGTGTGCGGCGCGACCGCTCGTGTCCGCGCCAGTGGAGCCGATTCGCAGGGGGAAGCTCATGAATTTGGGAGTTGCGAGGCGATCCATCATCGGAGGTCCTATGTCGTGGTGACGGCCCGCGAGAGCGTGCTCATCTCACCTTGGGGAATTGGCGGAGAGCTGGGCGCGCCCGGGGCGGTGCATGTGTGAAGGTGGGTGGCGAACAGCGTGAGGAAGCTCTGGCCCTTGATCAGCGGTTCGCCGCCCAGGCCACCGAGCTTGACCTGGGCGCCGTCGATGACGATCTGCTGGGCGTTCACAGTCACGCCCGATGCGGCCATCTCGATCGTATTGCCGCTCTTGTCGACGACCCGCACGCCGCGGCTGTCCATCGTCAGAGAATTGCCGTGGCTGTCCTCAAGCACGACCTCGTTCTTGTTGGCATCGAGCTTGAGCCGGCTGCCGCCTGCATCGGTCAACGCGACAGTGCCCTCCTTGTCGATCGTCAGCTCGGCGCCCCGTGGGTGATGCAGGCGGAATTGCTCTTTGCCTTCAGCGTCGTCGAACTGCAGCACGTGCCCGGAGGGGGTCTTGAGCACGCGAGTCGTCGGCTCGCTGAGCGCGCCCTCGCTGGGGACGGAGTCGGCCGCCTCCCACGACGTCCCTGTCCAGATCGGCTGGCTGATGTCGCCGGCCTCGAACTCGACCCACACCATCGCCTTGACCTCGGGCACCATCATCATGCCCTGGTCGGAGAGGCCGCCGAACGGCATACACGGCATGGCCCAAGCTGAGTCGGTCTCGCCGAGCACCGACGGCACACGCACTCGCACACGCGCGCGCTGCTCGGGGTCTTGGTTGTCGACCACGAACCCGCGATGCTTGCCGAAGTAGCGGCCGCGGACCTCCCGGATCAGCTCGGCTAGCAGTTCCTCCACGTCAGGCCTCCGTCCCCGGCTCGCGCCTTGCATTCGTCACAGGCTGTCTCCGTAGGCGTTACGCAGCAATTTGAAGCGCTGGCGGTAGCCGCTCGTGTTGAATTGATGGGTCACGTTGTCGACGTAGTAGAGACCGCCGTAGCGTTCGCCGACGCCGTCAACGCCCACGGTCTCGGCGATCCGCAGGACGTGGCCGTAGGTGCTGCTGTCGAGCTCGCCCTCGGCGATAATTTTCATCGCCAGCTCGTTGGCGCGGCCTACAGCGCGCGCGCGCTGCTCGGCCTCGTTGGCGCCAGCCTGTCCGCGCAGACGCCACGTGAATGCGCCGAGGCCGGCGTCGGCACTGGTTGCTTGCACGGGCCCCAGCGGCGGGATGTCGGCCTTGACGCTCGACTGCTGGCCCATCGCGCCGTTCGGCTGCATAAGGTCAAATGCGACCGCGTCTGGCTTGTGACCGTCATCGCGGATCGCCAGGCTCACGCAGTGAGTGTCCTTGCCTGCATACACCAGGATCGTCGGCTGGGGCGCGGCGTCGAGTCGCATTGGCCCAAAGTAGACGCTGCCTTCAGCGATGATCAGCTCGTATCCGTTGGCTTCGGCACGCGCGCGCAGAAACTTGATGTCGGTGCTATCTTGGTGACGCGAGGCCCCGTGCAGACCTGGGCCGTTGTGTGCATCGACGGCGAGGCCGTGGCGCGTCGCGATCTCGCGGACCGCGTTGCCGTCGCCGATCGGAGTCGTTGCGCCCCACTCGCGGCGGATGTGCTCGCGGTCGAGCGCCAGCGACTCGTCTTGGCACTCGACGGTAACCGTGGTTGCTCCCGGCTGAAGCGGGTAGTTGGCATCGATCTGGCGGATAAAGCCGCGCATAACCTCCTCGCGGTAGCCGCCGAAGCTAGCCTCGATCGTCAGCGGCTCCCATGGCGCGAACACACCGGCATCCTGGATCGCCCAGCGCCCTTGCTCGTCGCGTCGCGTCTCGAACTTGAGCGTCGCGGTGGCCGCCTGTGCGCGCCTCATCACGACGACGACCTCGGTCAGTAGTGGGTACAGCTCGACAATCTCGGTCTGGCTAGCACCGACCTTGATGACGCACTCCGCCGGCGCCGAGGCGTCCCCAAGCACTGTGTCGAGGATGCTCATTCTCGGGCTCTGGGGATCAGGATGATCGCCCCCTCCATCTCGGCGCGCAGAACGTGGCCCCCGTAGAGGATTTGCGGGTTGGCATCAACGATCCGCCACCATAGGTGGTCGTCGCTGTAGTAGTGGCGGGCGAGGAGGTCGAGGCGGTCGCCGGCCTTGACAACGTGCTCGACCACGCCGACGGCGGGCCCGATTTCGCGGGCCTGGACTCCGGGAAACGGCTCGCCCTCGCGCATCTCGAATGCGCGGGCTTTGGCGTAGCGCGAGCGCTTATCGATCATCAGAAAAGCCCTCCTAGCGCGGCTGAGACCGTCTGCGCGGTGTTCATCGCGGCGCTTGCGACCTGTCGGACCTTCTCGACCTGGTAGAACGGGTTGTTGCCTTCGATCACCTGCATGCTCAGGGTCACGGTCGCGCGGTAGGGCACGAGCGATGGCATGTGCGCCGTTTCGTCGACCTGCACGCTGGTGAGGAACACCGGCAGGATATGGGTACCCCAAACGAACAGTATGACTGAAGCGCTCTCGTTGCGCGAGAAGGCGCTTGTGTCCCCGAGGCCCAGGCTGGCGAGCATCTGCACGCCGCCGGGGGCCTGCGATTTGGGCTCGACCATGGTCTGCAGAGTGTCGAGCTGGGGCTCGATCCCGAATTGCCCGGCGATCGGATCGCCCGCGTTGAGCTGCTCGGTGGCGTCGATCAGGATCGTGATGCTGAACGTCTCGGGCTGGACCGCGACGCCCTGGGCGACACGCGGCGTGTCGATGGGCAGCGCGAAGCTGTAGCCGCCCTGGGTACCTGGCGCGCCGCTGCTCGGTAGCTGAATCGTCCGGGTCCGTGACAGCGTCTTGGGGTTGAAGTCGAAGACCAGCGCCAGCGGTGGGAGCGACCGCGCGTACTCGATCAGCATGCCCTTGGTCACGTTGAGCATTTCCGGCTTCCCTGTCTCTCGGTTGTGGTCTCAGAGGTCCGGCTGTCCCCGCGCTCGTGAGCGCGCAACTGGCCGACGATCGCCGCAGCGATTTGACAGGCGAGGACGGGGTCCGAGACCCTCGTACGGACCATCAGCGCGGGGATCGAGACGCGCTCGAGCCGGGCGGCGTGCGAGAGCGGATCCTCGGTCAGGGTAGCTGCAATTTGGTCTGCGATCCGCCGGGCGATCGCCGGACCGCGCGCGCGGTAGCCCGCCGGCAGACGCAGCGTCAGGTGATCGATCTGCAGGGGCGACTCGCTCACGCGATTGCCTCCGGGAGGTACTCGGCGAGTGGTCCGAGGTCTCCGCGGGTGATCTCGTGGTTTTGTTTACAGAGCTCGCGGTACACCGCGGTTGCGACCAGGCGCAGATCGATGCTGCAGCCCTCGCCGGCTGCTAGGAACGCGGCGTGGAGGGCAGCGTTGCGGATCTCACCGCCTGTCAACCCGACCGCGTGCCCGAGGAATGCCGGGTCGACGCCCGGGCCACGCGGCGCGCCCGGAGGCAGGAGGCGAGCCCATAGCCGCATGCGGGCCTCCCAATCCGGGCGGGGGAACTCGATCACTGCTTGGAATCGCCGCGCGAATGCTGAGTCGAGGTGGCTGCGCAGGTTCGTCGTCAAGATACATGGGCCACGGTGCGCCTCGATCCGCGCCAAGAGATGGCTGACCTCCATATTCGCGTAGCGGTCGCGGGCTTCCTTCACCTCGCCGCGCTTGCTGAACAGGCTGTCCGCCTCGTCGAATTGCAGGACCATCGAGCGGGCGTGTGCTGCGTCGAACAGACTGTTGAGGTTCTTCTCGGTCTCGCCGATGTACTTGCTGACGAGCTTTCCGAGGTCGACGCGGTAGAGCGGCCAGCCGAGCTCGTTGGCGACGACCGCGGCCGCGAGAGTCTTACCGGTGCCGGAGGGGCCTGAGAACAGCCCGACGGGGCCACCAAAATCGTCACCCCCCCAGTCGCGCACGACCTGATCGCGGTGCGTGATCCACAGCATGAACTCGCGGAGCATCGTCACCTGTGCGGGCGGCAACACTAGATCTTCCCAGCCTGCACGCAGGCGCACGCGAGTCGTGCCCGGGGGGGCCTCGCCGCTCTCGGGCCAGGCCATCAGCCGCGCGGCCACGCCGTAACCGGGTCGGATCGGCTTCATCGGATCGCCGCTCTCGATCCGGACGAGCAGTTCGCGGCGCAGCGGCGCGTCCTCGGCAAGGCATCCGTAGAGGGCCGAGACTTCGGCGCCGCCCTCGAGGGCCAGCAGGTCTTGCAGTAGCGCGAGCGTGGGGTAGGGCGGCAGCCCCGGCTGGAGAGTCTGCAGCAGCCAGCCCAGTCGCGGTCGGGCCTCGGGCGCGATCGCGAACGCGAGCGCGTCGAGTTCGAGTGTACTCAGCGGGGTCTCGGTGAGCCGACTCCACGGCCCGCCGGGTCGGCGCGCAGCGAGGATTCCGTCTTGCAGTGCGCGCAGCTGATCGAGCGCGGCGGGTTCGATCTCGCGGCCCTGCCTGCTGTTCAGCAGACACTCGGCGAGCAATTCGACGCGATCCCACTCGGCCTCGAGCTCGTCGGGACATGGCGACGATTCGGACCGAACCGGGTCGGGAACCCGGGAGTCGTCGAGCTGTGCGGAGGTCTCCATAGTCTAGTAGATCGAGATCAGGAGCGGGTCGCTGCGCACGGACACGGCGACGCCGTCGGCCCGGGTGTAGCTGCGCCGTGCGTAGAGCACAGCCTGGCCGGTGTGGTCGGAGAACGGCAAGCTGACTGACGGGAGCGCTTCCGGGATCGGCCCGTTGGGATCAAGCCGCGTCGTCACAGGGCTAACGTCGAGGCTGTCAGGGGCGTCGCGCCAGCCGGACGACGTGTCCCAGCTCTGCCACGCGAGGGTGACCGTCATCGCCGGATCGCCGGCGACCCAAACGTGCCGCGTTGGCGTAGTCGTGCCGAGGTTGGCGAGCTCGAGCGCCTCGCTCTGATAGCAGCGCTTACCGTTCACGAAGCACAGCCGCGGTACCCAGCCCTCGAGCGCGAGGTCGACCTCGACCGGCTGCACTGGCCAGGGCCCCGCCGTGCCGGTGAACTCCGCGTGCCGGGCCAAAGACGTTCCCCGAGCCTCGATCCCGAGCGCGCCAACCAGCGGGTGCCCGATTGCGCGGCTTGTAGGTGCGATCCGAACCAGCGACATCTCATAAGCGATCGAGGGACGGTAGTTCGTGTTGTGCTGTGTCGACCAGATGTGGTTGATGTCGTCGGGGCTCACCGGTCGAAACACGCTCTGCAGGCCATATTTGGTCCCGTCGACGTCGGTCACGTTGAGTATTGGGTGCTCGTGGAACACCCGCATCACGTTGCCGAGCAGCCGAAGGTCGTTCTCGCCTTCGCTGGCCTCGATATCTTTGATTGTGAACGCGGTGATCAGGCAGTGCATCCGGATCAGCCACGGCTCATCGGGGGCCGGGTACTGGCCGAGCCCCGCGGGTCCGAACTGGTAGAAGAACAGGTTGAGCCGATTATTGTCGCCCCCATTGGCCGCCGCCGGGTTGCCGAGCATCACTTGGATTCTGTACTTCGACGATTTGAAGTGGGTGCGCAGGCGGTCCGCGACAGTGCTGCAGACTACAGAGAGCGATGAGGGCGGCAGAGGCATGTACCTTAGAGTCCTCGCAGGTACATGCGGCTGGAGAGGTCGGGGGGGGAGGCGCTCGGGGGCTCTGGGGCGGGCGCCGTCTGCTCGACGACGACGACTTCAATGCGCCCGATGTGGACGGTCGGGGCAGGCGGCCCTGGTCGCGGATGCTCGGCGCTCGGGCGCTCGGTACTTGGGCGCTCGCGCCTGGATGGCCATTGAGCTGCGGCCGTCTGCTCAGGCGCGGACCACTGCGCCGCTGGAACGAGGGATTCGTCAGACGCGGGGTTTGTAGTTGCGGTAGAGGCCTTGAGGTCTGGGGAGGGTGCTCGTCCCTCGGAGGGCTCCGTCGCAATCGGCGACGCGACCCTCGCTGGTGCGCTGCGCGGGTCCACGAGGGCGGCAGCAGCGGCCGGCTCTCGCGAGGGAGTACGAGCTTCGGGTAGGGGCGGGGAGATGTGGCCTCGCGGCGTTGGGACAGGGGCGCCTGCAGAAGTTGGAGCGGCGGTCGCGATGACCGGCGAGGGCGGCGCGTGTGAGGCCTCGTCAGTCGCCCGAACTTCGGGGGTCTTGTGCCATCGGGGCGGGTCTTCACCTGGGGAGGCAGGCGTTGGGTCGAACGGCGTTGGGTCGAACGGCTCTGGGTCGACCGGCGCTGGGTCGACCGGTGCGGGTGGAGGGCGTGACTCGAGCACGAAGACCGGGGTCGTTTCTTCGGCGCGCGTGCTGACCTCGGAGTTTGCGCGAGTTTCCGAAGTGTCTGTTTCTCCGGACACAGCCGGCGAGGCGCCAACTGGCCCTACCAGCGCGATCGGGCCGAGAGACACCGGATCGAGAGCTTCCCCGGAGGGCGCTCGTCCGGCGTCGCTGGGTGTCCCCCGCGACTCACCGGCGAGCTGGCCGTGAACTGCGGCCGGCCGGAGCTCGACAGGCTGAGGTCGCGGTGACGCGGGGGTCCGCGCAGCGCGTACGATGTTGGCGAAGAAGCCCATGACAGCGCTCTAGTGGGTCATCCCCTGGGCGTGGTCGACCATGCGGAGGTATCGCTCCCGACGCTCTCGGGGTAGCGCGAGGATCTCGACCTCGCTCCAGTGATAGTGTGAGGCCAAGGCGTGTACGTCGGCGTACAGAGTGTCCACCCCCCCCCGATCCAGCGCGGACGGATCGAGCTCGACCTCATTGCCCGCAGCGCAGGCCGGGCAAGTGATCGCAGCGCGGGTCGTCACCTCGGGCGATGCGGCCTCGACTGCGGCCTCGATCGCCATCAGGTCGTCCGTCGAGAGCGCTTCCGGGTCTATCGTGCGCGGCTCAATCAAGAGGAGCCGCGTCAACGTCCGTGCTGGGTCGGCCGCTGCGTCTAGGGCTACGCATGCCTCCTCGTCGGTCCCGGTCGGGACGCGTAGGCGGCAGCGCCCGAGCGAGGTCTCTACGGTGGCGAACGGGTAGCCGTCGCCCGCTGCCTTGACGGGCAGCGTCGAGGCTGTGAGCTGGAAGTCAAATCGCTCGCCGCAGCGGGCGCAGCGCGCGGTCAGCCACTGCGTGTCTTGGCCGAGGTGAATCGCGAGTCGCCGCATAAGGAAGCTGCGGTCGCCGACGCTGAGTTCGCGGATCGCGGCCTCGGTTGGGGCAGCACCCCCGAGTGACGCGAGTGACGCGAGCAGCATCCGCGTGACCTCGAAGGGGCGCATGGCTCCGTCGTCAACGTGCTCCAGCACGGTCTGCTCGAACGCGCCGGTAACCGGATGAAACGCGAATCCCTGACGGCGCTCGTCGCCAGTCCACACGCCGCCTGGAAGTAACTTGCTCACCGTGCTCAGCTCTCGGAGGGTTCGCCGACCGCGGTGTCGCGCTGCCAGCCCTCGTGTTGCAGCGTGATCGTCTGGATCCCCACCGCGTTCATGGCGCCTGCGTCAAGATCCGGTAGCGCCTGGAAGTCAGAGACCCAGGCGCGGAACAGCTTGTAGGACAGCGCGACGGACCCCTGCAGGTTCATCACGTTGATGACAATGTCCTTGCGGAAGTTCTTGAGCGAGACTGCGCCGTCTCCATCGATGTTGTTGACGAGGTTCGCCCAGTTCTCGAACACCGGGTCGTGGGTCAGGCCCTGCTCGAGTATCACCGGCTCATAGCTGGTGCCGCCCGGCAAAACGCGCTCGTGGGACGGATCGCCGGCCGAGCGCCACTTGACCGCCTCGGTCTTCTTCTTGAGTGCGCCCATCTTCTTGACCCCGGCCACCGGATTGCCGTCGATGAGGACCTGGAACTTGAATGTCCGGTAGGGGTCGTACCGGTGCGCGTTGACGTTGAATAGCGGTGCCGCCATGACTGGATTCTCCGTACCTACTGTTGGCCGATTTTCTGCTGAATCTTGACGATGACGAACTCGGCCGGCTTGAGCGGCGCGAACCCGACGATGACGATGACCTGACCGCGGTCGATCTCACCCTGGGTCATCGTGTCCCCGAGCCCGCAGCGGACGAAGTACGCATCGGACGCCTTGGCGCCCTGGAACGCACCCGACCGGAACAGGCCGTTCATGAATGACTCGATGTTCACACGCAGCGACGACCACAGCGGGTTGTCGTTCGGCTCAAACACCGCCCACTGGATGCCCTCGTAGATGCTCTTCTCGATGAAGATCGCGGTGCGCCGGATCGAGACGTAGCGCCACTCCGGCTTGGCCTTGGTAGCCAGCGTGCGGGCACCCCATACGACTGTGCCAAAGTTCGGCAAGGTGCGGATGCAGTTGATGCCCAGCGGGTTGAGCTGGTCTTGCTCGCCGGCCTCAACCTTGTACAGTGGCCCCGCGATCCCGAGGATCTGGGTATCGACCCCCGCAGGTGCCTTCCAGACGCCGCGCTTACCGTCGGTCTTCGACCAGATCCCCGCGACCGCGGCCGACGGCGGGATGCTCAGTGTCACCGCCGCGTTCTTGTTGGTCTCTGCGTTATAGAGCGGGTTCGGGACCTTGATCCACGGGTAGTAGAGCGCCGTGTACGTTGATGTCGGCAGCGCCATCTGGGTCACCTGGGCGGCCTGCTCGAGCTCGGTCGAGGCCGGCGGGTCGACGATGAGCATCCGCGTCTTGGTCGCCTCGCAGTGGGCAATCGCGGCGCTGATCTTGCCGTTGCCGGAGCCGTCCTCCGCCCACTGCTCGCCGGGGAGTATGATCACGCTGGCGTCGGCGACCTTGCGCAGGACGGTGTCGAAGAACGATCTGTAGTCCGACTGCGACGGTGCGACCTCGCCCCCGCCCTTCAGCGGCACGCCCTCATCGAGTGTTCCGAGGGACTGGTCGGGGACGACCAGTGCTGTCGTGCCTTCGTAGGCCCGCCCCATGGTCGCCACGGGGATGTGGAGCCCATTGGCGACGAGCCCGAGCTGACTCGCGGTAGCTCCCGTGGCGACAACGACGGCTGAGATCCGCGTGCTTGCGCCTCCCGATGTCAGAGTGAACGCGCCTGTCTTCTTCGTGACCCCGTAGCTACAGTCGAACTCGCGAAACGCCGGCGCGCTAGGGTTCACCGCCCGCACCGCGTTGCGGAGCGCTTTGGCGACTGCCTTCCCGTCCGTTTCGTGATCGGTGCCGCCGAGGGGTAGCTTGGCGAGCTTGATTGTCGTTGTCGGATAGTCATCGAGCGTGATCGAGAGTTCGAGCGGCCACGTGAGCTTCGCGGTGTCGGTGAAGAGGTCGGGGTCGGTCGCATCGAGCGCCACGCCGACGAGCGTCGCGTGGCTCTTGGAGTCGAGCCGCAGGTGCTCGGCGAGGGCACCGTCATAGACGGTCACCGACGCCGACGAGCCGCGCTTCTTGGAGGTGAGTTTGAATCGGCGCGAGTCATGCACGAACGCGCATTCGAATAGCTGATGGGCGTCGTCGGTGCCGAGCGCTGTCACGGCCGCGGTCACGGCCGCCGCGATCGTGTCCCCGTCGTCGTTGAGAGACGTTCCGGGGAGCGTTGGCTTGATGCTGACCTGCTCCGCGCTCCCGTCATCGAGTTTGAGCGTTAGGCTCATCCTTTTTCCAGCGATCGCGGTCTTGAGCGTCGTGGCAGCCGGGACCAGCGCACCACCCGTGAGGACCGCATCGACTAGCTTGGTCGTGGCCGCGGATTCGAGGCTCAGGTTGACGTACTGGGAGCTGTCGTTGACCAGGTCGAGCGCGTAGTTGCTGTTCAGGCTGTCCATCGACAGCCCCGTGAACACCTCGTCCCGCACGAACATGCCCTTCTGGTGGTGCCCGATCTCGAGATTGAACGTAAGCGCCCGCGGGTCGGGCTTGACGATTTTCACGTGGACCGCGTTGCCCCAGTCGCCGACGCTCCTCGCCGCGATCCTGAGTACCTTGGCCCCTGCAGTGTCTTGGCCCGCGAACGCGGCCATCGCCTCCGTGGGGGGGTTGCTCTTGCCTGTGAGACGGCAGATATAGGCCGTGCGTCCGCCGTTCATATAGAACGCGCGAACCGCAAGGCCCATTGCGTCGCTCTCGGACGCAACCTCGCCGAACTCGGACGCGTAGTCCTCGAGACTGTGGATGAGCACGGCCTTGCCGGCCCGGCCCCGACTGGCGCGGCCTACGAACGCGGCCACGGAGGTCGATCCCCCCTCAATGGGCTTGGAGCCGCTCGGGACCTCTTCGATATAGACACCAGGAGACAGGTACACTGACACGAGATTCCTCCTCAGACGATTCGCGCAACCAGACGCTGGCGAGCGCCTAGCCCGGCGTCCATCTCGCTCCCCAGACGCGCTGCGGAGTTATGAGCGATGTGCAATTTCGATCCTATCAGCATTTGTCCGGATTTTCAACGGTAGTGCTTCAACTCGGATCCCGCAGAATGTGCGCAGGGGTGTTTCTCGCCGTCAGAAATGCCGTCACCTTCGCAATAGGCGAACGCCGTACAGAGAGACGATTCGGCCCAAGCCATCTGCTCATCTGCTCATCTGCTCATCTGCTCATCTGCTCATCTGCTCATCTGCTCATCTGCTCACCTGCTCAACTTTGACGCCATAGCTCGTGACCCGGCAGACACCTCGTCGTCGGCTCGGCAAAAGTCGATCTCCTGCCCGCTGCAGGGTCAGCGCTTGGCCCGGAACCTCCTTCCAGGTTGCATAGAACGAAATCTGGCTCACAATCGATTCGCGGGCTATCAGCCCGCACGCACCCTTTGCGTGTGCACATTGCCGAAACACTTCGTACTGTGAAGTGCTTCGATAGCAGCATAGGACGCCAGGCCTGTCACGGCTCTGGCGCTTGTGAATGCGGATGAGGTCGGGGCGTTCGCCGACATTGTTCGGAACGAGGAGACGAGCAGGTACAATGCCACGCGCGATGACTCTTGCTACGGATCATGAGAGAATTTGCGAATGCGAGCGCCTCGTCGAGGAGCCGAAGCCAGGGCACCGGGGTGTTTTTAGCTCGGAATCACCGGAGGTCGGGCGATGAGAACTTTTGCCCCCCCCACACGAAGGCGGGCCGGAACTCGTGAGTCACTGGTGAAAGGCCGCTTGCCTGTTACCCCTCGTAGCGTAGACACGAACTCTCGGCGGACCGAAATCCACCGCATCCTGCACGGCTCCCGCCTTCAGAAAAAGTTGACGGTTGGCCCCCCGGGCGACGTCTTTGAGCGCGAAGCCGACCGCATGGCGGAGCAGGTGATGCGAACGCGGGAGCCAGAGGAACGTGTTCAGCGGACGTGCGCGGAATGCGAGGAAGACCTGCAGACGAAGCGGAGGCCGGGGGTCGCGGGGGACGATGCTTCTGTGCCCGAGGGGGTCGCTCAGCGCTTGTCGAGTGGCGGGCGTGGCGGGCATCCGTTGCCCAAAACGATGCGGACCAAGATGGAGGCGGCCTTCGGAAAGGACTTTGGCAGTGTGTCGCTGCACACTGACGGCGAGGCTGCCCTCCTGAGTCAGGCGGTCGGCGCCCGAGCGTTCACCCACCGAGGCGATATCTACTTTAATCAGGGTGAGTACTCACCGAATAGTCCCAGGGGAAAGCGCCTGCTCGCTCACGAACTCGCTCATGTAGTCCAACAAGGAGTCGTGCCCAAGGTCGCCTCAGTGACCAACTACGGCGCGAACCGCCCGGGTTCGAACGGGGGAGGATCACCTCATACTCAGGAAACGAATAATGTCCAGCACAGTGCTGAGCACATCGCCAGGGCCCCCAAGTATATCCCCGGAGTGCAGCACAATCACCAACCAAGCAGGGATTGGAAGGCCGTGCAAGACGATCCCAAAAGCGGTTTTTTGCAGAATCGAGTTTGTGCGAACACGGAGCCGTCGAGCGTTGTGGCGGCAGCGATTGGGGCAGAATTCACGGACAAGCCGATCGCGCTGACCCATCTATTTCACTATCTCTCGGGCTCTGGATCTGACTATGTTGAAGACGCAAATATCGAGAAGATGCTCCTGGACGATAGAGGAGTCCAATACAAGCTCCGTCGCCTAGTGTCTCCGGACAAGCTCAAAAGGGGCCACTTCGAGATGCTGCAAAAAAACTACGACAGTAAAGATTTTCGATATACATTTGGGAATATTGATCGAGTGGACTACGAGTCAGATCCGGAACACGATATCCTTCACGTGTGGTTTCAGGATCGATACGAGTGGCATCCTGTATATCCAGGGCTTTACACAAGTATGGACGGGGATAAGTGGAGAGAGACGAACTGTGTTCATGCAGCTCTCGTCGAGCTGAAGTCAGGGGGGGCAGCAGATTTCTGGATGAAGGGGGAAGCGATGGTAGCTCTCGAACCAATCCTAAAATTGCCGGACAAGCGATCTGACCTGGATGAGCGCTGGTTCTGAATTGCGTATCTCAGTCTTTGTTCTGGGAGCAGACGATCGCGGTTAGCGGTTAAGAGGTTCTAGCCGGGAATTTGGGCGAGCCGCCCGCTGCGCCGAAGCCTGCTGCGCCGAAGCCTGCTGCGCCGAAGCCTGCTGCACCGAAGCCTGCTGCCCCGAAGCCTGCTGCCCCGAAGCCCTCTCCCCCGAAGCCTGCTGCGCCGAAGCCTGCTGCGCCGAAGCCTGCTGCGCCGAAGCCTGCTCCTCCGAAGCCTGCTCCCCCAAAGCCCGCAAGCCCACCAAAGCTGGGCCCCAAGCCGCCGAAGCCCCCTACGAAGCCCCCACCGCGCCCGTCGGCGGTTAAGAGGTTCTAGCCGGGAATTTGGGCGAGGCGCAGGGTACTCGGAGGCTCGTGGAGGCTGAAGCGCTGACGGCGCGCTGAGCGCGCTGACGCTCCACGGGGTGCGC
>Ga0316189_10001084_pt1 | contig 27063 bp, 26 predicted proteins | sample LowCovwburrow_MG_FD_204930 | JGI IMG/M metagenome (GOLD analysis project Ga0316189, IMG submission 204930) | Coastal sediment microbial communities from Maine, United States - Lowes Cove worm burrow | ecosystem: Environmental > Aquatic > Marine > Coastal > Sediment | place: USA: Maine...
ACTCACCGGAAAGTTTGCAGCAACTGATTACTGCAGTGGAACCGCCAAGACAGGAACTGTTCAGGCGCCTGAACATGGCACCCAGAGGCACCGCCGCATTAATAACTATGCGCAGCGATCTTTTGCCTCGCCTTGCAGGGAATCCAAAGCTAAAAGTAGTCGATTCCGATCTGGTTCACCTGTTTTCCTCATGGTTCAATCGCGGTTTCCTGGTACTTCAATCGATTGACTGGAATAGTTCAGCAGCCGTTCTGGAAAAGCTGATCCAGTATGAATCAGTACACCCTATGAAGGGCTGGGATGATCTGCACCGGCGCTTGCAAAATGACCGCCTGTGTTTTGCATTTTTCCATCCTGCACTGCCTTTAGTACCACTTATATTCGTCGAGGTGGCCTTCACCACGGGCCTTACTGATAATATTGATGAGATTATCGGATCAGGTGCATTATCAGTTGAACCGGCAACTGCTGATACTGCGATATTCTATTCAATAAACAATTCACTCAGCGGACTGCGCGGTATCAGTTTTGGTAATTTTCTGATCAAGCAGGTAGTCGCTGAACTGCAGGCTCAGTACCCGCAGCTTAAACAGTTTTCCACCTTGTCGCCGATGCCGCTGCTGCGCAAAATGCTGATACAGCAACTTGAGATAGACCAGCCTGCCGAGCCAGGCTCGATATTGGGCAAATTGCTCGGTGATAAACTCGATAAAATCCTGCAGGCAACGGCTACAGGTACGCTTAACGATGCCTTGCAGCGGCTCATCACGGAACCGGGAGAGAATAAAAAACTGCTTGAAGAAGTTCTGCATAAGCTTTCGCTGTGCTATCTCACCCGGATTAAAAGTGACGGCACACTCAATGATCCGGTAGCCCGGTTTCACCTGTCAAATGGTGCACGCATTGAAAGAATCAATGTGCTCGCCAATAGTTCGGAGTCAGCAATCAATGAATCCTTTGGCTGTATGGTTAATTATTTGTATAACCCTGAAGAGGTAATCTCGAACCATGAAGCTTTTGTCACGCATAACAAAATCATGATGTCGAAATCATTACAAAAAGAGTTTGAGCGTATGCAGCATGTTGAGGTCTGAAGGGTGGAAATAATCACTCTGCTGATTGCCGGTGCTCTTGCCGGGACGATGGCAGGCCTGCTGGGTATAGGAGGTGGGATTATTATTGTTCCGATCGTCTCATTAATACTTGAAGCACAGGGTGTAAGCACGGATGTAGTTATTAAGGTTGCCGTTGGAACTTCGCTTGCAACAATAATGATCACCGCGGTTAGTTCAGTTTATGCACATAATCGAAAAGGTGCCGTTGACTGGGGTATCTTCAAAGCCCTGACACCCTGGATACTGCTGGGCACGGTTATAGGAACAATCATTGTGGATCTTATGCCGGGTGAAATCCTTTATGTTGCTTTTATAGTGTTTTTGTACGCAGCAGCTACTCGTCTTGCCATAGGTAATGTTGAGGGTACGCATAAACTGCCAGGCACTCCAGGAATGGCTATTGTTGGTACAGTTAACGGAACCGTATCCGCCATGATGGGTATTGGCGGCGGTGTAATTAACGTGCCCTTTTTAACTTATTGTTCGGTACCTATTAAGCGTGCAATTGCCACGGCGGCCTCAATCGGGTTGCCATTAGCGACCGTTTCTGCCATTGGTTTTTCCATATCCGGGCACAATGAGCCAGGCATCCCGCCAGCAAGCATCGGCTATGTGAATCTCCCTATATTCGCCAGCGTCGTTGCTTCAAGTATTCTGTTTGCACCGCTGGGTGCCAGGCTGGCACATGCTCTGCCTGAGCGAACTTTAAATATATCCTTTTCCATTTTTTTATTTATCATGGCCAGTATTATGGCCTGGAGGCTGGTTTGAGAGGTTCAATATGAATAATAATAGCAACCTGTACCTTCTGTTCAGCGAAGCAATATCTGCCAGTGACGATATTGATTTCTTACATGTTCCACATGGCCCATCGCTGAAATATCGCGATACTGATGAGGCAAGTGGGCGCTTCCATTCTGCCCTGGCATCATTAGGTGTCACTAAAGGTGACCGGGTTGTCGTTCAGGTTGGGAAATCAATTGAATCTGTATTGCTGTACCTGGCTTGCCTGAGGATAGGTGCAATCTATATCCCTTTAAATACGGCGTACACACCGGCTGAAGTCAGTTACTTCATCGATGATGCTGAACCGAGAGTCTTCATCTGTGATCCCCTGGCTCATACATCCCTGGGTAGTGTTCTGCATGAAAAAGTAGCACATATACTGACCTTGTCCGCTAACGGAACGGGGTCGCTGGTTGATCTCTATAATGAGAAGGACGCAGTCAATGATATCGTAGATTGTTCAGCCGAGGACCTGGCCGCCATTCTCTATACATCCGGAACAACCGGGCGATCCAAAGGGGCGATGCTGAGTCACAGCAACCTCTCGAGCAACGCACAGGTCCTGCACCAGTACTGGCAATTTCAGCATGGCGATATTTTATTGCATGCCTTACCAATTTTTCATGTGCATGGTCTGTTTGTGGCCCTGCATTGCGCGCTATTGAACGGCAGCACAATATATTTTCTGCCGCATTTTGACGCTGATACTGTTCTGCAGCAGTTGCCTACATCAACCGTCATGATGGGTGTGCCCACCTTTTACACCCGGCTGCTTGATCGTCCGGATTTCACACGAGATCTATGCGATAACATGCGCCTGTTCATCTCAGGATCGGCACCATTACTTGCAGAAACTCACGTAGAGTTCGAGCAACGAACCGGGCATCGCATACTGGAACGTTACGGCATGACTGAAACCGGCATGATTACCTCGAACCCGTACGATGGTGAACGTATAGCAGGAACGGTTGGTTACGCATTGCCTGGTGAATCTGTACGTATTGCAGATGATGAGGGAAACGAAATAGCGCGTGGCGAAACCGGAGTGCTTGAGGTTAAGGGACCGAATGTTTTTCAGGGCTATTGGCGTATGCCTGAAAAGACCCGGGATGAGTTTCGAGAAGACGGCTGGTTTATCACTGGCGACCTCGCGACGATGTCTGACGACGGACGCGTTACCATTGTCGGCAGAGAGAAAGATTTAATCATATCCGGTGGATACAATATCTATCCCAAGGAAATTGAGTTGGCGATTGATGAATGTGACGGCGTCAAAGAGTCAGCAGTCATCGGAACACCTCATGCAGATTTTGGCGAAGGTGTCGTTGCTGTCGTTGTCACGGAGGATGGTGTGGAGATTGATGAAAGCGATATCCTTGAAACACTGAGTGGTCAGCTGGCGCGTTTCAAACAACCCAAGCGTATTTTCTTTGTTGATGAACTGCCAAGAAATACCATGGGAAAGGTTCAGAAAAATACATTACGTGAGGATTATCAGGATTGTTTAAAATGAGCTTCAATAAAAAGCAGCTGCAGGAGAAGATTCATTCGACAATTCCGATAAGCGAAAAGATGGGATATGAAATAGTCGGTATATCGGAGGCAGCTATTGATACCCGCGCACCATTGCAGTTGAACATTAACATTCACAATACAGGTTTTGCCGGAAGCCTGTATTCGATTGCCGCCTTAACTGCCTGGTCTCTCTGTCATTATGCAATAGCATTAAACCAGCTTGATGCATCCCTGGTTATCGCAAATGCAAATATCGACTATTTCAGGCCTGTTGAATCAGATATTGAATGCCATTGCAGTGCAGTGGCCGGAGATATGACAGTGTTCATTGCTACCCTGCAGCAAGGACAACGTGCAAAGCTTAACCTGGAAGTCACCATTAACAATGGCAAAGCCATGATGACGGCATTAATGGTGGCAACCCCGCATATTTGATCTCTGTTTGATTTCTAATTTTATCTCTGGCTCATACCATTAACACTGTGGCACCGGTTGTTTCTCGCGATTCTATAGCCCTGTGAGCTTCAGCAGTTTCTGATAATGGGTAGGCCTGGTTTACGTGGATGCTGACAATTCCACTGGACACTGCATCAATCAAACGCTCGGCGCCCTCAACCAGCAACTCCCGTGTAGCAGTGTGCGTCGCCAGCGTTGGGCGAGTCAGGTAAAGTGAGCCTTTAGGTGCGAGTATTTTTGGACTGAAAGCTTCTACCTGTCCCGATGCATTGCCATAACTGACCATCATGCCGAAAGGTTTTAAGGCGTCCAGCGAGGCATCAAAAGTGGCTTTGCCTACTGCATCATAAACAACATCCACGCCTTCGCCATTTGTCAATTCTTTTACGCGTTCAGGAATGTTCTCATCACGATACAGTATAGTGTGTTGGCAACCATTGGCCCTCGCCATCTCAGCCTTTTTCTGCGAACCCACACAGCCAATAACGGTAGCGCCGAGGTGATTTGCCCACTGGCTCAGCATAGAACCAACACCACCGGCAGCGGCATACACAAGAATAGTATCTCCAGCCTTTACCGGGTAAGTGCGAAATAACAGGTAGTGTGCCGTCATGCCTTTGAGCATCATCGCAGCTGCCGTCTGGTCACTAATCGTATCGGGCAGTTTGATCAGCTTGTCTGCATCTATCAGGCGAGACTCTGAATAGCTGCCTAAAACCAGGGCATAAGCTACACGGTCTCCGACCTCGAGGTCGGAAACGTCGGCACCGATAGCTTCAACGACTCCAGCAGCTTCCATGCCTAAAATAGCGGGTAATTCTGCTACAGGATAGACGCCTGTGCGCATATAGATATCTATATAGTTCAGACCACTGACTGTCTGACGCAGGCGAACCTGTCCCGGCCCGGGATCGCCGACATCTATCTGGTCCCAGTGCAGCACATCGGTTCCACCTGTAGAGTGAATGCGTATTGCATGTGTCATAGATACTCCCTGCGATATAACCTGTGTGATTTCAGGAATGGAATTCAACCAGAACAATGGAGCTATGATGACATAAAAAGCATAAAGAAAGTTGTAATACGTGTGCTAATTCCCATTTGGTTTGTGTAGTCTGAATGTTCTGCTACTGCAGTCTTTTCTGATCAATCAGTGATGATAAACTGTAAAAATATACCTGGAATAATCCTTCTCCTGTCCGCCCCAGGCTCTTAGAACCGTATTAGGTTTTCATCAACTACTTTCGCTACTCGTTGCCAAGATACCCGGGCTAATTGAACCAGTGTGGCAATTTATTAGGAGTTTATAGCAAATTGGAATCGTTGCTGTATCAACAACCATGTCCTGTATCGATACGAAGAGGTATAGATAATAACCTATTGAACTAAGGATAATTATTTATTGGATGCTTGATTGGCTTTCCCATAGGCTCCAGTTACTTTAAATTATTGATGCTAATTCTGGGAATTCTCCGGTGTCATTCACACAGCTGTATCACCATAGCGAGCTATTCATGTAAAATGATTAGTTGGATAGTGAATCGAGCATTGCAATTTTCCGGATGCAAGTATCATTGATATGTTGGCAGCAGCGGCTATTAACTCGGAATAGCCATACTGGCCAATCACACGAGTCTTAATTTCATGCAGTCATGATAAAACTCAGAACCTATGTTTACATCGATTCCCTGCAGCCGCAGCTTGCCGAGTACATGGCGTCTGTGTCTCAGGGTTTCCCTCCTGTACCGGGGGATGCTTGTCTATGGGTTGAGGTTTCGCCAGGCATGGCAATTCATCGTGTTACAGATATCGCATTGAAAGCGTCCCAGGTAAAACTGACACAACAAATTGTTGAGCGCGCATATGGTTCAATGGTGATTCATCACAGAGATCAGAGTGATGTGGTCGAATCGGGCAGAATATTATTGTCGAGTATAGCTGCTGAAGTTGATGATCGGGAGCAATGCAGTATTGAATGGCATGACATTATTTATGGGATGACATCAGATCATGCTGTTTTGATTAACCGCCAGCATCGAGGTGGTTCAATGTTATTGCCTGGTGAAAGCATGTTTATTCTCGAAGCCCAGCCTGCCGGATATATTGTCTATGCGGCTAATCAGGCAGAGAAAGCAGCAAATATTACGCTTATCGATGTGCGTGCCGTGGGTGCGCACGGTCGATTGACCATATCTGGCCGTGAAGCAGACGTAGAGGAAGCCGCAGCCGCGGCAATCGAAGCTATCAGGCACCCTTCAACTACCTGAATTATGCATCGCTCTGAATTACTCAATTTACTCAGGCAACACCATACCCGTTTTATGGACGAGGCAGGTTTTGTAAGGCGTGCAATCGATTTTGTTGAGAATCACAGCGACTGTTTCCATCGCGAATTGTGGCCAGCCCACGTCACTGGTTCTGCATGGGTGGTCAGTCCTGACAGGGAGCGTGTCCTGATGATGCATCATCGCAAGCATGATCAATGGTTCCAGCCAGGCGGGCATGCCGATGGTGATGCAGATATTCTGCGTGTTGCGTTGAAAGAGACTTCCGAGGAGACAGGGCTGGATCCTTCATGCGTCAAATTGCTGAACGATTCTATCTTCGACCTGGATATCCATGTTATACCGGCAATGGGCTCGGATCCGCGGCATCAGCACATCGATGTCCGCTTCCTGGTGGAAATCGACGAAAGTATGCCGGTGCCAGGAAATGACGAATCCCACGAAGTTCTATGGGTACAGCTTCACGAAGTGTCGAGATACAATAACAATCGTTCTACATACAGAATGGTGGAGAAAACGCGTTTCTTGCGCAATTACATCAATCATGCAAAATCCACCATATGAGGTGAGCAATACTTTGAGCCGTGATATAATATTTGGTTTGAGCCGTCATGCAATATTTTTAGATTTTTAGCCGTAATATAGATTAAAAGCTATGTATTAACTAAGTAATATCAATTGGAACTATGTATAGATGCCAAGCTATGATTTATGCAGGTTTCATAAGTCCATTAACGAATCATTATTGAGATAGAAATTAGGAGTAGATTATGTCAGCAGATAAAAGCTATAAGGCGGGTGTAAAGGAGTACCGTGATAAATACTGGACCCCGGATTACGTCCCACTCGACACCGACCTTCTCGCCTGTTTCAAGGTGACCGGTCAGCCCGAAGTACCTCGTGAAGAGGTTGCTGCAGCGGTAGCTGCCGAATCTTCAACCGGTACCTGGTCTACTGTATGGTCTGAGCTGCTGACTGACCTGGAATTCTACAAGGGTCGTGCTTACCGCATCGAAGATGTACCTGGCGACTCCGAGTCTTTCTACGCATTCGTGGCTTACCCTATCGACCTGTTCGAAGAAGGTTCTGTTGTAAACGTGCTGACTTCGCTGGTTGGTAACGTATTCGGCTTCAAGGCGCTGAAACACCTGCGCCTGGAAGACATCCGCTTCCCGATTGCGTACATCAAAACCTGTGGTGGTCCACCTGCAGGTATCCAGGTAGAACGTGATCGCCTGAGTAAATATGGTCGTCCTATGCTGGGCGCAACCATTAAACCAAAACTGGGTCTGTCTGCTAAAAACTACGGTCGTGCGGTTTACGAATGTCTGCGCGGTGGTCTGGACATGACCAAGGATGATGAGAACGTAAACTCTCAGCCGTTCATGCGCTGGCGTGACCGTTTCGAGTTCGTCGGTGAGGCGATCCAGAAAGCGGAGCAGGAAACCGGTGAGCGTAAAGGCCACTACCTGAACGTTACCGCTGCTACTCCAGAAGAGATGTACAAGCGTGCAGAGTTTGCCAAAGAAGTCGGTTCTCCTATCCTGATGCATGACTTCCTGACCGGTGGTTTCACTGCCAATACGGGGCTGGCTAACTGGTGTCGTGAAAACGGCATGCTGCTGCACATTCACCGTGCCATGCACGCGGTTATCGACCGTCATCCTAAGCATGGTATTCACTTCCGCGTGCTCGCAAAGTGTCTGCGTCTGTCAGGTGGTGATCATCTGCATACCGGTACCGTTGTTGGTAAGTTGGAAGGTGACCGTAACTCAACATTAGGTTTCGTTGATCAATTGCGTGAATCATTCGTACCTGAAGATCGTTCTCGTGGTGTGTTCTTCGATCAGGACTGGGGCTCATTGCCTGGCGTATTCGCCGTTGCCTCTGGTGGTATCCACGTATGGCACATGCCGGCACTGGTCACCATCTTCGGTGATGACTCCATGCTGCAGTTCGGTGGTGGTACCCAGGGTCACCCATGGGGTAACGCTGCGGGTGCTTGTGCTAACCGTGTGGCTCTTGAAGCATCTGTTAAGGCACGTAACGAAGGTCGTGTCATTGAGAAAGAAGCTCGTGACATTCTTACTGAAGCTGCACGTACTAGCCCAGAACTGGCTATTGCGATGGAGACCTGGAAAGAAATCAAGTTCGAGTTCGAGACTGTTGACAAGCTGGACGTGAACTAAGTTCGCATTTCGCCTGACACTAAATTAACTTAACGAGGAAAGATAATGTCACTGAATGATATAGGCAACTATGAAACTCGCCGCACACTCGAAACCTTTGGTTTTCTGCCAAAAATGGACAATAACGAAATCCAGGCTCAAGTAGCTTACATTCTTGCGAATGGTTGGGCGCCTGCTATCGAGCATGAGCATCCGGCTAACGCAACAGATGTTTACTGGACGATGTGGAAGCTTCCGTTTTTCGGTGAAACCGACATGGGGAATGTACTAGCTGAGCTTGAAGCTTGTCACCGTGCTTTCCCTGATCACCATGTACGCCTGACTGGCTACGACAGCTACACCCAGTCCCAGGGTTCGTGCTTCGTGGTTTTTGAAGGCCGTTCATAAGGAACGAGGTTACTGTTGCCCGCAATTTGTGCGGGCGATAGTCATTAATTTGGCAGTTATTATAACCAGCACGCTACGGGGTTAACGATGGCACAACCAGTGAACAAAATGAGTGCACGTGAGTTAGTACTCGAAAGACGCAGAGCAATGTCTACAACAGGCAAAGCGGCGTTGACGACGAACACTGCGCAGCAAGCTCCTGCCAGATCGGCAGCGCCTGCATCTGCAGCTTCATATTCTTCAGCAGCGCGAGCGCCTGCGAACTCAAGTCGTGAGGCGTCTGTTGCGCGACGCCTGGCGATGTCTGCTGGCGGTAAAAGAAGTATCCAGAGTAAGGATCGTACGCGTGGCGAAGAGATTAAATCTGCAGCCCCGGCAGCGACGACAGCAGCTGTATCTTCTGCACCTGCAACACCGGCAACCGAAAAGAAAGGTTGTGGTTGTGGCTGTGATGGTACTGGCACGGAATGCAAAGCGAGTATGAAACCTGCTGCTAAACCTATAGCCGCGGCGGCAAGCATTAATCAGGCGAAACAAGGGATCCATCATTCAGCGGCTCGCCTGGCTTCACTGGCACGGCGTGAGGCAATGTCTACACGTGGTAAAGCTGGTGTTAGCAAAAACGGCATGACAGCAGCACAAACGGCTCGCGCAGGCAATCCAAACCTGAACAGTCGTGATATGTCTAAAGCATTACGGGACCAGCGCAGCAAGAAGGGCAGTGCTGGTCAGAAGAAGTCTGAGCCATGTGGTCGTCGTCGCCAGAAGCAAAGCGCCGATGCCAGTGCTGCAGCTGATCAACCCTGGAAGGTGGGTGCGAGCGAAACAGTCCAGGGCCAGACAGTAACCGGGACTATGGTTGGCCGTAGCCAAAGCGTTACAGGTGACGAGCCAAGCACATGCCGTGGTATTACCGGCACTGAGTACCTGGGTGCGGATATTTTCCGTGAGTTCTGTCAGGCAGATCCATCCGCTACACCACGTAAAGTATCTGTGACGTCAACCTCGCACGGTAATGCTGTGAGTGGGAATCGCATTGGTCGTGGGTCAAATGTCACCGGCAACGAGCCAGGAACCTGCAAGATTGTCACTGGTGATGAGTATATTAGCGCGGATCAGTCACAGGCTTATTGTGGGGAATTTATGACTAAATCACCACGTAAAGTGTCAGTCAGTGAAACCGGTAAGGGCAAGGCCATGACGGGGAGCAATGTCGGTCGATCAGAAAAGGTTACTGGTGATGAAGCGGGCATGAACCGTGCGCTGACTGGTACTCAATATACGCAACCGGAAGAGATTGGTGCTGCGCCTTCAAAAGTAGGCAAGAGCGCTACATTAAGTGGCGGCAGCGTGACTGGAACCATGGTCGGGCGTCGTGAAAAGATGACTGGTGATGAAGCCGGCAGTTGCCGAGACGTCACCGGGGATGATTATGTTGGACAGGAACAGTACAGCAGTTTCTGTAACACAGCACCTGCACCGCGGGACCATAAAGTCGGTGTTTCAAAAACCGGAAAAGGTATGACTGTTACGGGTACCATGACTGATCGTGAAAGCAAGGTAACAGGTAATGAGCCAGGTAGTTGCAAGGCAGTGAGCGGTACGCCTTACGCCAGCGAGGATGCATACGTAAATTTTTGCCAGGCTGAAGACGCAGCGATGGCTGGTATGCGCAATAAACAACTACGTGCAACGCCAGGGATGCCCATGACAGGTATTCAGCCTGGTATCGGTGGCGTTATGACTGGTAATGCGAAAGGTGAATGCGAACCATTGACAGGTACGCCGTATGTCGGCGCTGACCAGTTTGCCTCGGTTTGCCCGGCAACAGCCGCTGATACTGCAAGCCCTGACTTCCCGCAGCCGATGTCTGGTGCCAAGGCGCCATGGCAGGAATTTAGTGTGAACTCACCGTCGGGTGGAGCACAACAGGCACTGAGTTCAACCGGTATTACTGGCAATCAGTACGAACAAGGTCATATTACCGGGCCATTTGGTATGGCAACAGGAAAGGTGACCGGTACGGAAGAGGCGCGTTTTGGACATAAATCAGATCAGGTTATCGCAGTACCGGAAACAGCTGAAATGATTGATGGTCGCGTCAAGTCTCGCATCTCTGGTGAAGGGATGGATGCTGGTACCAAGATCACAGGCGATGATTGGGATCGTGGTGAACATGTAACGGGTACTGAAGGTATGTCAGCAACTCGTCGTAACCCGACAATTCGTTCAATTGTACATAGCAATTCTGTTATGCACTCAGCACCTAAGCGTAATGAAGAGATACAAGCACAGGTAAGCAAGGTGACTGGCAGTAGTGGCAACACTGAAAAAGGCTCCTTGATTACTTATTCAGGAGGCGCACGCGGTTAATTCACTGCGATAATTAATGACCATGTTGAATGCACGCAATAAATATAATCGCAAAGGATCACGCCAGATGGCGGCCCCACTGGGGCGGCCAGGTGATCGAGCCGGTTATGCAGCTGCAGCACAAGCTGCAGCGCCGTCGCGCGTTCAATATGCAGGCAGCGGTCATCCGCTAACGAACAGTGCGGAGAATTCGAAACTTTATGCATACGAAAGTAGTATCAAGGAAGCATTTGATTCGATCATCCCGACGTTAAAGCAGATTTCTGCCTTACAGCACGAAATTGATTTTTGCCAGCAGGCGCAGCGTATTGCTAAAACGCATCTAGGTTATGAGTTACCGGAAGTGTTGCTTGAAGATGCCTGGGTTGATCAGCTGGATATGCGGAGCCTGTTTGCGTGGTGTGTATTTGAAACCTATCACCGTTTTTGTGATGAGGTGTTTACGCGTGACCCGTTAGGTGGCAATGATGATGCTGAATTCCAGGCATTGCTGGAGCAATGCGGATTTCACACAATGGATGTATCACCGTGTGCTGATGGCCGCATGGCGCATGTGATTCGCTATGTACTGCGTTTACCTTACAAGGCAGTAAGACGTCGTTCATACGCCGGAGCCATGTTTGATATTGAAAACAGTCTTGAAAAATGGACGCGTACCGAATTGATGCGCTTTCGTGAAGGTAAACCAAATACAGTAGATGCACCAACGCGTTATTTGAAGGCGGTGGTGTATCACCACAGTTCAGTTGATCCGGAACATGAAGGCTGTGCAGCACATGGCTCGGATACTGCTAAAGCGGCGCAAGGCGGTGCCGAGCGCTTGATGGGGTTTCAGCAGGCGGTACAGAATACATATTGCTGCGGAGCTTCGATTGATTGCCTGTTGCTGGGCATGGATACCGATACTGATGCCATTCGGGTTCATATGCCTGATGCTAATGGTGGTATCGATCTGGACAATTATGTCGACAGCCTCGAAGTATTTGATGCAACGCAGCGCATGTCTGCAACTCAGGCAGAGCAATGGATAAAGGATCATGTCAGCAGCAAGGGTGGCGATAGCCTGTCGACAGGTATGGCGCAATTGATGACACAGCTGCTAATTAATAACATGTCGCAAGTTGACTATGTGCGCGGTTATTACAACGGCCACTACAGTGATATTGGACATAACGAACGCTTCATTGGTGCCGGTATTGGTTTTGAAGAGGTTCAGTTACGCAATTTAACATTTTTCGCTTACCTGAGTACTGTTGAAGAAGCAGCGAATGACCTGGATGTCGGTATTAGTATCTTTACTGGTTTGAACGTCTCACACGGCTTGCCGGTGCCGATTGTCGTACGCTATGACTACCATGGCAATGTTCCCGGTGAACGTCAGCGCGCTGAAGAACACTGTAACCGTGTATCGACAGCATTGCACAATCGCTACCGTGAATTGAGTGATCGTGGTTTGTTGCATACTTTTGAGGTTGTGCGTGATATCAACGCCAGTGGCCAGATTGAAATTCTGGACTGTTCTGTAAACACAACCACGGGTACAGGAGCACACTAATGAAGATTTGCCGCGTAGAAAAACCACTGGTTGCGACAAATCGTATTCCGGGTCTCGAGCACAAGTATATGCAGGTGGTTCGAGATGGCAGTGCACTCGCAGTAGCAGTTGATCCTGTGGGTGCTAGCCCTGGTGATTGGGTGATTTGCGTGGGTAGTTCCGCTGCACGTGAAGCTGCAGGAAGTAAAGAGTACCCAAGTGATCTGACCATTGTGGGCATTATCGATAACTGGGAAGAAGAGCAGGCTTAAATGTCGTGGAAATTTACCAGGCGGAAGATACTTTAGTTTGTACAAGCCGGATACCTGGTTTAAAGCACACAAACTTGAGAGTTTTAAGAGGACTTAGTGGTAATAAAGTCGTCGCAACCGACGTAGTTGGTGTAAGTAAAGGAAATTGGGTTTTTACGGTTAGTGGTTCAGCGGCTCGTTATGCGGTAGGTGATTTTGAAGTGCTCACCGACTTAACGATCGGCGGAATCATTGATAACTGGCAAGAAGACTAATCTTTAGTCCAGGCCTGTTAATAATTGATTATTTTTAATTTAACTGAGACATCAGGAGAAAAGCAGATGGCTAATGAAAACTACGGTATTGCTTTAGGCATGATCGAAACCCGCGGTTTAGTACCCGCAATCGAAGCAGCAGATGCTATGACTAAAGCGGCAGAAGTTCGCTTAATCGGACGTGAGTTTGTTGGTGGTGGTTATGTCACAGTATTAGTACGTGGCGAAACAGGTGCGGTCAACGCAGCCGTTCGTGCAGGCGCTGATGCCTGTGAGCGTGTTGGTGACGGCCTGGTTGCAGCACACATCATTGCACGTCCACACAAAGAAGTTGAGCCAGTTCTGCCAACTGGTGGCGCTGCTTAATTAAACATTTTATTTTTTTAACTGTAACATTAGATACTCGAAAGGAGAGCGAACATGGCCAATGATAATTACGGTATTGCTCTGGGCATGATAGAAACTCGTGGTTTAGTTCCTGCAATTGAAGCAGCCGATGCCATGACTAAAGCAGCAGAAGTACGTCTGATCGGACGTGAGTTTGTTGGTGGTGGTTATGTCACAGTATTAGTACGTGGCGAAACAGGTGCGGTCAACGCAGCCGTTCGTGCAGGCGCTGATGCCTGTGAACGTGTTGGTGACGGCCTCGTTGCAGCACACATCATTGCACGTCCACACAAAGAAGTTGAGCCAGTTCTACCAACTGGTGGCGCTGCTTAAGAAGCGTTTTATTTTTTAACTGTAACATTCGAAACTCTAGAGGAGAGCGAACATGGCAAATGATAATTACGGTATTGCTCTGGGCATGATAGAAACTCGTGGTTTAGTTCCTGCAATTGAAGCAGCCGATGCCATGACTAAAGCAGCAGAAGTTCGCTTAATCGGACGCGAGTTTGTTGGTGGTGGTTATGTCACAGTATTAGTACGTGGCGAAACAGGTGCGGTCAACGCAGCCGTTCGTGCAGGTGCTGATGCCTGTGAACGTGTTGGTGATGGCCTGGTTGCAGCACACATCATTGCACGTCCACACAATGAAGTTGAGCTAGTTCTACCAACTGGTGGCGCTGCTTAAGAAGCATTTTATTTTTTAACTGTAACATTAGAAACTCTAGAGGAGAACGAACATGGCCGATGATAATTACGGTATTGCTCTGGGCATGATAGAAACTCGTGGTTTAGTTCCTGCAATCGAAGCAGCCGATGCCATGACTAAAGCAGCAGAAGTACGTCTGATCGGACGTGAATTTGTTGGAGGTGGTTATGTCACAGTATTAGTACGTGGCGAAACAGGTGCGGTCAACGCAGCCGTTCGTGCAGGTGCTGATGCCTGTGAACGTGTTGGTGATGGCCTGGTTGCAGCACACATCATTGCACGTCCGCATGGTGAAGTAGAACCTGTACTTAGCAGCTCAAACGGAAACCGCCCAGAGCGTAGCTAAGCAGTATTTACTTTTCTAGGACTACATATTGTCTATGAATGCTGATCTGCTTGTACTTGGTTACCTCGGCAGGGCTCTGAGTCTAGAGTTTTCCGCGGTCCAGCTCTACAGCACGCAGTCTCGATTGGTTGAGACCTGGGGGCTGTCCGAGGTCGCTAAGAAATTTAGCGAAGAGGCGAGTGAAGAAATGACGCATGCCAACCGAATTATCAGTCGTATGTTGGCCCTGGGTGTGGCACCTAATGCATCCCAATTGCGACCGGTAAGCCTGGGTCAAAATCTGCTTGAGCTGCTGAAGTATGACCTCGATTTCGAAAAAGAACTTGTTGGTTTATACACTGATGCTAGCAGTCACTGTGCAAAGACGGGTGATCATGACAATCGTGTGTTCTTTGAAGGCCTGCTCAAAGAAGAGCAGACACATGCGGCTGGTCTTGTGAAGTGGATTCAGGAGCTTCAACAGCCAGCCTCACAAGCCAACAATGCCGCCAGGCGGTGAGGGTAATGAGTAGCGAATGGAAAGAACGTAATCGCCCGGCACGTCTGGAAAGACAGTATAAGTTCAGTAATTACGAAGAACTCCGTGATTTTCTTGATCGTGCTGCTGACTTATCTGAATCTGCAGGGTATTATCCTGATATGGGGTTTGGTCGTGACTATGTTAATGTCACAATCCATGCTGAAGAGGGCGAAACCACATTGGATGACAGTCGTTATCAATTTGCAAAAAAACTTGATGAACTGCTTAGCGAAAACGCGCACTGAGGAAAATGCAACATGCCCATTATTGCTTTAGTAGGCAATAAGGGTGGAGCAGGCAAGACAACCTTGTCTGTAAACCTCGCAGCAGGACTCGCCAGGCAGACAACTACTGCAGTGGTAGATGCTGATCCACAGGGCTCGGCATATCAATGGAGCGCATTCTACGAGTCAGAAAATACGATTCCAGTATATCAAGCCACTGAGGATCTCAATGACATGGCGCGGCAATTGTTAGAGGAATACCAGTACGTTATTTTTGACTGTCCTCCATCAGTACATGCACCGCAAACAAAATCCGTTCTGGAGTTCGGCGATACTGCAGTGATTCCGGTACAGCCATCACCTGTGGATTTATGGGCAACTATTCATATTGAAGAAGCGGTTGCCTCGGCCCGCGAAGTAAACCCGGCATTACGTGCCTTGCTGGTGATTAATCAGCTTGAGATACGTACCACTTTATCACGCCTGGTGCGTGAGGCATTATCTGAGATTAGTTTACCTGTTGCCGATACTGCACTAAGACGTCGTGCCATTTATCGCAACAGTGCACTTGAAGGCAAAAGTATTTTTGACATGGGGCGCCGCGGTGAAGATGCAGCGGAAGAACTCAAACAACTTATTCAGGAGATAATATGACTATTAGCAGTCAGGAAAAAACACGGAATAAGCTAATGGATTCAATGCGCAAAACCAAGGCGAGCGCAACTGGAAAAACCGAACCTGCAGCAACCACTAAAAACGTAGAGAAAAAAGAACCGCAGCAAAGCAAACGTGCGGTAGCTGCAAAGCCTGCCAAGGCTGCTACCAAGAAAGCGACTAAAAAACCTGCCAAGGCTGCTACCAAGAAAGTGACTAAAAAACCTGCCAAGGCTGCTACCAAGAAAGTGACTAAAAAGGTCAGCAAAACAGCTGCAGACCAGTACCAGGCAAGCCGGAGAGTCTGGCCAGATTAATATTAATACATATATAATAACTAATGGATATATGTAGAAGCATCTAATATAATGTATGTATAGTCACGCCCATACTTGCCGTATATAAGTATGAATGCATCGCGAAATGACAACCTTTGAGTTTACCGGTCTGGGCTAGTGGATTGAATTAAGGCCACTATGATTGCGATAGAGCAGTGCAACCGAGTATACAAATGCGACAATCTTTCAATTGACTGCCTGCAGTAGTATTTCCTTTCGAAGACTAAATTGGTGATACTTATGCCGACATCCAATGACAACGATTATACCCCATCAACAGCGATTCCTGATTTTCTAATTCGTCATGTTTCACTGCGGCAACTGCAGGTATTCGAAGCGATTTTTCGCCTGGGTAGTTTTACCCGAGCAGCAGAAGAATTATTTCTGACACAACCAACGGTATCCATGCAAATTAAGAAGTTGACCGATTCTATGGGGCTTCCTTTATTCGAACATGTCGGACGTAGTGTTGAACCTACCGAGGCTGGTAAGGAGTTATACCAAACCTGCCGCAAGATTTTTGAATCGCTTTCCAATCTGGAAATGAAGATTGCCGATTTAAAAGGCTTAAAACGAGGACGCCTGCGCCTTTGTGTGGTTACTATCGCCAAGTACCTGGTGCCAGAAATGCTTGGCGAATTCAGCAAACTATATCCGGGCATAGACCTGGCAATGAAAGTAACAAACCGCGAAAGTATTATAGAGCGTATGAATGCCAATGAATATGATCTCTATATTATGGGGCAGGTGCCAGAGGAGCTGGATGTAAAATCCTACCAATTTGCACCTAACCCGCTGGTCGTATTGGCGCCCCGAAACCACCCATTGGTTGGCAAGAAAAATATCAAGCTGGAAGAAATTGCCAAAGAGCCATTTCTTATGCGTGAACAGGGTTCTGGGATGCGTGATGCGACATTTCGCGCTTTTGATAGAAAAGGTTTGCGTCCTCAAGTACGTATGGAACTGGGTAGTAATGAAGCTATTAAGCATGCGGTTGTTGGTGGGCTGGGCTTATCGGTAATGTCTTTGCACACACTGGTGCTTGAGGGGATTGATGGGCCTGTTGCCGTTCTTGATGTTGAGGGATTTCCACTCATGCGTGAATGGTACATGGTATATCCCAAGAGCAAGGAATTATCACTGGTATCACGTACCTTTCTTGATTTTGCTGTTGAATATGAATCTACTATTTGTGACCGAATGGAGAGTTTGTTGCCGGCGATTAAAAACGCCCATCAGGAAAGTAAAACATCGGCTAGTAAAAAATCCAATTCAAAAGCAAGAAAGAAATAGTTTTCGGTTATAAATTGATTGACTTTAAAATATAGCTTTCATAATAAGAATCAATGGCTAAATGATGCTAAATACATCCATATTTCATAACTCAAAATTTTTATATCCGGTATTTATTTACTGCTCAGTTTAATTTCGATCCCAGATTGGAGTGTGAATAATGGTTACTATTAATGAAATAATTTTATCTAACTTGCACGGTGATATCTTTTGTGCTTTTACAGCCGCTGATATTGCTCTGCCTATAGCAATAGTTGTCGGCGTGGCTTCTATAGAGCAGGTGCTGAAGCCGGCCTATTAAGAACAACAGCAGCAGACGGACTAGGGTAGAGATAAAAGATGGAGCAAATCATCATCGTGGTTGCGGTCCTGCCGCTTATTTCCGCGTTATTGATTCAGATTTTTGCCGGACGAATCGGCCGTGGTATTGCACGATTCAGTGTAGCGATCACTACCCTCAGTTTTCTGCTCGCAGGACTGCTATTATCGTTTTCGCTAGCAGGCCATGGTCCGCAGACGCTAACGCTGGGCAATTCTACCGCCATCATGCTATTCGATCCCCTGAGTACCTTGCTGGCTACGGTCATCCTCGGCATCAGTTTGATCGTGCATATTTACTCGGTGCGCTACATGGCAGAAGAAGACGCATACGGTCAGTTTTTTGTGTTGCTAGATCTGATGACGGGCGCACTATTGTTCATGGTTATCGCGGGCGACCTGATAACCCTGGTAATAGCCTGGTATCTGGTTGGTGTGTTACTGTATTTCCTGTTGGGTCATGACACCCGCAGTCAAACCGCGTACCGCTTTGCTTTCTGGACCCTGATCACGTATCGAATTGGTGACATCCCGTTAATTCTCGCCGCAGCCTTACTTTATAATGCCTATGATACCTGGTCATTGACGACCATCTTTACCGAAATCATGGCTAATCCGGGTGCTCACCAGTTTCTGGGGTTGCCGCTGACGGAAGTGGTCGCTGCGCTTATCGGGCTTGCCGCATTTGCCCGTTCTGCGCAGTTTCTTTTACATACCTGGCTACCTTACACAATGGATGGACCAACCCCGGTGTCGGCCTTGATGCATGCCGGTATCGTTAATGCTGGCGGCTTTTTAATCAATCGATTTGCTCCTGTGTTTATCCATAGCGGTGACGTGCTGAACTGGATTTTCATTGTAGGCTTGATCACAGCAGTGTTCGGTTCACTGCTGATGTTAACCCAGAATGACATTAAAAAAGCACTTGGTTATTCAACAATGGGTCAGATGGGTTTTATGATCATGGAGTGTGGTATAGGGGCGTTCTCATTAGCGATATACCATATGATCGCTCATGGTGTTTTCAAAGGCACCATGTTCCTGTCTGCGGGCGGTGTGATCAATGATGCACGTCAAAACGATGGAATTCCAAAAGATGAACTTTATACCTTTGTCGTCGAGAAACAACCAAACAAGGCAAGTCAACCATGGGTACTAATGGCTGCAATTACGCTGGCCGTACCATTGGTGGTATTAATTTTTGCCCATCTGCTCATTGCTGAAGATTATTTCCAGAAGCAGGGGGCCATCGTGCTGTTGTTCTTTGGCTGGGTGACTGGCGCACAGTTGATTTTTGCAACTTACCGCATGCGTAGCCAGAACGTTTGGCGACTGGTGGGATTGAGTGTGTTATCACTTGTGGTAGTGGTGCTGGGCTACGTCGTTATCAGTCATGCATTTGATCTGTTCCTCTATCCAGATCCTGCGTTCCGAACGCAGTTATATACCGCTGCCTCAATAGACATTCTACGCTTCGATGTTCTGGTGGTCATTACTACGTTGATTATCGTCTCTGGCTGGGTCGTGACATATTATGCGGAACAAGGCGGTTATCGTAGACGTCAGCAGAGCAAACGTTTGTGGTTAAACTTTTATGCGTTGATATCACGCGAGTTTTATATCAGCGACATCTATACTCGTTTGGCGCGTACGATATTAGCGATTTCTAATCGATTAAATGTCTGGTTGAGGTGGTTATAAAATGACTGAGTCAATCATAATTCTTCTTGCCGGCATATTCCTGCCATTGTTTCCAATGAGCATGGTATTTAATGCTGTTATTGAAAGTATTAAGCATGCCTGGTTACGGGCAGTGTTATTAGTAGTGTGGCCATTATGCGGATTATCTATTGTGCTTTATAGCAAGGTGGTCATACCCACCTGGGTATTGCCTCTGGCCCTGACAACCTCTGCACTGTATGCCTTACGTATGCTTAGCCTGCGTGAAGTGAACCAGTGGAACGGGTTTTTGGCCACTTCGTTATGGAGTTTATTATGGCTAGCTGCCATGCAAGATACCTCGGAAATACTGCTTTACAGTTATGCCTTGAGCATGAGTGCTCCACTGGTATTGCTGGTGTTACTAAGTGCAGGCCTGGAGCAGCGTTTTGGTGCCGCATATACTGAATTATATAGCGGGCTGGCGCGAACTATTCCGCGTTATGCAGGAGTATTGGTCACTGTTGTAGTAGCAGCGATCGCTACACCCTTGTTCCCGACCTTTTTTATCATGCTCGACATGGTTGTTGAGACCATTTCTGCCACGCCGTTTGCCGCGATGGTGTTGTTGTTTATCTGGTTGTTGTGGAGTTGGGCGGGTGCGCGTTTAATCCAGGGTTTGATTGTGGGAAGGGCCAGTGATATCAAGATTGTAGATATGAATATCACTACCATCAGCCTATTTTCTCTGGTGTTAATGGCGTTAATTGTTGCTGGCATCTATCTGAGCGGAGTCATTTTATGAGTTTATCGGTTGGACAAAGGCTCAGTATACGTTCCATGATCTATGTTGCGAGCGAGGCAATTCCATTTTTCTATCCAATGCGCACTTTTATTCACCATAATCCTCTGCACAGCCTGGAGGATCTGCCTTTTGAGCAAGCCGTACAGGAAGGAAAGCGTTTATTTCATGGTCGCGTATTCTTACGCCGACCGGATTATCAGCACTACCTGGAGCAGGGTAAGGTAGATAGTCAGGATCTGGCTGCTCAAGTGGCTGCCTATGTATCCAAGCGTGAGCCCATTCCTGGAATTGACCTGCAGCAATGGTTGCAGGCGCTGTTAACCCAAACTGAACAAAAAGTGGTTATCAGACGCAACATTGCGGGTACCGAAGATGTTCAAAGAGTGATTAACAACCAGGATCTGAAACAGGAGACATTTTCACCTGACAGTTTGCTGCCGTACTTGCGTCATGAGTTACTTGAAGATCGGCCTGTTTATGATGCAGCAGATGCATTGTATGGTACGGAAATCGGGACCGAACTCGATGAACTCGTCATCAAAAGTTGCCTGGATTTTTTTGATGAAGGCCAATCAGTCTGGTCGATGCCGGGGCGTAGACGCGGATTCTTCCAGGCCTGGCGTAAAGTGGCCAATCGCAATATCCGGCTTTATTTGCGAGGGATGCATATCAAGGACATTCTTGCCGTAGATGACACACCGGAGGGTGTAATTGCCCATGTGATGAATACGCTAGGAATACCCGAAGAACGCTGGGTTCATTATTTTACACGTGAACTGGCGCAACTGCATGGTTGGTCTGGATTCATTCGCTGGCGCTGGAATGCCAAGAATTATTACTGGAGCAAACGTTATCCAGCTGACCTTATTGACCTGGTGGCGATACGTTTGACCTTTGCGCTCGCTCTGCTAAGTGAGCGGCAAGATGAGTGGGGTTGTAAAGATATCGCCACAAGCGCGCTTGAGCTTGGAGAAGCAATCGAAAGCAAAACCATGGAAACATATTTGCGCTATGAGTTACATGGCAAACGTATTCTGCCTGCTATGGCGAAACGAGTGGAACAAACCCTGGCACGCGGTAATGCCTCGCAAATCGATAAAACATTTAATGAATATGTTGCGTACAAACGCCAGCATGAAGCAAGGACACAGGCAGACAGGCTGCACATGCTGGCTGAAAGCATTAATCAGCTTGATGCCCTGCGATCGTTATCGGCTGACGAATTTAGTGATTTGCTGGGTAGTCTACTAATGTTTGAATTTAGTGAAGGCATGTTCTGGTTACGCGCCATGGAAGCTCATGCCATTAAACATTTACTGACTGGGGTGAATATTACACCGCCTGAGCCACGCGATAAACGACCCTTCGTGCAGGCATTGTTTTGCATCGATACTCGTTCCGAACGCATTCGTCGCCACCTGGAAAATGCTGGTGATTATCAGACTTATGGCATAGCTGGTTTCTTTGGTGTGCCTTTGAGTTTCATGGAATTGGGTAAGGGCAGTGAAAAGCATCTTTGCCCAGTGCTGTTAACACCAAAGAACCTGGTACTGGAAATGACCGTCGCCGATGCCCAGGATGTGCATGCGGTCACCGCGCTTGAGAAGGCGATGCATGAGTTGAAAGAATCCGTTTTAGGCCCTTTTGTGACAGTCGAAGCCATTGGCTTACTGTTCGGTTTTGATATGCTTGGCAAGACTCTGATGCCGCAAACCTATAATCACTGGCGTAAACGACTGTATCGAAAAAAACGCTCCACCCATCTTTTAATCGATAAACTCGATCGCGAACAGGCAGACTCAATTCTCAGAACGGTGCAACGTGCCGTCATCATTATGGCGATTGAGCAGGATTTTGGATTGGAAGCCGAACGCATCAGTGATGATATGGTGCGTGAGTTGCGTGAGACCGCTCTGGGGAGAAACACTAGTGCACCCAAACTGGCCAGCCTACTAAAGTTAAACAAGCAACAGGAACGTGAATTCATATTGCGCCTGCGTGATAATTACCGGATTGATGCTGCCTATACCCAACTGCAAATGGAAAGACTGGCGCGAATAGGCTTCAGCCTTGATGAACAAGTTAATTTTGTTAGCCAGGCGTTATATTCAATTGGCTTAACCAATGATTTCTCACGTATTATCCTGTTGTTCGGGCATGGCAGTACCTCGGAAAATAATCCGTATGAATCGGCACTGGATTGTGGTGCCTGTGGCGGAAATCATGGTCTGGTCAGTGCGCGGGTGCTGGCGCAGATGGCGAACAAAAAAGAAGTACGCCGTAAATTGCTTACTAAGGGAATTAATATCCCGGATGATGCCTGGTTTATTGCCGCGCTGCACAACACCACCACTGATGAACTTACACTATACGATCTCGATCATATCCCTTCCACGCATATTTTCTATATCGATCGTTTACGTAATGGGTTGCTAGCAGCCTCTCGTCTATGTGCCCAGGAACGACTACCCACTCTACAACTTAAACCTCAGCCCCGCGAACCGGCGGAGGCCTATCGCGAAGTCGAGCGTAATGCCATGGATTGGTCACAAGTGCGGCCGGAGTGGGGATTATCACGAAACGCCTATATGGTGATAGGCCGTCGAAGCTTAACCATGGACATGTCACTGGAAGGTCGTTCGTTCCTGCACTCCTACGATTATCGTTTGGATCCTATGCAACGTCTGTTGGAAAACATTCTTACCGGTCCTTTGGTGGTAGCACAATGGATCAATATGGAACACTATTTTTCGACGGTTGATAATGAAAAGTTTGGAAGCAGCAGCAAGGTTTATCATAATGTTGCCGGTCGCTTTGGCGTTATGACTGGTGGATTGAGTGATCTGCGCACTGGTCTGCCTTCACAGACTGTTCTGGATAAAGGCTTACCGTATCATGAACCGTTGCGACTTATCACCTTGATCGAAGCACCGCTGGAACATGCCCGGCGTGCCGTGGAAAGTGTGGTAACGGTCAAGAATCTGGTATTAAACGACTGGATACGTTTGTTGGTCATCGATCCGGAGAAACAGAATGTATATACATATAACAATGGCCAGTGGGATGCCCAAAGCCTTTCTGATGCAAATGAACCACTCGTAGAGAAGGAGTACAGCACACAATGAAAAACCTCAACTTCAGTTCAGTCAAAAAACTCGAAATCATTCTCAGTGGTGAGCATCAGGCCTATGCAACCGACTTGCTCGATAATGCAGGAGTAACCGGTTATACCATTATCAATAACCTTTCTGGTAAAGGGAGTCATGGTTTTCATGAAGGCCACCTTATGTTCAATGAGGATGATGTTTTAATTATGATCATTGCAGCGGTGCCCGAAGAAATTGTCACCCCAATTCTAGAGGGCCTGGATCCGTTTTATAGCGAACACTCCGGTGTAGTGTTTGTATCGGATATCCAGGTGACCCGCCCTGTTAAATTCAGTGGTTAACCATAATAGTTTGGGCCAGAGTAAAACAGTATCATAAAGCAGTACTCGCTAAATCTTAACGTTAGGGTTCATTACTAATTAAAACTACTTAAACTTTATCTTCAGCCATACTTTATGTGATTTATTCTCATGTTTAATGAAATTGGGTTCCACAACGTTCGCGGTGATATCTTCGGCGGGGTGACAGCAGCCGTCATTGCTTTACCCATGGCGCTTGCTTTTGGTGTTGCTTCAGGTGCTGGTGCAGAGGCTGGATTATATGGCGCCATCCTGGTTGGATTGTTCGCGGCATTATTTGGAGGTTCGCCAACCTTAATATCTGAACCGACGGGGCCAATGACAGTTGTATTTACTGCTGTTATCGCAAAACTTATAGCCTCTGATCCTGTAAATGGCATGGCCATGGCATTTACTGTCGTGGTCATGGCTGGCATGTTCCAGATTCTGTTCGGCACACTGCGCCTTGGTAAATACGTCACCCTGATGCCCTACACCGTAATTTCCGGCTTCATGTCCGGCATTGGTATCATCCTGATAATTCTGCAAATAGGACCACTGCTTGGCCAGGCTTCACCGGCGGGTGGCGTCACTGGTATTCTGCAGCATATACCAGAGCTCATAGCAGGTATTAGAGTGGAAGAAACCTTTCTCGGTTTATTGACCATTGCGATACTATTCTTCATGCCGGGGCGATTTAAGCGTTACATACCTCCACAATTGTTGGCGCTGATTGTTGGTACGGCGGTGTCTATCATGGTTCTCAGTGATGCCAATATCCGTCGAATAGGAGAAATCCCGACTGGCTTGCCTGATTTCATGATGCCGATGTTCAGTGCCGAGCAATGGCAGACGATGTTCGTCGACGCCATTGTACTCGGTATGTTGGGTTGTATCGATGCCTTGCTGACCTCGGTTATTGCCGATAGCCTGACCCGTCAGCAACACAATTCAGACAAGGAACTGATCGGCCAGGGTATCGGAAATATGATGTCCGGTATGTTTGGTGGCCTACCTGGTGCAGGTGCAACAATGGGTACGGTGGTCAGTATCCAGGCGGGTTCAAAAACCGCGCTATCCGGAATAGTCAGGGCCGGTATCCTGCTGGTTGTCGTGTTATGGGCTGCCGGTCTGACCGCTGTGATCCCATTGGCAGTTCTGTCCGGTATCGCCCTTAAGGTCGGTATCGATATCATCGATTGGGGATTCCTGAAACGTGCCCACCGGATCTCTGGTAAGGGTGTATTGATTACATACGGGGTAATACTGCTAACGGTATTTGTTGATCTAATTGTGGCCGTGGGTTTAGGCCTGTTTCTTGCCAACATTATGACAATCACACGTCTTTCGGAATTGCAGGAAACTGATGTTGAGGTGATTAACCAGGCCGACGAAGCGGGTGATGCCCTCAGTGCCTATGAAAAAGATTTGATAGACACAGCCGCTGGTAAGGTAATGCTGCTGTTACTGCAGGGTTCAATGATTTTTGGTGTCTCCCGGGCGATTAGCCGAAAGAATTCTGAAATACAGGGCTGTAATGTGCTTATTATTGATATGACCATGGTTTCTCATCTCGGTGTTTCCTCTGCTTTGGCTTTAGAAGAATCGATAAAAGACATGCTTATGGCAGGAAAAAGCGTTTTCATTGTCCCTACCGAAGGCCAACCGGTTAGACGTTTACGGAGCCTCGGAATCCTGAATTGTATCCCAGACAAGCATGTAGTCAGTGACCGTAGAAAGGCACTGGAACTTGCAATATACGGTAGCGGTGAAAATGCCATAAATGATGTTGATTGCCAGTTTAAAAGCCATTAGAAATTGATAACCAAAAATTGCTTAGCAGTTATTTGATGAGCGTTATTATCCTGTAGGAGATTGATTGTATGGACCAGACACTCTCTCTACAACGTCGAAGGCTAAAGATTTTCATCAGGTTAAAAAAGTTATAGAAGATGGTTTTATGCCTGATTGGGCTATCTGCATTGAGTCTGCAGTAAAAAAACATCAAAACAACACTAAATGGATTTAAAGGAATAAGGCATGATTAGCCGTAATAGATACAAGCAAGTTCTGCAGGAACTTCTGGCTTGCTGCGAAAATAATCCTGATTGTTCAATGAAGTGAATTTGTGAACCGTCAGCCCAGAATGTCGTTTGATTTATTGTATACACCGGAAGCAAGAGTAACCCACTGCATTACGCGATACTTCGCTGCATTGAGTGTGGCTTCAATTTCAGTAATTATCATTCAGTAATTAATAATGATTTTCTTTTTTGAAAGGAAGGTGATGAATAAAGTGTTTGGATAATTGGTTTTAGTTAATTGATTGAGTTCAAATGAAAATGGACCCCTATAGGATTCGAAACTCTGACCTTGCAATTCAAAAAAACAAAATGGCAACAGATTGAAGAGCAGATCGAGCAGGGAAAGCACGAGATAGCGGATTCGAAGGTATCCATCCAGACCATGGTGGGCAGCTGGATGCATTATTTCTAGCAGTAAAACATGATTGCTACCATCAACTTGAGCCAACGGAACGTCACTCGGCTGATTATCTTCGAATCAAGGCAGCAATTGATTTGATAGCACAGGAACTCCTGCAATCAGGTGAGGTCGTAACTATTGCAGAGCTAATGATCCAGGCGTAGCGTCTAAGGGCGGGGGTTCATTATCTATAAGATTTATAAAAGTGAAACATCATATCAAACTATACATAAATCATCATGTGCGATAAATTTTGCCTTGTTATTTTCATAAGCCTATCGGGAAAGCGATGATACGAAAGATTCTTATTGCCAATCGTGGTGAAATTGCAGTACGGGTTATTCGTGCCTGTGCCGAGATGGGCATACGTTCAGTAGCCATCTATGCTGATTCAGATCGTTATTCGCTGCATGTCAAAAAGGCCGATGAGGCTTACAGTTTGGGTGCTGATCCTGTCACCGGTTATCTCAACATTCACCGCATCGTCAATCTTGCGTTAGAAACCGGTTGTGATGCGATTCATCCCGGTTACGGGTTTCTGTCAGAAAATGCCAGGTTTGCAGCAGTTTGTGAACAACGTGGCGTAACCTATATCGGGCCATCTGCGGAAGTGATCCAGCGCATGGGGGATAAAACTGAAGCGCGTAAGGCGATGGTGACTGCCGGTATTCCGGTTACACCGGGCACCAATGACAATCTGAAAGATCTTGACGAAGCC
>Ga0316189_10001085_pt1 | contig 27036 bp, 28 predicted proteins | sample LowCovwburrow_MG_FD_204930 | JGI IMG/M metagenome (GOLD analysis project Ga0316189, IMG submission 204930) | Coastal sediment microbial communities from Maine, United States - Lowes Cove worm burrow | ecosystem: Environmental > Aquatic > Marine > Coastal > Sediment | place: USA: Maine...
TACATGCGGGCACCGCGTTTAACGTGATCCCCGAAACTGCAAAAATCATGGGTACGATCCGCAGTTTTGAACCGGACGTCAAAGCGGTGATGCAAAAGCGGTTGGTTGCGGTGATGGAAAACATTGCGGCAGCTTACGATACGCGCGCGGAACTGACCTATCATGATGGCTATCCCGCAACGGTGAACGATACTGAAAAAGCCGCGTTTGCGGTTAAGGTTGCGGCCGGTATCGTGGGTGAAGATAAGGTCAGTGATCAGGCGGCGCGCAGAATGGGGGCCGAAGATTTTTCCTTTATGCTGAACAAGGTACCGGGGGCTTACGTGTTTGTCGGCAACGGCGACAGTGCGGCGTTGCATCATCAGAGCTACAATTTCAATGATGAAGCGGCACCAATCGGCGCGTCTTATCTGGCAAAGATTGTAGAGGCGGCGCAGCCTGTTTGATAACGCCCACTGCTTTTTTGCCCTTTAAAGGCCCGTTAACCACTTTTGTCGACAAAGGTGTTTAGTCTGCAAATGGGTGTTGTTTTATTACCTGACTGTTCGCAGGGAGTAAGCCCATCTTTGAATTGCTTCGAGCACTAATTTTAACCTTTGCTAAGATGTTCCAGCATGTGACAAGCATAGGCTTGTGACAGATTACAAGCGTGAGTCAGGTACACGGTTGCCAACTCCAGATCATCGGTGTCTTCACTTTTGCGATATGTACTGTAATGTGCTTTGCCGATGTCCTGACAGGCTTTGCCATGATCCAATTGACAGGCAAGATCGTTGTAATGGTGTCTTTGCGCTTTATCGTTGTTTAATTCTGCCATAATCCTACAGGCACTTCCATTTTCAGCGTCACACAAACGGATCAAGTGTTGTTTTGCTTTTTCCTTAATAGGTAATTCTGTACCCTGGCTTGGCTTGCTTACCCCAAGCACAGTTATCGCGTAATAGGCATCATTACATATATTGGCATCCCTCGTAACAGTGCAGCCCGTGATCAGCATGTCAATCTCTTCAAACGGTGTATTGGAAGGAAGCTCGCGATCTTTTATCAACACGCCCAATTGACCGCATGTTCGTGCATTGCCTGCCAGACATTCTGATCGAAACCGTTCAGCTTCAATGATTGCAGCATTGAGCATTTTTCCCTTAAACAACTGAATGTCATCCTCTAGGTCATATGTAATTTTTACCGTGTCTTTTCCAGCTTCCTGAGCTTTTAAGAGTATCGTCATTCTGAGGTCGAAATCTTGGTATATTATTGATCTCCAATAGCAGGCGTCAGAAGATCCAGCAGCACATCCTTCTTCGGTTTTTTCTTTATAAAATGCTAAGGCTTCTTCTTTTTGATTATCGCTTGTCGGGTTATCATTAGCTGGCATAAAATACATGTCCTTGACCCTGAAACAATCTGTATAATCTCCAGCAACACATCCAGCACGGGCGCCTTGTAGTGCTATATTTTGTAGACTTTCTGCACGTTCTGTGTCGTTTGGGAATGGTGGAATGCCATATGAATAAGACACAACTAAAGACAAACATTCATGTCGTTTTGACCCATCACAGGTGTTTTCATTAGTATTGCCTGCCAGTGATGCTTGAGACAGAAAAACAGAGTATATTAAGGAGATGAGTAAGTATTTCATTTATAAAGCTTCTAAATGTTAAATGGATGAGTAATCAATGCAAATGCGTAACAGCGACAACTTTATTATTCAAGCTATTATTGATCTGTTCATAGAGCAAGCATTACAAGCACCCAACCATCATTAGTTCGGCCTTAACCCCGTTTCGACCAGCATGCCGCGCCGTTTGGCTTCATAATAGTAGCCGCGAGCGTACCAGCTAACGGCTTTGTCGTGGTCGCCGTAGGATAACAGCCATGCGCCGCGCAGGTATTTGACTGCGTATTTCAGGTTGGTTTCGGCATCCAGCAATCCATCGGGCGTACCTTGATACCCCATGGATTTGGCTGTTTGCGGCAGGATTTGCATCAACCCGTAGTAGGGGCCATAACGGGCACCCGGTCTGTGGGTACTTTCACGGATCACCACACGTTGAACCAGAGCTACGGGAACGTCATAAATTGTTGCGTATTTTCCGATCAAAGCACGCAGTTCCGGTGTTTCATTGGGATAAAGTGGAACGTTCGGGCTTTTGGTGACGGTTTTGTTTTTGTTGCGAGCTTTGCCGCACCCGGCCAATCCCACGAAAATAAAACAAAGTGCTGTGCGACGTGAAAGGGTTTGCATGTTCGCCTCCTTCTGTATGCATGCAGTTTGCACATCGAAACGGGGCTGAACAGCCTTGCGGTAAGGGGTTTAAACTATCGGCACCTCTCCGCACATAACGGTGCGGAACATGTCCATATCAATATTACCGCCTGTCAAGATCACGCCCACGCGTTTGTCTTGCATTTTGTCACGCTCTTGTGCGAGCGCGGCAAGGGCGGCGGCACCCGCGCCTTCGGCAAGGTATGTGTTGCGGTGTAATACAGGCGCATGGCGGCGGCGACTTCTTCTTCGCTGACAGCCACCATGTGTTCAGCACCCTTGGCATAGATGTCATAAGCGTCCGCGACGGGAATACGTACGGCCATGCCATCGGCGAATGTGTTGGCGGATGGGATTTCGATCAATTTGCCTTGGTCAAACGACAGTTTGGCGGTTTGGGCCTTAGATGACACCACACCCACGACCTTGGTTTTCAGCCCCATGGCGTCACGCACGGCGATGGTTGAGCAAATGCCTGAACCGCAGCCGATGGGGACATAAACGGTATCCACGTCGGGAACATTGGTGAATAGTTCATAAGCATAGGATGCAACACCGCGTAACAGTTCAATGTGGAACGGGGGAACGACGACAAGGTTTTGTTCTTGCGCCACGCGGATAGCCACCAGACGGGCGGTGTCGAAATCTTCACCAAACTTGATCACCTCGCCGCCAAAAGTGCGCATTGCGGTGTTTTTCTCTATTGAATTGCCGAAGGGGACATAGATTTTAGCGGTCAGCCCTGCGGCAATGGCCGCACGTGCCTGACTTTGGCCGTGGTTTCCGCGTGTGGCGGTGCATATGCCTGTGGCGCCCGGTTGGGTGCGTTTGATCCAGTCGATGAACGTGATGCCACCGCGTACTTTGAATACCCCCGTGGGCGTGTGGTTTTCGTGTTTAACCCAGACCTCTGCACCAATGTCTTTGCTGATAATCGGCCAGTTATATTGGGGTAGGCGGCATTTGGGTGTAGACCAACTGCGCGGCTTCAATAATCTGGTCGGTGTTGAAAAGCGACATATGCTTACCCACCTGAACGCGCCAAAGCCTGTTCCAGATCGCGGATCAGATCATCCGCATCTTCTATCCCTATGGACAGGCGCAGCAGGGTCGGGTCCACTGGGAAACCTTCGCCCGAGACGGTTTTACGGTGCTCGATCAGGCTTTCAACGCCGCCCAATGATGTGGCGGGGTAGAAGACTTCGCAGAACCGCGCAACGTCGATAGCGGCCTGTTCGCCGCCGCGCACAAGGATTGACATCATACCGCCGTATTGCCCGCCGGTTTGGCGTTTGGCAATGGCGTGGCCTTTATGCGATGGCAATCCGGGGTAGCGGACGGCAGTTAGTTTTGGGTGGCCTTCGAAGTGTTTTGCGATGGCCAACGCGTTTTGCGTAGCTTTTTCATACCGCAGGAACAATGTGCGCATGCCGCGTATCAATAGCCAGGCATCGAATGAATGCAGCACGGTGCCTTGCAGATTTCTGACCGTCCAGATGTCGTCCCAGTATTGACCGGTTTCGCGCACTGACAGAACGCCTGCAGTGATGTCAGAATGGCCGTTCAGGTATTTTGTAGCGGAGTGAAAGGATATATCGGCTCCTAAATTAAGCGCACGGGTAGCGCAGGGCGGGGTGCCTGTACAGTCGGTGACCAGTTTGGCACCGGCATCATGGGCTATTTCGGCGGCAGCGGTAATGTCGGTGACTTCCCAGTCGGGATTGTTGGGGCTTTCGGCCCAGACCAGTTGGGTTTCGCCCTTGCGCACGGCGGCGGCCATTTCATCCAGATCGCCTGCGGCGTAATAACTTACATTCAGCCTGTTGCGGGCATGGTACATTTGGAACTGGTTCAAAACGCCATGGTACATCACTTTGGGGACAACCACATGGGCACCGGCGGTCAAGTGTTCGATCACGGCGTTGGCAGCTGACATGCCAGAGGCAAACAACATGGATTCTGCGGCGTCTTCCAAATCGGCAATAATCGCTTCGGCGTGTGCCGTGGTCTGGTTGCCGTCGCGCCTATACACGTATGGTTTGCGTTTTTCGTAATCGGTATCACGCGAATATGTTGCGGCGGGTTGGATCGGAGGGACAACCGCACCGGTTACTGTATCGTAAAAATGTAGGGCCTGTGCCAGACGAGTTGCAGGCGACAGTTTCTGGTTGGTAGGTTTTATCACGATTTAGACGCCCCGATAAGGTTCAACATATTGCAGGGCCATATCCCACGGGAAGAATATCCATGTGTCCTGACTAACCTCTGTAATGAAGGTGTCAACCATTCCACGGCCTTCCGGCTTGGCATAAACCGTGGCAAAATGGGCTTTTGGATATAGATTGCGCACCAGTTTCAGGGTGCGGCCCGTGTCCACCAGATCGTCGATGACCAACACGCCGGTACCATCACCGATGATGCCTGCATCGGGGGCTTTCAGCACCTTGGCCTCGGATTGGTCTTGGTGGCTGTAGGATTTTACGCTGACTGTATCGACCGTACGTATATCCAGTTCACGCGCGACAATCATTGCAGGGGCCATACCGCCGCGTGTGATCGCGACAATGGCTTTCCATGCGCCATCATTTGGACCTTTACCGTCAAGGCGCCATGCCAGTGCGCGGCTATCGCGGTGGATTTGATCCCAACTGATGTGAAAGCCTTTTTCGTGGGGTAGGCGTTCGGTCATTCGGAACGTCCCGATGCAAGGTCAATGTCAGGCGCGCCTTCTGCTTTCATGCCGACCACGTGATACCCTGCATCCACATGCAGATTTTCACCTGTGACACCGGAAGCAAGGTCGGACAACAGATAGAGGGCGGATTTGCCAACATCTTCAGTTGTAACGTTGCGGCGCAAGGGTGAGTTAAGCTCGTTCCATTTCAGAATATAACGGAAATCGCCAATGCCAGAGGCTGCCAGAGTTTTGATCGGGCCTGCGGATAATGCGTTCACCCGAATGTTTTTTGGCCCCAGATCCATCGCCATGTATTTGACGGATGCCTCAAGGCCCGCTTTGGCAATACCCATTACATTATAATGGGGCATCACCATTTCGGCACCATAATAGGTCAGTGTCAACAATGCGCCGCCATCCGGCATCATTTTTTCCGCGCGCTGGGCGATGGCGGTAAAGGAATAGACGGATATGTCCATTGTCATGCGGAAGTTTGCGGCACTTGTGTCTACATAACGTCCACGTAATTCGTTTTTATCGGAAAAGCCGATGGCGTGTACCACAAAGTCGATTTTGCCCCATTTTTCTTTTAACGTATCAAACAGCGTATCTATTGATGCATCATCTGTAACATCGCAATCCAGTACGATGTTGCTGTTCAAACTTTCGGCCAATGGCTTGACACGTTTTCCCAAAGCGTCACCTTGGTATGAAAAGGCCAACTCTGCGCCTTGTTCTGCACAGGCCAGTGCAATGCCCCAAGCGATAGATTTGTTATTGGCAACGCCCATGATTAGTCCGCGTTTACCAGCCATAATTCCTTGCGACATTGAAGATCCGATCTTAAATTATTTATTAATTCGGTTTAAGGTAACGCTACGTCGGCATCAAGTGTCGCATCGGGTTCTGTGATGTATCTGTAATAAACCTGTAATATATGTAATATATAATGATCGCGCTTGATGCAAAAACGTTAAAAGCATAGTTAGCACCTCATAAGAGGAGTTTTTGTCATGACTGATAGCAGTGGAATTTTCGTAGGGGACAATCCATTCAAGATCGCCCGCTGTTGGTTGGGCGAGGCAGAAAAAATAGAGGTTAATGACCCCAGTGCAATGGCGCTTTCGACCGTGGATGCAGATGGGATGCCGAATGCACGTATGGTTTTACTTAAGGAAATAGAGGACGACGCGTTCGTTTTCTACACCAACTACGGCAGCGCAAAAGCGCAAGAATTGGATTTTGCTGGCAAGGCTGCGTTTGTGCTGCATTGGAAATCATTGCGCAGGCAAATTCGCGTACGTGGGCATGTGGTGCGTGAAGATGGCGCAAAGGCGGACGCTTATTATAATTCGCGCGATTTGGGCAGCCGTATTGGGGCATATGCAAGCAAGCAATCACAAGTATTGGAAAAAAAATCCGATCTGATCGCACGGGTCGCTAAATATACTGTCAAGCTAGGGGTGCATCCGCCACGACCTGCATTTTGGGGAGGCTTTCGCATCAAGCCGGTTGAGATTGAATTCTGGGCTGATGGCGCGTTTCGTCTGCACGATCGGTTTCGCTGGACGTTTGACGTTGACGTAAACGTATGGTCAAAGGTTAGACTCAACCCATGATTGTTGTTGATCTTTGACTGTAATCCTTATATCCGTAAACGGGTGATCTATATCACTAAAATTGGTATTATATATGTTATTCGTTTTTATATTCATTTTTGTTTAAAGTAGTTGTCTTTTTTTTGGCAGTAAATACAGTACGCGTGGGTGGTAGAGTGAATGCAGAAGAAAACGGGTAAAGTTAAGTGGTTTGATACCACAAAAGGATTTGGTTTTGTCGTAGATGACGAAGGCGGCCCGGATATTCTATTGCACGCGAATGTGTTGAAAAATTTTGGACGCAGTTCCGTTGCCGAAGGAACCGCGATTGAAATCGTTGTTGTTGCTTCAGAACGCGGACAACAGGCGTCTGAAATCGTGCATATGGAGCAGCCTGACAGCGTATCAGAAAATGCTTTGCGCGGATTGGAAGAGGCGGGGATTGATCTGTCTACTTTATCGGAGCATTCCGAATTAACCGCCGCGCGCGTTAAATGGTTTGACAAGGTAAAAGGCTTTGGGTTTTTAAATGTATTTGAAAGCACAGAAGATATTTTCGTACATGCAGAGGTTTTGCGAGCTTATGGAATCTCAGAGCTTCAGCAAAGTGAAGCGGTCAGCATTCGCACGGCTTCAGGTCCGCGTGGCAAGCTTGCGATTGAAATCCGATCTTGGGATTTTGCGGCGGAACACAAAGCTTAATCTTTTTATTGCCCTAACGTTTTTCTTTTCCACGCATATTGCGTTGGCAGGATGCGTATCTGACCGTGTGCAGTTAAGAACAGGTAATGGCGGTAGCGCGGCTTTCAGTGTAGAGGTCGTAGACACCAATGAAACAAGGGCAAAAGGCCTGATGTTTCGGGAAAACATGGCACGGTTTTCGGGTATGCTATTTGTCTATGATAGACCCCAAACCGTGAGCTTTTGGATGCGCAATACATTTATTCCACTGGATATAATCTTTATGGATCAGACAGGGACAGTCGCACGTGTTCATCACAATGCAGTGCCATTGGATGAAAGCACGATACCGGGTGGCGACAATATTTATGCGGTATTGGAAATCAACGGTGGTTTGGCCGAGACGCTGGGCATTCAACAAGGTGCTGTGTTGCAGCATTTAGCCTTTGATCCCGAAATTGCGGCTTGGCCATGTATTAATTAGGCTATTGGTCATTTTTGGGCTTTTCATTTGCCGTTAACCGATTTAAACCCCGCCACAGTCGGGGCGTGGCGCAGTCTGGTAGCGCACCTGTTTTGGGTACAGGGGGCCGTTGGTTCGAATCCAGCCGTCCCGACCATTTTTGAAAGTGAGTAACCTAAACGGCTCAACGGATGTTGAAGCTGTTTCTTAAATCTGTCCGTTTCAGATGTTTAAATGTAGTGAGCAATATATGTAAGTTGCGCTAACTATCGTTAACGCTTTTTTGACGATTATATTTTTTGCTCTACGTTTCAATTTTTTTATAATTTTTTATGCCAGAGATTCGCAGTTATTTGTAAGGATTTTGCAATTGATTCTATACGGTCAGGAAAAACGCTAACATACTTTACAACTTAAGCTTTTCACAAAAAACCGGGTTTCAGACGATGCCATAATCCAGCCTGAAAATAGCCATATTATTGCCCAATATTGTTCGCTCTTCGTTTTCATATTTAATGGTCAATAGGAAAATATCACTAAATCGTGAATATTTTCGTTGACCTGTAGTGATCGCTGGTACAGGTTGTGGAGGTCGCCACTCGGCCTACTAGATATAGTGGAACAGGGGCGGAAGGCGCATTAAAAAGAATATGGAATTAGGCAACCTAAATAAAGGGTACGCTAAAAAAATTCGCAAATTAAACAGGGGCTAAAATGAAGATCGACCGCAGATTTACTGATTCTAAAAAAGACGCATACGCGAGTATAGAGTTTCAAAAAACAACATCTGAAATTCGCAATCCTGATGGTACCATTGTTTTCTCGTTGGAAAATGTCGAAGTTCCAACAAGTTGGTCACAAGTGGCAGCAGATGTAATAGCGCAAAAATACTTTCGCAAAGCGGGCGTTCCCACAGCTTTGAAGCGGTTTGCGGAAAAAGGTGTTCCGGAATTTTTATGGCGCTCGGTTCCCGACGGTGAAACACAGATAAAAAAAGACGAGACTTATAATGGTGAAACCTCTGCCAAGCAGGTTTTTGATCGCCTTGCCGGTGCTTGGGCCTATTGGGGTTGGAAAGGTGGCATGTTCGACACTGAAGCGGACGCGAAAACTTATTTTGATGAAATGCGTTTCATGCTGGCCAGCCAGATGGCCGCGCCAAACTCGCCGCAGTGGTTTAATACCGGTTTGCATTGGGCTTACGGCATCGACGGTCCTTCGCAAGGCCATCATTATGTTGATTATAAAACCGGCAAGCTGACAAAATCCAACAGTTCTTACGAACATCCGCAACCACACGCCTGTTTTATCCAATCTGTTAAAGATGATCTGGTGAATGAAGGCGGCATTATGGACCTTTGGGTGCGTGAAGCGCGGTTGTTTAAATACGGTTCCGGAACGGGCACGAACTTTTCATCATTGCGCGGGTCAAACGAGTCGCTTGGTGGCGGTGGTAAATCATCCGGTTTGATGTCATTTCTGAAAATTGGTGACCGTGCGGCAGGTGCGATTAAATCCGGAGGCACAACACGCAGGGCCGCAAAAATGGTGATCTGTGATATGGATCACCCCGATATTGAAGAGTTCATCACCTGGAAGGTGAAAGAAGAACAAAAAGTGGCGTCATTGGTCGCAGGTTCTAAAATGCACGAGCAAAAACTGAATGAGATTTTTGCAGCAATCCGTGCATGGGACGGCACCGAGCTGGACGCGTTTGACCCCAAGAGAAATCCGGGCCTGAAAGCGGCGATCAAGTCCGCCAAGAAAACCATGATCCCGGAAACTTATGTGAACCGCGTGCTGCAATATGCCAAACAGGGCTACAGCAGCATCGAGTTCCCGACATATGACACCGACTGGGATTCTGACGCTTACCTGACCGTTGCCGGGCAAAACTCCAACAACTCTGTGCGAGTAACGGATGCATTCCTGAAGGCTGTGAAAAATGACGGCAACTGGGAACTGATCCGCCGTACGGATGGTGAGGTTGCCAAAACCGTTAAAGCCCGCGATTTGTGGGAAGAAGTCGGTCATGCGGCGTGGGCCTGTGCCGATCCCGGTGTGCAATATCACGACACCATCAATGCATGGCATACATGCCCTGAAGACGGTGCCATTCGTGGATCGAATCCATGTTCTGAATACATGTTTCTGGACGATACGGCGTGTAATCTGGCATCAATGAACCTGTTGAAGTTCTACAAGGACGCAAAATTCCAATCGGATGATTACATTCACGCGACACGGCTTTGGACGATGACGCTGGAAATATCTGTTCTGATGGCGCAATTCCCGTCGAAAGAAATTGCACAAAGGTCTTATGAATTCCGCACGTTGGGTTTAGGTTATGCAAACATCGGCGGTTTGCTGATGAATATGGGTTACTCTTACGACAGCGCCGAGGGCCGCGCATTATGTGGTGCTATCACAGCGATCATGACAGGGACGTCTTATGCCACGTCTGCCTTAATGGCCAAAGAGATGGGGCCGTTTTCCGGCTATAAGAAAAATGCCGACCATATGTTGCGTGTGATGCGTAACCACCGCCGCGCGGCCTATGCTGAAACCAAAGGGTATGAAGGTTTGGAAGTAAAGCCTGTGCCATTGGATCATGCCAGCTGCCCTGATCAGGATTTGATTGCCTTGTCCAAGTCTGCTTGGGATGATGCCGTTAGCTTGGGCGAAAAACATGGGTACCGCAATGCGCAGGTATCCGTGATTGCGCCAACAGGCACTATCGGTTTGGTTATGGATTGTGACACCACAGGGATTGAGCCGGATTTCGCATTGGTGAAGTTCAAAAAACTTGCCGGTGGTGGTTACTTCAAGATTATTAATCAATCGGTGCCGGCAGCACTGAAAATATTGGGTTATTCGTCATCCGAAGGCGAAGAGATAATTTCCTACGCTGTTGGTCACGGTACGATGGGCAATGCACCTGGCATCAATCACACCACATTGACAGGCCACGGCTTTGGACAGAAAGAGTTGGATAAGATCGAAGCGGCGCTGCCGACTGCGTTTGATATTCGGTTTGTTTTCAATCAGTGGACACTGGGCGGAGAGTTCTGCAAAGGCACTTTGGGTATTCCCGAAACACAACTGAACGATCCTGCGTTTGATCTGCTATCACATTTGGGCTTCAGCAAGAAACAGGTGGAAGCTGCCAACAATCACGTTTGTGGAACGATGTCGCTGGAAGGTGCGCCACATCTGAAACCGGAACATTACGGCGTGTTTGATTGTGCCAACGCTTGTGGGCGTATCGGTACACGTTACCTGTCTGTTAAAAGTCACATCACGATGATGGCCGCAGCACAATCGTTTATATCGGGTGCTATTTCCAAGACGGTGAATATGGCGAACGACGCGACGATCGAGGATTGTCAGGCGGCCTATGAATTGTCCTGGTCATTGGGTGTGAAGGCCAATGCGCTTTACCGCGATGGATCAAAACTGTCACAACCGCTTTCGTCTGCGCTGATCGAAGATGATGACGAGGATCTGGATGAATTGCTGTCCGCAGCATCCGCAGGTGATCGGCCAGCAATTCTGGCAGAGAAAATTGTTGAAAAGATTATTATCAAAGAGGTGAACCGCAGAGCACGTGCAAAACTGCCTGAACGGCGCAAGGGCTACACGCAAAAAGCGGTTGTCGGTGGACATAAGGTTTATTTGCGCACGGGTGAGTATGAAGACGGTTCCATCGGTGAGATTTTCATCGACATGCACAAAGAAGGTGCAGGTTTTCGTGCGATGATGAACAATTTCGCCATCGCAATATCCGTGGGTCTGCAATACGGGGTACCATTGGAAGAGTTCGTAGACGCCTTTACTTTCACCCGTTTTGATCCGGCCGGCATGGTGCAGGGCAATGACAGCATAAAGAATGCCACGTCCGTGTTGGATTATATTTTTCGTGAACTGGCCGTATCCTATCTGGACCGCTCTGATTTGGCGCATGTCAAACCAACAGGCGAGACATTTGATGATTTGGGCCGTGGCGTAGAAGAAGGCAAAAGTAATGTTACACCTGCATCTGAAGATGCGATGGCAATGCTGCGCCAAGTGGTGTCACCGGGCTATCACCGCAATCGTATGCCGCACGAATTGACGGTTTTACAGGGCGGGGTCAGCAATTTATTCGGCAGAGCAGCGCAAGCTGTGGGTGCCGCAGACACTGTTGTTGCCGTGGCTGCGAATGTGGCAGCTCCTGTAAGCAAGATGGATGATCGCACCAAAGCCAAAATGCAGGGCTATGAGGGTGACGCTTGTGGCGATTGCGGCAACTACACGTTGGTGCGCAATGGTACATGTATGAAATGCAACACCTGCGGGGCAACCAGCGGGTGTAGTTAAGAGTTAGGGGTGTTCGGGTTTCCGACTTGAGCATCCCGACGAGTTCAGGCCGCAGGCAAAAACGAGAGCGGTTAACAAGAGAGCCTGAATATTAAACTGGGGGGGTTATCCCCCCTTTTTTTGCCGAAATGATAAGCCAGATAAAAAATGCAAGGCAGATGCCTGTCAGAAGAAATGTACTGATCGACAGGCCAAGGATTTCTGTGGCAACCCCGATGGAAAAAGCACCAAGGGCCGAGGCCCCGGTTGCAACGACGATCCAGATAGACATAACGCGCCCACGCATGTCATCGGGCAGGCTGGCCTGTATAGAGGATTGTAAACTTACACCCAGATGGGTGCTGGTAAAACCCAGTATTGCGGCAGCTATAAGTGTGATATTCCAAATCGTGGAATTGCCGAATACGGCCACGGATAAAATACCTATAGTCGTGATAACCAGTGTGGGAAATGCCATGGTTCGTGCTGTTTGAACCGGACCGAAGGCTTTCAGGACAGCCGATATAACCGCACCCGCACCGACGGCTGATCCTAATTGCCCTAGACCAACGGCCCCTTTGTTGAAAACCCCGTCTGCCACAACGGGTAAGATTTCGGTTGTGCCGCGTACGGAAAGGGCCATGAGGGCGGTCATAAGAAGAACCAGTCGTAGCTCGGGGCGGTGCCACAGATAGTTAATACCATTTTTCAGCGCTATCAGAAAAGATTCTTTGTTTTTAGGTGTTTGTGTTGTGCGTGGTTTTAGGAACGGCACGATCATCAGGCTGGGTAGATAAAGCAGAGTTGAAATTATCAGGGCGGATGTGATGCCGAACTGATCAATGATAATCCCCCCGATGGCAGGGCTGATCATACGTGCTGTGTTGAAGTTCAGGGCAGCAAGGGCCACGACTGATCCCACGTGTTCCTTTTGCACCAACCGGGGAGCCAATGACATGCGAACAGGGTGATGCGCTGATGAAACAATGCCAATTGCCACTGCGATGGCAGACAACAGCTCTGGGCTGAGTTGACCTGACAAGTGAACGGCCAGTAATGCTGAAATGCAAACAATCATGGAGCTGTTCGTGCCAATGGCGGCCAGCTTGATATTGGTGCGGTCAATCAAAACACCAAAGAATGGCCCGGTCAGGAAAATCGGTAACAAAGACAAGGCGGCGACAAGCCCGACGAAACTAGCAGAGCCAGTCAGTTCCCACGCCATCCAGCCGATCAGGATGCGCATGATCCACAATCCGTTGACGGCAAAAAGCCCGCCTATGAAGTACAAACGGAAGCCGGGGGATTTGAGAGCAATAAGGTTCATAAGGCAGTTCTAGGTGTTTTACTAGGAAAGGCAATCGCGGGATATCTTGCGCAAGGCTTTGCAAAGGCATAAACCAATCAAACGCCGCTGTAGCTCAGATGGTAGAGCACGTCATTCGTAATGATGGGGCCGGAGGTTCGAGTCCTCTCAGCGGCACCATTCCGGTTGTATTATGTCCCGCAAAATGTCTGTTGCACGACCTCGGTGGGTTTGGGCGCATCTTCATAGTCGCCCGCATCCTTGTGTTGTTCAAACGGGTGTCGCAAAATGTCGATCAGGCGGTGCATCGGTGTGTAATCACCCATGGTGCCTGCTTGAATGGCTTCTTCAACACGATGATTGCGGGGGATATAGATAGGGTTGGCAGCAATCATTAGGGCTTGGCTTTCGTCAGGCGCAATACCGCTTTCGTTTTTGGCTGCATGCCATTGCTCCAGCCATGTTTCTGCCGCAGTTTTATCGTTGAACAGTGTAGTGAATTGGGTTTGGTGATCACCTGTTTCCAACCTGCGCAAGTGCGAAAAGAACAATGTGAAGTCCACACCTTGCGTTGCCATTGTTTGGAATGTTGTTTCCTGAAATGCGGTGTTCGGGATGCTTAAACCCAGTTTTTGTGCGAATGCATTTTGGAAATGAGTGTTAAAAGCTGAGCCAAAGGTTTCTAAAGTGGTTTGAATACCTTCAACGGCGGCGGTTTCATCCGTGTCCCAAATCGGTGACAGGGCTTCGCCTAAACGCGCAAGGTTCCAGTGCGCCATATGCGGTTGGCGGCCCCATGCGTAGCGGCCTTGTTGGTCGATAGAGCTGAAAACTTTCATAGGATCGAAATCGTCCATAAATGCGCAAGGGCCATAATCAATGGTTTCGCCTGCTATTTGGCAGTTGTCGGTATTCATCACCCCGTGGATGAACCCGAACTTCAGCCAAAGGGCGATCAGTTTGGCTTGGCGGGCAATGATGGCAGCGTATAACGCTTGAATGGGATTTTCGGCTTTTCTGGCATCGGGATAGTGGCGATCAATGACATAATTCGCCAATGTCAGCAGGGCTTTTTTGTCATTGTTGGCGTAGAAATACTGGAATGTGCCGACGCGGACATGTGAAGTTGCGACCCGGGTTAGGATGGCACCCGGTAATGCTGTTTCACGAAACACGCTTTCGCCGCTTGTAACCGCCGCCAGTGCACGGGTTGTTGGCACGCCAAGCGCATGCATGGCTTCCGAGACAATATATTCGCGGATTACAGGGCCTATGGCGGACTTTCCATCGCCACCGCGTGAATAGGGGGTGCGCCCCGAACCTTTGAGCTGGATGTCATAACCTGCAACTTCACCCAGTAACAAAGCTCGCCCATCGCCCAAACGTGGCGACCAGCCACCGAATTGATGGCCAGCATAGACTATTGCCAAAGGGTCTGCCCCTTTTGGCAGGCTTTGCCCTGATACCATGGCAAGTCCTGCGTCCGAGGTAAGGAACGCAGGATCAATGCCCAACTCGGTCGCCAAATCCGTGTTCGCGGCAATCCATGTGGGGTTGGGGGCAGGAACGGCCGATTGTTTGGTGTAAAACACGTCCGGCAAGGCCGCAAAGCTGTTGTTGAATGTTACTGTGGTCAGTTGATTTTCCTCACGTAAGCTATGTGCAGTTTATTCAGAAATCTTGCCTAAATAATAAGCATTTTATAGATATTCATGCGTATTTGGTCGTTTTCGTAACCTTTTTCAAGCCAGATTACTGTTGTACTTAGGGTGCTTTCGGTTAAAAAGTCAAAGAAGCATTATTGATAGGAGAGAACAATGGCGCTAACGGCAAATGATAGGGTTTTAACAGAAAGTTTCTGGCAAGCTGAGAATAACGCATTGCTGGTTAAAAGACTTGTATTGGTCATTGTAGGGATTTTTGCGCTGGCTGTTGCCGCCAAGATTAAACTGCCTATTCCGCCATCTCCTGTGCCTGTGACAATGGGAACATTTGCTGTTTTAACCATTGGTGCAGCTTACGGTCCACGTTTGGGTCTGGTCACAATCATCGGTTATATGTTGATCGGCGCTTTGGGTTTTGACATCTTTGCAAACTCTTCTGCTGAAGCGAACGGTTTAACTTACATGATGGGCGGCACCGGTGGCTATCTGGTGGGCTACGTTCTGGCAACTTTGGCTATGGGTTATCTTGCCCGTATCGGTTGGGACCGTAACGTGTTCAAAATGGGTGCATCCATGTTGATCGGTAATGCTTTGATCTACATTCCCGGTATTTTATGGCTAGCGGTTTTGTACACATGGGACAAACCAATATTGGCATGGGGCCTGACACCGTTTTTGATCGGTGATGCGATGAAACTGGCACTGGCCGCCTTGATCGTACCGGCACTTTGGAAACTGATCGGGTCCGCACGGACTTGAACGATGACGATATGAAGAAAATGGCGTCATTCTTATGGCGCCTTTTTTATGTTAAATAAAAGAGGCTGATATGACTTTTCCAAATACATTCATAGATAAAGAAGTTATGTCCGAGTTGGCTGCGAAAATGTTGCTGGAAATCGGTGCCGTGAACTTTCGCGCGGATGAGCCTTATACATTTGCGTCCGGTCTTGCTTCACCAGTTTATATTGACTGCCGCAAGTTGATTTCCTACCCGCGCATTCGGTCTGCTTTGATGGATTTTGCTGTGGCGACATTATACCGTGATGTGGGATTTGAACAGTTTGATGCAGCCGCTGGGGGGGAAACTGCGGGCATTCCATTTGCCGCGTGGATTGCAGACCGGATGAACTTACCGATGCAATATGTACGCAAGAAGCCAAAGGGTTACGGCCGCGATGCACAGATCGAGGGCGATATTTCCGAAGGTCAGCGCGTATTGCTTGTAGAAGATTTGACTACAGACGGTGGGTCGAAATTGCGCTTTGCCGAAGCGATCAGACGCGCAGGGGCGCATTGTGATCATACATTGGTGGTGTTCTACTATGATATCTTCAAGAACACCCATGAAATGTTGGCTGAAAACGGTTTGAAATTGCATTATCTGGTCACATGGTGGGATGTGTTGAAAGTGGCGCGTATGCAGGCCAATTTCGACGCAAAAACATTGGATCAGGTCGAAGCGTTTTTGAATGCACCGTTGGAGTGGTCAAAGGCCAACGGCGGGGTTTATGAATTGCCTAAAGCTGACTAAATATTTGGAGGTTTACTATGGCTATTTGGCCCGATGAATTTACCGTTGAAGGCAAACATGTACTGGTAGCACCGCTTCGTATGGATCACGAAAGTGATTTGATAGAGGCGGCAGCGGACGGTGAGTTGCACCGCCTGTGGTACACATCAGTTCCTAGGCCTGAAGGCGTGGGCGCGGAGATTAACCGCCGTCTGTCCTTGCGCGAAATAGGTTCCATGCTGCCATTTGCCATTATCGACAAGGCCAGCGGACGTGCGGTTGGCATGACGACTTATATGAATATCGATGCAGGCAACAAACGCGTTGAAATCGGTTCTACCTGGTACCGCAAAGCCGTGCAGCGCGGACCGTTGAATACGGAATGCAAATTTCTGCTGCTACAATATGCATTTGAACATCTGGATTGTATCGCGGTTGAGTTCCGTACCCATTTCATGAACCATCAAAGCCGTAGCGGCATTGAACGTTTAGGGGCAAAACTGGATGGTATTTTGCGGTCTCACGTAGTGTCGGAAAACGGGACATTGCGCGACACTGCGGTCTATTCGATCATTGCGTGCGAATGGCTGGCCGTGAAGGCGCATCTGACGTGGCAGATGGAAAGACCGCGCACCTAACCAATTACCGTTTTGCGCAAATTTATGCTGACGCGAGCAACGGTTCTGACGCAGAAGCATAATTGTGTTATACTGCCCTTGAACCGATCGAAAATTCAGAAAGGGTATCGGGCAGATGCGCTTGTTTTTTCTTATTGTCTTTGGGTTCGTTTTGGCGTCTTGTACCAGCCCCCCACCGAAGCCAGCACCATCGGTTTCAAAAGCGTCTTTGGTAAAAGTTTCAACGACGAATGTGAAATTCGATGACGTGGATCGCTTTGAATGGACGGGTACGCGGCCTTGGCGTTATCCGATCCACGGTATTGATGTCGCCCGTTTTCAAGGTGAGATCGACTGGCGCACCGCCGGGCAAAACGGTGTGAATTTCGCCTTTATCAAAGCAACCGAAGGTGGCGATCATCTGGATGAAAATTTCCAACAAAACTGGGCTGATGCACGCAGTGCAGGTGTATTGCGCGGGGCATATCATTTTTATTATTTTTGCCGGACAGCGGCAGAGCAGGCAAATTGGTTTATCAATAATGTTCCGCGTGATGAAAAAGCCCTGCCACCAGTTTTAGATATGGAATGGAATCATATGTCACGCACTTGCCGATTGCGCCCCAACCCGGCCAAGGTGCGCAGTGAAATGCGTGTGTATCTGGCGCGGGTGACGAAGCATTATGGCAAACGCCCGGTGATTTATGTTACGCCCAATTTTTACAAGGAAAATCAGTTGTGGCGGGTAGAGGGATACCATTTTTGGTTGCGCACGGTAGCGGGCCACCCGACCGAGGTTTATCCGGGGCGCCCGTGGACGTTTTGGCAATATTCCAGCACAGGGCAGGTGCCGGGGATCGAAGGCAATGTGGACGTTAACGCTTTTGCGGGTTCGGTTGTGGATTGGCAAAAATGGGTCGTGGGCGAGTTGCAATAACCCTGCCTTTGGCAAGGGTATTTTAAGCAATAAAGAAAACGGTTGTTATGCTTGGACGGTCAACCGTTGTGTGCCCAGACCTTGAACTGTTGTTTCCAAGATGTCACCGTCTTGCAAAAAGCGCGGCATTGGTTTTTGCCCCGCTCCAACACCTTCCGGTGTACCTGTGGCAATGATGTCGCCGACACGCAGGGTAAAATACTGGCTCATGGCACTGACAATCTGGGCGACTGTAAAAATCATGTCGGACGTGTTGGAGTTTTGTTGAACATCTCCGTTCACGGAACAGGACAGGTTTAGGTTCTGTGGATCCGAAATTTCATCCGTTGTTACCAGATAGGGGCCAACGGGGCCGAATGTGGGGGCGGATTTTCCTTTGACCCACTGGCCGCCACGATTTTTTTGGAACTCGCGCTCGGATACATCGTTGATGGTGCAGTAAGCGGAAATATAGTCCAGTGCGTCGGCCTCTGACACGTAGGACGCTTCTTTGCCGATGACAACGCCCAACTCAACCTCCCAATCAACGTGTGATGAACTTTGTGGGATTTGAATGAAATCGAAAGGACCGTTCAAGGCTGATGTCGCTTTGTTGAAGATCAGCGGTTCCGGCGGCAGTGTGGAACCTGTTTCAGCCGCGTGTTTTGCGTAGTTCAGACCGATACAAAAGAAGTTCGGTACATCAGCCAATGCGCACCCGATGCGCGGGCTATTTTCGATTAGGGGCAGGGTGTTTATATCGATGGATTTCAATTTTGCCAAGGTTTTGATGGAAACTGTCGTGCCGGTGAAATCATCCACATGGGCAGATAAATCGCGGATATCGCCGTTTACATCCAGACATCCCGGTTTTTCTTGCCCTTTTGGGCCGTAACGTAGCAATTTCATCGATCTATTCCTTACGGTGTTTTAAAGTGTTTAGACAATTTCAGGCCCTGACCCTGATAGTTTGATTTCAGGTCGGCGCCATAAAGAATTTCGGGAACCTCTGCCATAAATTCGTAAACCAGACGGCCAACAGACTGGCCATGTTCCAATGCAAAGGGGGCTTCGTGACAACGTACTTCCAGCACGCCGCGCGAACCTGCGCCACCTGCATCCGTATTACCAAAACCCGGGTCAAAAAAACCTGCGTAATGCACCCGAAACTCACCAACCATTGCCAAATAAGGGGCCATTTCGGCCGCGCAATTGGGCGGGATATGCACCGCTTCGCGGCTGACAAGAATATAAAAGGCCCCTGGGTCAAGGATGATACGACCTTTTTCGGCATAAACCGGTTCCCAATATTCGGACGGGTTGTAATGATTGATCAAATCGAGGTCGATCAGGCCTGTGTGCGGCTTGGCACGGTAGCCGACTAGCCCGTTTGGCAATGCAAGATCAACAGAAAAACCCAGCCCCTGATCTACTTGTGCAATACCATCCACAAGGCCAATATCGTCGTGTAAAACCTGCAACCATTCGTCGGTCAGAACCGATTTGCCACGGCGGAAGCGTATTTGATTCAGACGCATGCCCGTGCGTACAAGAACCGAGAATGATCGTGGGCTGATCTCGGCGTAAAGCGGCCCTTTGTAACCCGGTTCAACGCGGTCAAATTCGATGCCGCCGTCTGTGATGCAGCGGGTAAACAGATCAACGCGGCCTGTTGAACTTTTGGCGTTTGCCACGGCTGTTACATCGTCTGGCAGGTTCAGACCTTCCATCAGGGGAACCACATAGACGCAGCCCTTTTCCAAAACGGCACCACCTGACAGGTCAATTTCGTGCATTTTGAATTCACGCAAGCGGGTTTGAACCGAATTACCGGCACCTGCAAGAAAGGATGCACGTACGCGGTATGCTTTGGTACCAAGGCGCAAATCCAAACTGGCAGGTTGAATTTGGCCGTCATAAACAGGCTGCATTACAGTGATCTGACCATTATCAAGCATCGCTTTGATGGTTTGTGATGGCAATACACCTTGACCTGTTTGTGGCATCGTTTCCCCATTAGTCGGCCCTGCAAATGCAGGTGTTTATGGTCGGGCTAGTAGGGTTCGAACCTACGACCTCTCGTCCCCCAGACGAACGCGCTACCAGACTGCGCTATAGCCCGACTAAGGTTTCGTTATATCGTGGTTTGGGGGCTGTGCAAGCGTGTTCTAACGACCAGCACCTGTACGCTTCATATTATTACGCACCATTTTCAGACTGTAATAAAGTGCTTCAATATCCTGCATGTCTTTACGGGAAATATCCCTCGCAGATTTCAGAGTTTTTGGCAGTTCCATAACGATCAAGTTTGCTTCATTCGCGTCGGTCTGCTCCGGTAAATCAAGAAGCCCCTGTTCATCTTCGCTAATGATCTGACTGTCTTTGGCCATAGCCGTTTCAATCTCGGGTGATTTCATGGCACGTGCGGATTCGGGTTCAGTATTTTCAAGTGCAGCAGGGGCGGTTTCAACTTTTTCCTTCGTCGTCTTTTCGTTTTTCTTTTTCAAGACGACTTGCAAGCTGACAGGTTGAGATAAGGCTTGTACGTGTTTTATACCTTTTTCACGCAGCAGTTTCTGGGCACCCTTGATTGTTGTCCCGTCGTCATGCAGCAATTTTTTGATGCCACCCAGCAAAAGCATATCCGTCGGGCGGTAGTACCGCCTGCCACCTGCGCGTTTTATTGGTTTTATCTGTGTAAATCGACTTTCCCAAAAGCGTAGCACATGGGCGGGAGTGTCAAGCCATTCAGCGACTTCAGTAATGGTGCGAAATGCGTCTGGTGACTTGCCCATAAAATGTCCTTAAAGCAGTTTGCGTATAATCTGTCTTACTTTTTGGTTTAACGGATGCTTCGCCAAAATATCTTACTCGTTCGCATTGCCTGAAGATACGCGTTCTTTCATGAGTTGCGATGGGCGAAATGTTAAAACACGGCGCGGAGTGATGGGGACTTCTTCGCCCGTTTTGGGATTGCGGCCAACACGGGCTTTTTTGTCGCGCAGGCTGAAAGTGCCGAAAGATGATATTTTTACATTATCGCCGCCGACAAGGGCATCCGATACGTGATCCAATACGGATTCAACCAAGTCTGACGACTCGTTTCGAGACAATCCAACCTCTCGAAAAACAGCTTCGCCTAGGTCCATTCTGGTTAACGTCTTGTCACTCATAGCAAATTCTCCCATATCATTCAAAAAAGAGTAGTGAAAACTATGTTTGCGAGTCAACAGATTCCACACGTTTTCGTATGTTTAAGCGTTTACCAGCGCAAAACTATGGAACCCCAAGCCAAACCACCGCCAATTGCTTCGGTCAAAAGCAGATCTCCGCGCTTGAATTGACCTTTTTTATTTGCAACTGACATGGCCAGGGGAATCGAAGCAGCGGATGTATTGCCATGATCCTGAACTGTGACAACGACCTGATCCATTGAAAGGCCCATCTTTTGGGTCGTGCTTTTGATAATTCGCAGATTTGCCTGATGTGGAACAACCCAAGTGACGTCATCCACATTCAAGCCGGCTTTTTCCAAGGCGCACTCACCAGATGATGCCAGCTTCGTTACCGCATGTTTAAACACTTCGCGGCCCTGCATTTTTAAAACACCCGTTGTTTGCGTCGAAGAAACACCGCCGTCTACATATAATATCTCGTTATATTTTCCATTTGCGTTCAGATCACATGACAGTATGCCGCGGTCGCTTGCGGTGCCATCACCGGCTTGTGCTTCTAAAATCACGGCACCTGCGCCATCACCGAATAAAACACAGGTCGTGCGGTCCTGCCAGTCCATGATACGTGAGAAAGTTTCGGCACCGATCACTAGAATACGTTTGGCTTGCCCTGCAATAATCAAAGAATTTGCTATGGTCAACGCATATGCAAAACCGGCACAAACCGCCTGTAGATCAAAAGCAAAGCCTTTTTCGATACCTAGTTTTGCCTGTATTTTTGTAGCGGTAGACGGGAATGTTTGATCGGGCGTAGAGGTGGCCAGCACAATAGCGTCAATGTCTGTTGCTTCGATACCTGCGTCTTTGATTGCATCAAGGGCGGCCGCATAAGCCAAATCAGAGGTCAGTTCCCCGTCGGCTGCAAAGTGGCGACGTTGTATACCTGTACGGGTCTGGATCCATTCATCATTGGTATCTAGCCAGTTTTCAAACTCTGCGTTTTCAACGACGCGCGAAGGTAAATAGTGGCCAACGCCGATAGGAACTGCTCGGATTACGCTCATATGGGTGCCTTTTTATTTAATGTCTGTATCATTGTTCATAATCGAACCAGAGGCAACACGGGCTGCTAACTTATCCGTTAAACCGTTCTTCGCCAGTTGATGGGCAAGGCGTATTGCAGCGGCGACACCATTTGCATCGGCCCCGCCGTGAGATTTTACAACTGTTCCGTTCAAGCCAAGAAAAACACCACCGTTGGACTGACGCGGATCGGTCTTTTTGCTTAAACGGCGTATGGACCCGTAAGCAAAAATTGCCCCAATCATAGCGAACGGTGTTTGTTTGAAAGCTTGGCGCAAAAGTTTGCGCATGAGTGTTGCCGTGCCTTCGGCTGTTTTAAGAGCAACGTTGCCGGTAAAGCCGTCGGTGACGATCACATCGACTCTGTTCGAAGGAATATCGCCGCCTTCAACGAATCCTACATATTCGAAATTGGCACTTTCTGCCTGTTCCGAGATACGTTCATGCGCTTCTTTCAGCTCAATCCGGCCTTTGTGTTCTTCGGTACCAACATTCAACAGACCGATTCTTGGACGTTTTAGGTTTAAACCGTTGCGAGCGTAAGATGCGCCCATCAAAGCGTATTGTAATAGATCAGATGCCTCGGCACGAATATCGGCCCCTACATCCAACATCACATTAGAGCCATGCGGGTTTTCCGATGGCCATAGAATTGCAATTGCAGGCCGATTTATGCCGGGGGCTTTGCGCAGACGGATCATCGAAACCGCCATCAGCGCGCCTGTGTTTCCACAAGATACGGCAACATCTGCCTGTTTGTCGCGCACTGCACTAATGCAGCTCCACATGCTGGTATCTTGGCCGTGGCGCATTACATAACTGGGTTTGTCATCCATTGAAACCACGCCCTTGCAATGGCGCGTTTCGCAACGTTTAAGCAAGTTTGGGTGTTTGGCAAGAAGCGGTTTTATTTGCGCTTCATCACCATGAATAATGAACTTAACATCTTGATTTTGCTTGGAATAAATCTGCATGCCATTAATAACAGCAGACACGCCCAGATCGCCGCCCATGGCGTCGATTGAAAGAACTGTAGGTTCGATAGAATGTGGGCTGACTTTGTTTATGTCTTCTGACATTCGCAATCAGCCCAATAGCATTCTTATGCCGCGTCGTCGTCTAGGTCGATGTCGTCAACCACAGAGAGAACTTGTCGGTCATCATAGTGACCGCATGCAGCACATACGTGATGCGGGCGTTTCAGTTCACCACAGTTTGCACATTCATTTGGATTGCCAGCAACTAAAGAGTCATGCGAACGACGGTTACCACGACGTGAGCGGGTGATTTTACTTTTTGGGACGGCCATGTCTCAACCTTTGATAATGCGGGGAAAACCCCATTTCAGCGTTTTTCATAGAAGCCGGAAATTAACCCAGCAAGACCTAAAAAGCGCCCTTGTGTAAGATACGCGAAAATACAAATAATTTCGAACTCTGCAAGGTCTTTTTTTGTCTTATTTATCTTCTTTGGATAACTTATCCTTTAAACTGGCTAGGGACGCAAATGGTTTTGTGTCTGCATCTGTCATTGGCTTGACGCCTTTTGCCGCAAAAGTGCTTATTTCCAGCTGCGCATTCGGTGATTTTGGGTAGTCTGGTAAGGCCAAAGCTACGGATTCTATCGCGATTGAGGTCAGATCGATGATATCCGTAAGCGGTTCAATATTTTCATCTGTTGTCATTTCTGTCACGCTATCGCCATCGTCTACTTGGTAATCTTGGTAATCAGCCGCGAAAATCAGCATAATCGGTGTATCAACGCGGGTTTGAACCGGATCAAGTGTGATAACACAGGTTTGGACTACTGTGGCCCCGACGGTGGCTTTTAGAATCCAATCTTTTGCGCCTGAAGGACTGATGTTTCCTACTATGCGCATTTTTTTTACAGAAACGGCCGACAGGGTGGATGCAATCACTGTCATTTCGGCATCCGAAAACCTGACGTCAAAAGGCGTTTTTTTGGATTTTGGCATGTGGCTGATGCGCAAAGAGTGGGTTATTTCTGGTGTTAACATCTGTAATTCTGATTTAAGCGTTGCGATTTGTAACAAGGTATTTGATTGTAGAGCATGGTCAGGTTATGTGAACAAGAGTGAATAAGAATGTAAAGGCGTCCCGATGAGCAGTTTTTCGGTAAAAGCAAAAAAAACACTGGTAGCCACAGCATGCATTGTTGTGCTGTCGGGCTGTTCTTCCACATATAAGTTTCACGGATATGCACCGTCAGAAGATGAATTGGCAGATGTGATTGTTGGGGCCGATACCCGCGAAACAGTCGAAGAGATTATCGGCAAGCCGACCAGTTCGGGGCTGCTGGAAGATGGCAGCTGGTATTATGTGGCCACAAAAGTAGAGCATAGAACCTATAAGGCCCCAAAAGCCGTGGAACGCGAGCTGGTGGCCGTGTCGTTTGATGACGCGGGCGTTGTCAGCAACATCGAACGCTTCGGTCTGGAAGATGGCCGTGTCGTTACCCTTACCCGTCGCGTAACCGATCTACCGGTTAAAGGCCCAAGTGTCTTGTCACAAATTATTGGTAATATCGGTAACTTCAACCTCGGCGATGTTGTCGGCGACAGTTAAGTTTTGCCTGCTTCGGTGTTTGTGAAGTTCAAAGCGACACCGTTCATACAATACCGCAGCCCTGTGGGCTGTGGGCCATCCGGAAAAACATGACCTAAATGTGCATCACAGTGTGCACAAAGTATTTCCGTTCTGCGCATAAAAAAACCATTGTCGGCACGTTCATCGACCGCACTTTCTGAAACAGGCTGAAAAAATGAAGGCCATCCGGTGCCAGAATCAAACTTGGCGGAAGCATCGAAAAGTGGAGAATCGCAACAGACGCAGGTAAAAGTACCATCCTGTTTTGGAAAATTGTCATTGCTAAAGGCACGTTCCGTGCCGTGTTTGCGCGTGACTTTGTAAGCCAGATCGCTAAGCTGTTCGCGCCATTCCCGGTCGGTTTTAGTCACTTTATCTGCCATAATAATTTTCCCTTTTTGAACATAGACGTTAACGACAATTCATATATGTAATGAGGATAATGAAAAAGTCATACAAATATCTAGCGCGAATAGCAAAAACCGACAAAGATGTGCGTCTTACACAAGCTTTGCGCGCCAACCAGTTTGGTGCAAATTCCATATGTGGCGGGATAGAGACAGATAGATTCGACGCCAATTGCAACCATGTTTTGATCGAAGACACGACCACTGGTGCATTGCATGGCTGTTTTCGGTTTATGGATTTTGCCTCAGGTGGTGATGTTTCTACCAGTTATTCAGCACAGTATTATGATTTGGAGCGGCTGAAAGGCTACGATGAACCGCTGTTGGAGATCGGACGATTTTGCATACGCGGCGGGGTTCGGGATTATGCGGTTCTGCGCGTGGCATGGGCTTATTTAACACGCTATGTGGATCAACATGATATTGCCTTGGTTTTCGGATGCGCGTCATTTGAAGGGGTAAACCCGTTAAAATATACGGATGCGTTTGCTTTGCTGAAAGAGCATTATTTGGCACCGGATAGATGGAGGCCGCAGATAAAAGCAGAAGAAGTCTTTGAATTTGCAACTGAATTAAACGGTACCAGACCTGTTCCGAAACGGGTCAATCAAAATATACCTACTCTTTTACGCACATATCTTGGTATGGGGGGGTGGGTTTCAGACCATGCGGTTGTTGACCGTGAATTGGGCACGTTACATGTGTTTACAGGCGTAGAGATCAGTGCAATCCCCAAAGTGCGCGCCAGATCGTTGCGCGCGGATGCAGGTGTTATAGAAGCCTAACCGCCAGTGTGACTCATGTGGCGGGACATCTCGCCTGCGACCTCTTTCCGGTCATAGGAAAAATCATGACCCTTGGGTTTCAGGGCAATTGCGCCGTGAATGGCATCGACCACAGGGGCGTCATTGCCTGGGTTATCGCGTAGGGATTTGCGCAGATCGGTTTCTTTTTCTTGTCCCAGACATTGGAACAATTGACCGGTACATGTCAGGCGCACACGGTTGCAGCTTTCGCAGAAATTATGGGTCATCGGCGTTATAAAACCGATTTTCTGACCTGTTTCATTGATCCGCACATAACGCGCAGGACCACCGGTGTTTTCAGGAATATCGGTAAGCGCCCAAGTTTTTTCAATGCGTTTTCGCAAGTCGGATAAGGCCCAATATTGATCCAGTCGATCTTCTTCGCCCATATCACCCATCGGCATCACTTCGATAAAAGTGATGTCCATATCCTTTTCGGCACACCATCTGATGACATCTTCCAATTCATCCTCGTTGGTGCCTTTCAGCGCAACCATGTTGATTTTAACGCGAATGCCGGCAGCTTGGGCGGCTTCAATACCATCCAGAACTTTCGCCAAATGACCCCAGCGGGTGATGTCTTTGAATTTTTGTGCATCCAGCGTATCAAGCGAAATATTCACCCGTTTCACACCAAAACGCGCCAGATCATCGGCAAAACGAGTTAGTTGCGAACCATTGGTGGTTAATGTCAGCTCATTCAGGCCATTACCCAAATGTCGCGATATGCTTTCGAAAAAGTCCATGATGCCACGGCGTACAAGCGGCTCACCACCCGTGATTCGCAACTTTCGGATACCCTGAGAAATAAACACCGAACACAAACGGTCAAGCTCTTCCAGTGTCAGCAATTCTTTCTTTGGCAGAAATGTCATGTTTTCGGACATGCAATAGACACACCGGAAATCACAGCGATCAG